>Ga0307445_10001100_pt1 | contig 15113 bp, 13 predicted proteins | sample SalMarSW160330MG_FD_202147 | JGI IMG/M metagenome (GOLD analysis project Ga0307445, IMG submission 202147) | Salt marsh sediment microbial communities from the Plum Island Ecosystem LTER, Massachusetts, United States - SW1603-30 | ecosystem: Environmental > Aquatic > Marine > Intertidal zone >...
GCAGCGCAGCGCAGGCGAAGGTCGCGGGTACACCGCGACAGGTACGTGAGGAAACGGAGAGCACATACCCCACGTGTAATGATACGTAGAGATACTGTACTGCCACCTGCGTTCATTCTACTGCGGATAGGTCGAAGTGTCAAGCGGCCACAGGCGCAGGGATGCCAGCGGCACGACGGCATCCGCCGGATAGAGATAGAGGTCGACGGCCACGTCCTTGGTACGCGGTGGAAGGTCGACCTGAAGCGCGCCGCAACGAGTTTCTCCGGCAGCGACCGCGATCCTTTCCACTGCCGCGATGCTCCCTGCCTCGCCGTCCTGAACCGGCGCCCACGCCTCGACACGGTACGCGGCGTCGTAGGAGGCGAGGTTCTCCACCTCGAAGGGGATGGCGAGGTGCCCGCCCTGCCGCAGGCTGCGCTGCGTGTCCACGAGCCAGTCGCTCGGCACAGAGAACCCGACCACAGGCCCGCCCGCTGCCGGGTGCGCAGCAGAGGCACGGTAAGCCAACAGGGTCACGACAGCGGTAGCCAGGAGAAACAAAGGCCCCCAAGCGCCGCGCGCGGCCCGCGACGTAGAGAGAGGGGATCCATCTGCGCGAACACTTTGTTCGATGCTGCGGTGCGGCCTCATCCTGCGCGCACGGCGGCGACGTCTGCGCGCGGGCGCCGGACGGATGCGCGGGACAAACGGGGCAGGGATATAGCTGCCGGTGCCGCGCACCCAGATCGCCGTACCACGCACCACGTCACGCCGCTTGGCCTGGCTCTCCTGGGCGCGACTGCGGCGCAAGCGAGACACGGTGGCTCCGGCGACACATGCCGCGGCGCAGGCCAGGGCACAGCTTGCCAGCAGCCACGGATCGAGGCCGCTCCCTTCCTCCAGCAGAGCAACGCCGAACAGGGTGAGCAGAGAGAACGAAGACAGGGCGCCGAGATAAGCGCGCTCGAGGAGGTCGAGCGTCCGTCGCGGAAAGAGCCAGTAGCTGAGCGCGAGGCCGGGGGCCAGGAGCAGGCAGGCCGCAGCGAACAGGCGCGCAAGCGCAACGACACGATCGAGCAGCGCGCTATTCACCGGGCGGCTCCAGGCGAAAGGGATCGACAGCGTTGCCGGGATAGTACAGGATAAAGGCGCCGCCATTGTCATAGATGGTACTCACCCCACGCCGGTCGCGCCAGGCCTGCAGTGCCGCCGTCGAGCGGAACTCGGCCTGTTCCATGTAGGGACCAGCAGCACCAGGCCAGTGAAGGAGGAGAAAGGCGGGCGAGAGACGCGCCTGCTCGGCGCGCCGGAGGCGGTCCTGGAGCGTGGTGCCGGAAAAGAGGCGTGCCTGGCGATGCCCGGCATAGTCAACCACCAGTTGTGCCTCGGCAGGCAGCTCTTCGGCAGCGTAGCGCAGTAACTGGCGCTGGTACTCGCTGTTGACCAGGTGCAGCCACACGGCAGGCGTTGCATCTCCCGCACGGGCCTCGATCGCCGGCACCGCGGGCTGGTACGGGTAGAACTGGGCGCAGGAGAGGACGGCGACGGCGATAAGCCCGGCAGCGACGAGGGTGCGGTCGCTGCGGAGTCGGGCTCGCGCAGACGGCTGGTGGAGGGCCGCTGTAACGCGCCATAGCGCATACCCGGCCGGCAGCGGGCTGAGCGTAACCAGGTAGATCAGGAACCGCTGGTAGCCCTGTGCACCGAACTGGTAGGCAAAGACGCCGCACACCACGGCGAGCAAGAGGAGCCATACCAGCCCATACGTATGGAGCGCACGCCTGGCGCTCCCATACATATAGGCTTCTGTCCTCTTGATTCCCCTCCGCCGGACCAGGGGCCAAGCTAGAAGGAGCACCCCGCACCCGGCGAGCGTGAGCATGACCGCATCGCGCCCGTGAAAGAGCAGCGCCATGTGCACCTGCCCTACCAGGTCCAATTCACCCAGGCGCGAGGGGACCAGTGCCGGCGTGCTCCGCGGCTCGAGCAGCAGGCGCAGGTTCTTGATCAAGCGGGCCCAGACGTAATCCGCCCGGCAGAACCAAAAGACGAGCACGGCAGCAGCCATCGACGCGCCGACCGAGGCCAACGCGCCCGAGGCAGCGCAAGCACGCCGGCAAGCCGGGCGCAACTGGCCGATCGTGCCAGCGGCAAGAAGGACCATCGGGTAAAGAAGCGAAGAGATGGGGTGCCAAAAGACGATCGCCCCGCCGAGGGCGAGCACCAGGACCGTCTGACCGACCTGCCAGGTGCACCGCCGGCGTCCCGCATCCCCACCCTCCACGCTCCCAGGCGTCCCGCTCTCGCGGACGAGGAGCAACGCCAGCAGTGCCACCAACAGCGGCGCCGTAAAGCTGGTACCGTTCAGCGCATAGAGCAGCGGCAGGGCAAAGGGGCTCAGCGCCAGGACCGCCCGCGCCAGGCCGGCGGGCAGCGGCAGGCGCGCGCAGAGCAGGTAAAAGCCGAGCGGCAACAGCGCCCCCAGCAGCGGAGGAAAGAGCCGCGTCCACAGCCAGAGCAGCGTGCCGCTCCAACTGCAGAGTGCCGCGATGAGGAGATGCAGCCCAGGCGTGTGCTGGTATGCAGCGCCGGAATCGGCCTGTCCCGTCACGGCCAGGCTGCGGATCAGGAGCACGTGGTCGGCCGTATCGGAGGTGGGAGCATAGGGATAGGCGTACTTGAGCGCGGGAACGGCGTTGAGCAGCACGGCCAGGGCCGTGGCCAGCAGGGCGACGTGGCGCGGGCGGCGCACGTGGACGGCGGCCACGACATAGGCGGCCAGGGCGAGAGCAACGGGCAGCCACAGCCCCTCGAGCAGCCAGCCGTCCTGGTAGAGGCGGCGCATATCGGCCGCAGCGGCGAGCGACCAGGTGGCAGCCCCGGTAAAGGCACACAGCGCAGTCCAACGGACGCGCGCATCGCGGCGGGCAACAGACCTGCGGGTGGACAAGTGTCTTCTCCCGGCAGGCCCTAGCGCCAGATGCTGTAGGGATCGCGTAGGTGCTGCTCGCTCCCGGGCAGTGACGCCGCTGCCGATGGCAGGCGCGGCGCGACGATGGGCGGGGGGCCGGTAACGCGCGCGTGGGCAGGCACCGAGCGAGTCACCGTCGTGCCCGCGCCGACGAGCACGTACGATCCCAGCGTGACCTCGCCGAGCACGATCGCGCCTGCTCCGAGCAGGACACCGTCACCAATCCTGGGCAGGCCGGACACGGTAGGGCGAAAGCCATTCCATGCAATGGACACGCCTTGGTAAACGGTGCAAAAGGCACCCAGTTCGGCCGTGCCGGCGACAATGATCCCCTGCGGGTGGGGAAGCCGCAGGCCAGGACCAACCGCCGCCGTCCCCGGCAGGTTAGAACTGCACAGCAGCCACTGGTAGACCGAGCCCGCAAAGCGGCAAGCGTGCCAGGCTAGGCGCAGCGGGTGGCCTGGCGTGCCGATCTTGTGGTAAAGGTACTGCTCAACACGGAACTCGGCCAGCAGCAGCATTGCGCGGACGTTGTCCCATCGCAGCCCGCGATTGACGCGCAGGTCCCAGGCCAGGTTTCGCAGCACGCCGGTAAAGGAAGTGGATTCGTTCATCTGTGCGTCGGCTCCTCCTCATCGAGCAGTTCGTATCCGCGGATTACGTAGATCAGAGCGCTGACCTTCCTATGTAGCTTTCCCCTCTGCAGCGGTGCCGTGCCACGAGTCAAAACCGGCTACCCGATCGGCGGGTGAAACCCCGCGTGCCGACAGGCCCTCCCGAGAATCGACCACGTAGGCGTCGAGCGGAAAACGGCACCACAGGGCACGCGTTCGCTCACGCAGCAAGAACCAGCACGCGCGAACGCCGTTGGCCATGCCGGGGCAGCGCAGCAAGCGCACGTCGAGATCGGAGGCGGGCGACCACGCGTCGCGCGACAGGCTGCCGCAGATCCAGAGCGAGTCGATCGCTGGCTCGCGCTCCGCGCGCCCAAGAAAGGCATCGACGTAACGGGTATAGGTCTCCCAGGTGTGGCGGACGAGCCCATAGTGCTTCAACACGCCCCATAGGTGAGCATTCAGCAGCAAGTTGACCGTGTGCGCGATGACGAGGGCCACCATCCACGCGGCGGCCGCCGGCAGCGTGCCGCCCAACAAGAGGCGGAAGAGCACAGCCAGGGCCAGATCGAGGGCCAGCTTCATGCAGCGCTCCGTGCGATCCATATAGAGCAAACTCTGCAGCGCCCAGTGTGCCGCCAGGGCCAGCAGGGGGCTGCTGACAAGGGTCCGCAGGAGCGGCGAGCGCACGTGGGCATAGCCGGCAGGCTCGACAGAGGAAAAAGCGCCGGCCAGGCGCTCGATCTGGGCCTGTACCTGCTCTACAGGCGGCGCCGTGGAGATTGTGGGCACGTCGCAGGCCGACGCCAGCCGCCGGAAGGCCTCGACGCGGACAGGGAGGCAGCGATCGAACTGCAGGTCGGGCCGCCGGGCGCGGATAGCAGGCACGTCCAGATCGAGGCAGACGACCGTTGACCGGCGTGGGATCAGGCGCCGGTAAAAGCGGCCTGGCAGCCCGGCGTACAGATCCCGCTCGTCAAAGGCCACGGCCAGGTCGACCAGCATGTCGAGTACGAAACGCTCGCAGACCACGACACAGCCCAGCCACAGCGGGAGGTAGATCCGCCGCAGGGCAGCCAGCACGGCGTCGACCAGCAGCGTCCACGGTAAGAGGGCACGCAGCAGGTACGACTGGCCAAAGGCCCAGTAGCCGTGCCGTACGCCGCCGCACGCCTCGTGCCAGGAATAGCCGCGCCAGCGCGCATAGGCCAACAGCGGCACGCTGAAGAAAAAAGGGTAGCGCAGCCACACGTGACGCCAGCGCACGCCGCGCCGTGCCAGGTCCGCCGTCAGCAGGCGTGCCTGTGTGCTCTTGCCGCTCCCGTCTGCACCGGTAAGGTAGATGAAGTGTACTCGATCGCTGTCGATAGCAGGGCTTCCCATTGCGCCTCTCCTTGGTCATGCTGCCAGCGCGCCACGTGCCTACGCGCCGCCGCACCCAATGATGCTCGCAGTCCCTCGCCGCGAGCCAACGCCAGGATCGCCTCCGCCAGCGCGCTGGCCCGTGCCGGCGGGACGACGAGGCCGGTTCCACGCGGCACGAGCTCGGGCAGGCAGCCAGTGCTCGTCACGACCACCGGCCGTCCGAGCGCCATTGCCTCCAGCACGCTGAGCGGTACATCGGAAGGAACGAGTCGAAAGGGCAGCGCCACGAGGTCGCAGGCAGCGAGACAGCGGGCCAGGACAGCGGGCGGTGTCCACCCGCCCACGAACTGTGCCCATTCCCCCGCGCCGAGGCGCACCGTTTGCCGAGCGAGAGCGCGGCTCGCCGCCGTCGTCTCTCCCGGGCGCTGCCGGCAAAAGGCCAGCAGGTGCAATCGTGGGCACTCGGCCCGTGCCCGTGCGAGCGCCGCGAGCAGGTCGGGCAAGCCCCGCAGCGGTGCAGCGGGCCCAAACGCGCCGACCACGAGGTCGCCATCACGGTAGCCCAGTTCGCAGCGTACGGCCCGTCGCTCATCCGCGCTCAACCGCGTGCCCAGCCAGAGCGGATCGATCGCAGGCCGGATCACGTGCACGCGATCCGGCGCCGCGCCGCAGCCGACGAGACGCGCCCTGGTGTGCTCACACTCGACGGCCAGCCCCTGCAGCCGGCCCTCGCCGAGGGCGCGCGCGATGGCCCTGCCGCGCACGAGCAGGCCCAGCAGGTGCACGCCGCTCAGGTGGAGGTCACGGCCAAGAGCCCCAACCCCACAGCGGAGCAGCTCGTGCGGACGATAGAGCGGGCTGGTGAACAGTCCGATGGTGGGCGGGAAACCTTTCTCCCTTCTCCACCCATTGTTCGCAGCAGGGAGAAAGCTGGTCCGCCCGAGGTGCCACAGCACGACCTCGGCGCGCAGTGAGCGCGCGAGCCGGAGGGCATCGCCATCCCCCCACCTTACACCTGTGCAGACCTGCACCGGCAGCCCATCGAGCGTGCCGCCGTCAGGCTCGGCCGAACAGCGGTCGCTGATCAGCAAGAGCACGTGTCCCTGCTGCGACAAGGCGTGTGCCGTTGCAAGCAGATAGCGCCACGGCTGCAGGTAGCGGTTGTGCGCCGTCAACCCGGCAGCGATCAGGCAGATCCGCATCATTCACCCTCTCTGGTGAGTCCACCACCAAGGCCCAGCGCGGGCAGGCGCCTCGTCGAGCCAGCCGCGCAGCGCCTGCTGTAGCGCCGTACCCGGCCTCGCCTCTGCGCCGGGGTAGGCCCGTGCGACAGCGCGGTAGAGTGCCAGCGGTGAGACGTCGTCCAGGACGAACGCCCGGCCTTGCGCCGCCAGTGCTGCAGCAAGCTGCTGCTGGTGGTCGTCGATCGACTCTCCCCAGCGGCGCAGCCGCGGCACCAGGACGAGCGGTACGCGGACGCGCTGGGCGGCGAGGACCGAGCCTGCCCCTGCGTGGGAGACGACCACTCTGGCCTGGGCCACCAGTGCCTCCATCCGGCCGGCCGGGACGGCATCGAACCACGCTGCATGCGCTGGCTGGTAGACGGTACAGCCCCGCTGGACGATCACCGGTTCCTGTGTGAGCGAGGCCATACCATCGGCAGCACGCACCAGCCGGTCAAAGGGCCGATCGTGCAGCCCTACAGTGACCAGGATCACATCAACCCTCCTACGTATTGCGCCCGCGGCCCATAGCGATCGAGCAGCGCCGGCCACTGGACGAGAAAGAGGTCGGACACAGGATAGACCAGCGGTCCGGTACGCGAGGGCGCCGTCACCCGGCAGCAGCTCTCCACGTATACCGTCCGTGCGCCGAGCAGCCGGCCCAGCCACAGGAACGGGATGGCGATCTCGGAACCGGTCGAGAGCACCACGTCCGGGCGCTCGCATCCCAGGACCCAGGCAGCGCGCGCAAAGGCGCCGAGCAGGCGCCACGGGCTGGTGCCGATGTTCGGCAGCAGGTAGCAGCGCCCAGGGAGCGCTTCGGTCCGTGGGCTGCGGTAGGTGACCAGAAAGCAGCGATGTCCCTCGAAGGCGGGTTCGAGCAGCTCCATCTCGGTCAGGTGCCCGCCGTGTGAACAGACCAGGGCGATCTTGAGTGGCGCAGCGCCAGTACCCGGTCGTGCACGCATTCCGCACGCTCGCCTGCCAAGCAAGACACTGGCCGCAGTGGGCAGCGCCACCAGGCCCTCTCCCGCCAGGACGGCGGGGCCGATGCCGGTGATGCCGAGGCGAGGCATGAGAGCAGCGGAAAGGCCGAGGGTAAGCAGGGCACAGGCGGCACTCCAAGCAATCAGGCGTCCGATCCGCACCTGGACCCGCAGGCGAGCCAGGTGCAGCTCCTTGAGTGCAGTGAGCGGGGCAACGGCGCCAAGCCAACGTAGCAGGCCCGCCCCTTCCCGCGCATAGCCCGCGCCAAAGGGGAGCAGCAGCACCGCAGCCGCCACCGCAGCGATGGTCCCGGCCGGCAGGGTCAGCCCCACAGCCAGCGCCGTCGCCGGCTGCAGGACCGCTTCGGCGTTGCGTAGATCGTGCGCGCCTTCCGCCAGCGCCGCCGTCGCCAGGGCCGCAGCAGGCATCGCAACCAGCGCACCGATCGTGAGCGCCGTGTAGGCATACGCGTTGGCCTCCTGGCCGAGCGCCTCCACGATCAGCAGAGGCAGCACTGTACGCGTGCTGGTTAGCAGCAGCCCGGACAGAGAGCTGCCCAGCGAATAGGGCACAATGGCGCGCAGTTCCGCTGTGTCGAGCCAGGGGCGGGGCCGGTAGCCGGCCAGGGTCCGCGGCAGATACCAGTACAGGCTGACCGCTGTCGCCGCCGCGCACGCCATCCCGACAGCACCCACCAGGCCGGCGGTCCCCAGACGCCGAAGCGGGAAAAGGAGCAAGAGTCGCCCGAGGTTGAGGATACACGCGTACTGGAGAGCGCGACCAGCCTGCCTCCGTGCTACGAAGGCCATCTTGGCTGCCGTGCCGAGCACGGTCGAGAGGCCAAACAGGACAAACCCAGCAGCATAAACAGCATTCTGCCACATAAAGGCCAACGAAGGTGACCACGCACGTGCTCCCGCCAGGTACGCGATGCCGACCAGGAGCGCACACGCCGCGTTCAGGGTGAGGGTGCTGCTGAGCAGACGATGCGGGTGCGCCGCCTGTGGGAGGTAACGGGCCAGGCCCGTGCTCGTGCCCAGGCCCGCGATGCTCGAAACCAGCGTTATCGCGGCGAGCAGCGCCGATGCCAGGCCGACCTGCTGTGGGCGGTAGAGGCGCGCTGCTGCGCCCCAGAAGAGCAAACCGGCCAGCGAGGCGATCACATCGATCGCCAGCAGGCAGGCGGCGCTCCCCAGCAGCGATCTGCACTTGAACCAGGCTGCTCTGGCATGCGCGATGCCCCACCGATGCCAGCTAGCCCGGCCTTGCATGTCCGGCCTCCCATCGCCAGACGAGCGCCTGCGCCACGCGCCACCAGGCTCGAAACAGAGGGTCAAAGAGCGCATGTGCTGCCCGCACCGTGGAACCCTCCCCGGCCTGCTCAAAGGCGAGACGGCAGGTGCATGCAGCGAGGAGCGTCCGATCGGCCACGCGCCGCATCCCCTGTACGCGCCGACGTTGCGCGACGACCTCCCTCCAGTGTCCCGCCACCCAGGCATAGGCACGCAGCTTGTTGGCGACCCGATGCGGCTCGCGCAGCAACACATACCCCCAGGTTACCGCTTCACCCAACAGCAAGGCCGGCAACAAGGCCAGCAGCGTCCTCCACCTCAGGAGCTTGAGCAACATCAGGTATCGATTTCGTTCCTGGTAGTAGCTCTTGAGTGGGCCAAAGCGGAGGCGGTAGTCGTGATAGACCACCGCGTCCGAGACATAGAGGCAGCGGTAACCTGCCAGGCGAGCGCGAAGCGAGAGGTCCGTATCCTCCATGTACATACGGAAGTGCTCGTCGAATCCACCGAGCCACTCAAAGAGGTGTCTTGGCATCGCAAACGCCGCTCCCGAGATGGCGCCCACCTCTGCATCCTCGCCGAGCGCGTCAGCCGGCGCCCCCAGGCCACGGCACAGGGTCAACCCGGTGCAGTGCACGTCATTGCCACAGGCATTGGTCCGATCGGGGTCACGCAACAAGAGGATGCGGGGCGTCGACAGCCCTGCACCCGGATCGTGCTGCAGGGCGGCGACCAGGGCCTCTGCCCAGCCGGGCCGCACCACTGTGTCCTGGTTGAGGAAGGCGAGGTATGCACCGCGCGCCACCCGGGCACCGACGTTGCAGCCGTGACCGTAACCCCCGTTGGTCGTACGCACCACGCGCACGCATGAGAAGGCGCGCTCCACGTAGGACGCGCTCCCGTCGGTGGAGGCACTGTCGACGAGGATCACCTCGCGATCTGTGACTCCTTCTGCCAGGAGAGACCCGAGACATTGTTCAAGGTACGCGCGTCCGTTGTAGCTGACGACGATCACGCTGATCTGGGGCGAGGCGTGACGTCCGCGATCACTCATCGTCGTCATCATGCTCAGGCTCCTCTTCGTCTACTTGCCGGCTATTCAAGCCACCCGCCATTCTGGGACGGACGACGCTCAGGACCACTCCGGCAAAAAGCATATAGGTGCCAAAGAACATCATCGGCATATCGAGCACCGCCAAGATGGACACCAGCGGCGACGACAGTTGCAGGCTTTCAAGGGCAGCCATCCGGATCGCGAGGCCGAGCACGAACAGGCCAACGCCTGGCACTTCGAGGAACTGAAGCGGCCGATAGTAGCCTGCCCCGTGGAGGGTCCCATCGACAACTTGTAAGCCTTGGACCACTGCACTGCGCTTGGGCTTGTCGCAATAGAGCGTCGTCACCGGCGCCTCGACGAAACAAAGCCCATGCTCGCGGATTAGGAACTGCATTTCCGACTCGACAGAGAATCCCTGCGAACAGAACCAGAATGCGTCCAGAGCACGGCGGGAGAGGGCGCGGAACCCGTTCTGCGAATCGCTGAGGTGCACGCCAGACACGATGCCAGTCAGCCAGTTAAGCGCCTTGTGCCCCAGCACGCGGTGGCGCGGCACCTGCGCCTGCGGCTGGAGATAGCGCGAGCCGACGACGATATCTGCCTCTCCGCACAGCACCGGGCCGAGGACGATGGGGATCTCTTCCGCGCGGTGCTGACCGTCGCCATCGATGAGCACCACCGCTGTAGCTCCGAGCTGGCGAGCGCGCACGAGTCCGGTGTTGAGGGCCGATCCCTTGCCCTCGTTTCGATCGTGGCGTATGACCCGGGCTCCTGCCGCGCGCGCGACGCGGGCCGTGTCATCGTGTGAACCGTCATCAATGACGAGCACCTCGTCGACGTAGGGCTTGGTCTGAAGCACGACGCTGCCGATGCGCCGTTCTTCTTCAAAGGCCGGAATGATGGCCAGGGTGTGGATGTGTCCCGAATGCGGGGCACGTACGAACGAGGTTGGGCGAGGTAGGTCCTCGCCATCGGGTGGGTGCATCATCTCCTGATCCTCCTCCTGCCAGGCGCGGCGTGAGAACGCCGCAGCGGCGCCTGTGATGCGTGAACATCCCCCTCCAACTCCCCCACACACGAAATACGAGTAGCCCGTCGAGCGTGCTCGCTCAGCTCGACCGTGTAGAGAAGATCTTTGGTTGGGGCGGAGCAGAGATCTCCGCACCATCGCTTGGCGCCGTGCCCGCACACGGGGCAAGGCCATCTTTGCGGCTCGTGACCGGATGGCGACCAGGCGTGTGTCACCCGGCTGGAGGCCGGATCATAGAAGGGGCTCTGACGGCTCAAGCCGGATCAGAAGCCCCCCTTGAAAGTGCTCTATCTGAGCATAATGGGTTGATGAACAAAGTGGTCCAGCGGACCGTCTTGCTGGGGCGCGCACACAACGAAGGTGGTGCGGGGCACCCAGTACGAGGGATGCGCGTCCGCCCTCGTCTTGCGATACCAAGGGCGTCAAGCGCGCGGATCCACCGATGTGGGTTCCTCTACAGAGAGAACGAGGCGCAAGAACAGGTAGAGGTTCGAGGAACCTTTTCTAGCAAAAACATGATACAAGCAAACTTCCATATTGTCAAGTCTTTTAAGTGAATGATCCATAACAAATCAGGTCAGCATAACTCGACCCTACTCGGTCGCTTTCTGACACAGCATACCAAAAGTAGGAGGTGAATGTGATACCTCCCCTTCTCTCCGACTTTGGAGACAGATCCTCCTCGGCCCATCGCTATGCCCAGGAGAGGCTTCTTCAGCAGCCGGCCGCAAGAGCGTGTACCTAATCCACCTCGCTTGCGGGCGTGGGCACAGCATTGCGGCAGCGCAGCGCCGCCAGCACTGCCTCGAGCCGGCGCAGCGCTGCCGCCCGGCCCACCAGGGCCATGGTCTCGAACAAAGGCGGCGTTGCCGCTCGCCCGCTGATCGCGATGCGGACCGGCATCAGCAGCTCAGCACGTTTCCAGCCCAACGCATCACCCAGACTATCCAGCAGTTCGCCCAGCACTGGCGCTGCCCACACCGCCTCGCCTACCTCCTCCAGGCGGACAAGCACCGCAGCGAGTGCCCTATCCAGGTCGGCGAGAGAGTGGCGCGCCGCAAAGCGGTTGCTGCGAAGCAGGGCGACACACGCCTCTGGGGCTGGATCGCGCATGTAGAAGGCGAGCGTCTCTGGTGCCTCGGCCAGCGTCTTGAGGCGTTCCTGCTCGAGGGCGGCGATCCGGGACAGGTGATCGCGCGCCTGCCCATCCAGACCGGTGCCTCCCACAACACCGGCCGCAGACAAAAAGGGCGCGATCCGCCCTGCCAACACATCGGGCGCCAGGTGCCGGATATAGTAGCCGTTTAGCCACAGCAGCTTGTCGCGATCAAAGATGGCGTTGGACCGTGTGCAGCGCTCCAGCGAAAACGCATTCAGCAGTCCCCCCCAATCCCAGATCTCCTGGTCCGTACCCGGGCTCCACCCGCAGAGGGCCAGGTGGTTGATCAGCGCTTCCGGGAGGTAGCCCAAGTCGCGGTAGGCGCCGATATAGACCGCGCCCGCGCGCTTGCTGATCTTGGAGCGGTCCGGGTTCAGCAGCAGGCCAAAATGGCCAAAGGTAGGCGCCGCCGCGTCGAGCGCGCCGTAGAGCTGGAGCTGCAGGAAGGTGTTGCTGATGTGCCCTGCGCTGCGCAGCACGTGCGAGATACGCATCTCGATCTCGTCGACCACGGTGGCAAAGCTATAGGTGGGCCTGCCATCCGATTTGTAAATGATCGGATCGCCAATCAGCGATGCATCCTGCTCGATCCGGCCCTGCACCAGGTCGTGGTAGGCCATCGCTTCGGGCTCGATGCGAAAGCGCACGGCCGTGCCCTCGCCACGCACGGCTCGCGCGCGTAGCCTGGCGCGCACCTGGCTGGCCGGCAACGCGGCACAGTGCCCGCTATAGCGATAGGGGACGCCAGCGGCACGCGCCGCCGCGCGCTCATGGGCAATCTCATCGGCCGTGCAGAAGCAGGGATAGGCTCGGCCAACGTCGATGAGCCTTTCCACCGCTGCCCGGTATAGATCTAGCCGCTCCGACTGACGGTAGGGGCCATACGGGCCACCCACGTCCGGCCCCTCATCCCAGTGCAGGCCCAGCCAGCGCAGGCCCTCCAGGACGCCGCGCTCCGATGCTTCAGTCGAGCGTCTGGCGTCGGTGTCGTCGATGCGCAGCACAAAGGCGCCACCGTGCTGCCGGGCGTAGAGCAGGTTGTACAGTGCGTTGCGCGCCGTCCCCACGTGGCAGTTGCCGGTGGGGCTAGGCGCGATCCGTACACGGACCAGGCTGCCGTCCTCTCGCGTATCCATCACATTCTCCTTTCGTGCCAGACAAGCCCTGCCAGACAAATAAAAAGGGCTGCGCGATGTGTCTCGCGCAGCCCTTGGAAGGCTTGTGGGTGCCTAACGTGGTCTCATCCGACGCTCACCTCCAGGGATCGCTGCGCAAGACACAGGAGCTGCTGCTCCTGCTGTTCTGCGCCTTGCTGTTCGGGTTGGAGTTGAGCTTGCTGGACGAGGATGGGGCAGACGGCCGCGCGCCACAGCGCGGGCAGCACCAACGATACTGGATTCGTGAAGCCTACAATCTCCGCGTTCACACTCACGTCCGATCGCCGTCCAGTGAAACCTAGATATATTGTACACCATCGCAGCGTGGTGTCAACTGGAGGAGTTGGCGAATTGGTTGTGCCAGCACGATGGTTTTGTGATACAATAGGAGTGGTGTCCGCCGAATGGATCTCAGCGACGTCCGTTGCCAAGCCAGCAGGCGGAAAGGACGGTCAATGCACGTCGATAGAGCACTGTCAAAGCGAGTCGCGCAAAGGAGCAAGGTCGGGCAGGAGCAGTGCTACCATGCCGCCTGTTATGCCCTGCTCGACCGGAGCGAGCTCAGCGTTGGGCACTACGTGGAAGGCTATACGGTCGACGAGGCCGGGCTGATCCGCGGCCACGGTTGGGTCGAGCTCGGGAACAGGATCGTCGATCCCACCTCGTACGAGCGTGAGCTGGCGTATTTCTCCGGGCTGCGGTTCAGCAGGAGCCAGGCCTGGGAAGCAGTCACGACCATCCCCAAGCCCGAGTACGTGCGAGAGGACCTGCCGATCTTTTACCGTTTCGGCTGGGGCGGTTGTGACAGCCCCGAGATGATGCAGGCCTGGGCCAGTGCCAGGGCGTTCAGCGCAGCCCAGCGGCGGCGCAACACTGGAACGAGCCCTCTGGGCAGCGGCGTGGGCAGTGGACAGCAGAGCACGGCTTCGTAGCATACCCTCCGGCGGATAGGACTGCCGAGGACGCCGGGCTGACGCCCGGCATCGCGTGAGACGGCAAACTCCTGGTTCGAGCGACTTACAAACTCTCTAGCCGCGCTATTGCTTCCATGCACGCCCGCGCGTTGTGATAGGGCCCCTTCCAGAAGCTGACCTTGGGTTCCTGACTGTCCACTTCCCTATCGCGGCTGACGCAGCGGAACCACTCGCCATGCTCCTGGTCGACCAGGTGCGACGCGATAAAGTCCCAACTGCGCAGCGCTGCCTCGAGGAAAGACGGCTCCGATGTGAGTTGGTAGGCATTGAGCGCGCCGACAACGGTCTCGGCCTGGGGCCACCACTCTTTACGCGTATCGGTGATGCCTTCGGGACCGGCCTCGTAGAGCAGCCCTCCATCCTGGTCCAACGCTTCGGACAGCGTGGCCTGTGCCATGCGCACAGCAAGCGCCTCCGTCGCGTCCAGGAGCGCCTCGTCGTGGAGGCCCCTTGCCGCGTCAACGAGCAGCCAGCTGGCCTCGATGTCGTGCCCGTAGGAGATGCGATCGCTTTTCGGGTTCCAGCGCTGGTCAAAGAAGGGGCGGGTATGGTAGGTGGCGGGGTCGACGATACGCTCGACGATCACCCTCAGCAGGGCGCGCTGTTTTCGCGCCAGTTCGGGGCTGGTCCAGGCACGCATGAGACTGGCGTAGGCCTCGAGCACGTGCAGGTGCGTGTTCATCGATTTGGCCTCGTTCAAGTCGACCTCGCTGAGGCGCAAATCCTCCTCGAGCGTCCACTGCCGGGTGAACGCCTCCAGGTAGCCTCCGCGGTGCGGGTCGTAGCTGTTGGCCTCGATGTCGCCGAACAGGGCAACGGCACGTTCGAGCGCCGGCTCGCTCCCCGTCGCAAGGCAGTACTCGGACAAGCTATAGATGCCAAAGGCCTGCCCATAGATCTGCTTGCGCGTGTTGACCGGCTGCCGGTCGGCGTCGATGGCCCAATAGAGCCCCGAGTATGTCTCGTCCCAGAAGCGCGCGATCAGGTCTTCGTAGGCCCGGTCCGCCATCTCGCGATAGGCTGGATCCCCATAGCAGCGGTAGGCAGCAGAATAGGTCCACAAGATGCGCGAGGTAAGGAGGGCGCCGCGCGGCGCATCGCGATCCACGCGCAGGTCGTTCGAGATCTCGCCGTAGAAGCCGCCGCGCTCCCGGTCGATCGCGTGCTGCATCCAGAAGGGGAGGATGTTACCCCGCAGTTCGGCCTCGATGCGGCGTGCATAGGTGCGCAGCGTGCTTTGGTCCACCATTGGGTCACCTCGCCTTCCTCTGCCCCTCTGTGCGCCGTAAGCCAGCCCAAAGC
>Ga0307445_10001101_pt1 | contig 15109 bp, 9 predicted proteins | sample SalMarSW160330MG_FD_202147 | JGI IMG/M metagenome (GOLD analysis project Ga0307445, IMG submission 202147) | Salt marsh sediment microbial communities from the Plum Island Ecosystem LTER, Massachusetts, United States - SW1603-30 | ecosystem: Environmental > Aquatic > Marine > Intertidal zone >...
ATATATTTTTTCATGTTGTCCTCCTTGCCGGATTAAGAGATTAAGTGTTATGTGCCATGTTAATCCTATCTGCAAAAAGACCTAATAGACTTTATTTCGTGGACTGAGTACTAGTACTATAAGCGGTGAACTTTATTACACATTGGGTAGTGATGCGATACGGATTTTCCTCCCAGACATTGGATTTAATCCTATAAAACCCTACCGTGTTTTGCTGATGAAAATTAAGTAAAGGTAGTTCCTACTCAAGAACCGACAGTATTGGGTAGTCAAGAACCTGATTTCTTTGCTATTTTTTGCTTATAAGCTGACACTCATATCACAATTACTCGCGTAAAAACGACTATAGACGACTATATAAAGCACTCAAAATTCCCAAAATCCCAACCAGAAGGGGACTACCATCCTCCAAACTAATAAAAAAAGTTCATCACTTCGATATTATATATAATCACTACTGTCCCATTAACTTATAAGTCAAGTGTTGTAAGATAAATAAGATAAATAAGTTACGATAAAAAATGGTTGTTGTCGACTTGAACTCAGATATAGACTTTGGCCAAAAAACCTTTACCAAGAACAGGAAAGGGCTGGCCAATGTATACCGGACGAATTGTTTTCTCGCAACTAATAGACTTTCTACCGAGACATCAATTCGACAGGTGCGTCCGACGACACAGAGGCAACTATCGAACAAAGACTTTTTCATGTTTCGATCAGTATCTGTGCATGGCTTTTGCCCAGATAACATATCGGCAGAGTCTTCGGGACATCGAGACATGCCTGCGGGCAATGCAATCCAAGCTTTACCATTGCGGTATTCGCGGAAACGTGTCACGCAACACCTTGGCGAATGCGAACGAAAATCGAGACTGGAGAATATACGCGGACTTCGCACAGATTTTAATAAACAAAGCTCGAACACTTTACGCCAACGAAGACTTCGGTATTCAACTGAATCGAGAAGTCTATGCTTTAGATTCAACAACCATCGATTTATGTCTGTCACTGTTTCCATGGGCGAAATTTCGCAAACACAAAGCCGCTGTCAAGGTACATACACTGATGGACTTAAAAGGCTCTATACCGACGTTTATCCGCATTACAGATGGAAAAGTCCACGATGTAAATATCCTCGACGATCTTGTTTTAGAACCCGGTGCCATTTATGTTATGGATCGCGGCTATCTCGACTTTGCTCGTCTTTTTACCTTTACCAAAACCCTTTCAACTTTTGTTACAAGAGCCAAAACCAATTTCGATTACCGCCGTCTTTACTATCGCAAGGTCGACAAGACAACTGGTCTTCGATGCGACCAAACGATAAGGCTCAACGGCTTTTATGCTTCGCAGGATTATCCTGCCATTCTTCGACGGATCGGTTACTTCGACATCGAAACAGACAAAAAGTTTATATTCCTAACGAACAATTTTACTCTGCCAGCCTTGACAATTGCTCAACTCTACAAATGCCGCTGGCGGATAGAAATCTTTTTCAAATGGATCAAACAATATCTGCGAATCAAGACGTTCTTCGGAACTTCCGAGAATGCCGTGAAGACTCAAATCTGGATTGCCATCAGCGTTTACGTTCTGGTCGCAATCGTCAAGAAAGAACTAGAAATCGAACTGAGTTTGGGCGAAATCCTGCAAATTCTCAGCATTGTACTTTTCGAGAAAGTCCATATTACACAAGTACTTACGAAAAATGTTTTGCAAAACCAAAATCTTGGGTTTCATAACCAATTGTTATTATTCGACTTATAATGGGACAGTAGTGATATATAATAAATAGTTATTTTTCTCTATGGGGGAAGTGATGAGTGATAGAATTCAAAAAAGATTGAGTGATATGCCTGATATTTACCGAAATCGTACGACCGGGTCAAAGTAAGGAGCAACCGCAGCGGTTTTTTCTTCTCGATCTCGAAAGGAATTTGTAACCAGGCCTGGTCCTGACTTTGCGGCATATACAGCAAATGACCGTTTGGATAGATGCTCAGGTTCTGGACGACCACCTTTCCCTGGCCGTGGAATTTATCCTGAGTATAGTCTCGGGCCGCCAAGACCTTATCGAGACTGGGCAACCTGCGTTTATCGGCGTGAGGGGAGCGTGTGTTGAAAGCAGGCTCTCCGGTCTGATACCAGAACGCGACGATGGAATAGTGCGGAAGATATATTTTCTTTGTAGCATTTAACAGGGCTGGGATTATCTCGCTTTCTCCTCTCCCTCCGCTCCCAGCCCTGTCTTTTATGCGCAAAAAAGTATTTTCTTATCAATACTACATATTTCCCTGTCCCTCTAAGCAGAAAAATAGGTTTTAATTTTCTTTTTGAGATTATAAAATAATAAATACCATTGGAGATAATTTTGCCCTTCTTGTAGATCCCGGTTGACTGTACCGGGTTGGAAAATTCCACCACTGCATAATTTTTAAAAAGGGATAAGAAAGTGTTGAAAAGTGAAAAGGATTTGATATAGTATGCAGAAGGAGTAGGAACTCCTTAGTTTTTCTAAAAAGAGGACTTTTGATCATAACTATCTATGGATTAAAAGATACAGCGTAGGAATGGTTGATTTCTGTAGAGTTTTTGGACTCTCACTTATTGAATTCAGGAGGTAAAGGATGAGGGCTTTAAGGTATTTTGCTCCAATACTATTGACTTTGGTGTTCTCAAGTTCAGTACATTCGGCCATCATTGGAGGTACAGTCACTAAAATTCCCCCGCCCTTGAATACGGGGAATGACAATCAACAAGTTGATGAGCTTCTCGGATTCGATGAGTTGCAGAATGTGGTACTCACCAGTGATCTGGTTGTAGACAAGCCCAGTGGTGTCATACCAGCAGGGACAATAGTCAGCAGTCACTACATCATATATGATCCTCCAGGCAGCTCTACTTCAATATTGGGTACTGTGATTGTGGATCAAAATGTGGTAGGTGTAATCTATAATACGAATAACCTTAACAACAGCGATTATCTTGGCCTGCCGACCACCAACTATCTGAATCCTTCCTTGAGAGGTTATGAGACAGGTGATACTGCAACAATTGAAGATGTAAACACAGTGTCCTTTGATCTTACGGCCGGCACGCCAGGGGACTATGCACGGATTATCACAGCATCCGACTACACGATACAAGGACCCCAATTTGTCATGCGTACTCCCCATGCAGCTCCGGGAGGTGTTCACACCAATGAAAACGGCGTTGGTTCGGTCCGTCTGTTGTTTAATCAACCAATCAGTTTTCAGGGTGACGATGTCACTGTGACCGATGAAAACAGTCAAAATGTGGTCGCCTACGCTACTGGAAGCGAAAGCCCATTCATGATAATCACTTTCGACATGGTTCTGTTTGCTGACAAATATACGATTACAATTCATGATACGGTGAGAAGTACGGATACCGGATCCCCCATTGATGGAGATAACGATGGAAATGCTGGAGGGGATTATGTATTTATGATGGAGCATCGAAAACGAACAGACAGCGATAATGACAATGATATCGATTTTGCTGATTTGGCAAGACTAGCTGAAGACTGGTTGTGGGGGAAGTAGGGAAATCCTTACTTATTACTGTTGGGGTAGAGAAACAGGGCAATTAATAAGTTAGGACGGTGCTAATATTATATCCTTCGAGTTTTTCACGGCCGGCCAGGTCGCTTAGCTCGATAAGAAACGTTATCCCCACAATATGTCCCCCGATTTTTTCGATGAGTTTGCAGGCAGCCGCCATTGTTCCGCCCGTTGCTAATAAGTCGTCAACCATCAAGACCAACGCTGCCCGGCCTATGGCATCGCTGTGCACCTCTAAAGTGTCGGTACCGTATTCCAAATCGTAGGTTACGCTTTCGGTTTTGAAAGGCAGCTTGCCTTTCTTGCGTATGGGTATAAAGCCGGCCCCCAGCCTTTCTGCAACCGCCGCACCAAACATAAAACCCCTCGCTTCCACTGCAGCGACATATTCAACTCCGACCTCTGTAAAACCGACACACATAGCTTCGACTGCTGCAGTAAAGGCCTTCGGCTCAGCCAACAACGGCGTGATATCGCGAAACAAAATCCCTTTTTTAGGCCAGTCCGGTATGCTGCGGATGTATCTTTTCAACTCTATTGCTTCTGCCGGCATTCGTCTAACCTCCCTGTATTTTTTCAAAGTAACGTTTCCTTGAACGAACAGACTTCTCAGGTGCGGTTTCTATTTTTACATATTACCGGTGAAATGCAAGTATTATTGAAGTTTTATTGATTTGTTGATTGGTGCTACTCTTCGTTCATATATTCATATAGCCTGGTAAGTGCGCCGCGTAGAATCTGTCGAATTCTTTCTCGGGTCAGTCCCAACTTTTTGCCGATTTCTCTCAGTGCCATCGGACTCTTTCCATCCAGACCGTAATGCATTCTCAGGATAGCGGCTTCTCTCGGCTCGATTTCGTCGAGCAATTTCAAAACCTTTGCTCTTTCTTCATCCGCGACCAACGCATCCTCCGGCTGGTCGGCACTTTGGTCCTCCAGGGTTGTCTCCAAGATGTGTTCTTCGCCTGACTCATCGCCGTCGAGATTATCCGTAGCCGAGCTAAGAACTTTGACTATCCGATTTATGATATTTGCCTTTCGCAGGGGCACTTTCATTATATCAGCCATCTCTTCGATTTCCGGTGCTCTGCCGAGTTTGTGTTCCAGTTCTGTTGCAGTATACCGCCAGTGGTTTATCAGGGTAACCATATAGGTTGGTATGTGCACCGGCTGAATATTTTCCAGAAGTGCACGCTTGATACTTTGCTTTATCCACCACGCTGCATAGGTGCTGAAGCGAGTGCCTCTGTCCGGGTCGAAGTAATCAACTGCTCTTAGCAGGCCGAGGTTACCCTCTTCAATCAAGTCGCCAAGACTCATCCCTCGGTTTCCATATTTCTTTGCGATTTTAACAACCAGCCTCAGGTTACTTCTTACTAATTGCTCTCTGGCCCAGGGGTCGTTTTCTTCGGTAATAAGTTTGCCTAAATAGTGCTCCTCTTCCGCTGTCAGCAGTGATGCTTCGTCTATCTCTTTGAGATATTCTTTTATGGTTGCGTCAAATGCTATCGTGGACTCCCGCCCAGCCGAGGTCTTTGGACCTCAGCCGTAAGGGCAAATTGACCGTATTTTTCTTATGGGCGATTGGGCCCTCACTCACAAAAATCTATGTTACGTATCGGTCAGATAAGCCTGCGGGTTTACCCTGCCCCGTTGGAAATGCGAGTTTTTTGTTGGATATGCTCGGCACCTTTGGAATTTCTAACGGGTTTCAACTGCTTAATACAAATCCTGCCCCCTATGAACGCCCCATAATATGGAATATGAATGCATACAAAAAACAACCGGGGCCTATACCCATTGGTATAGGCCCCGGACTGGTGCAAATCCATTGGCTAATCAGTGATGTAAAGACACCGATTAGGGCCAAAGTTGCTGATAGAGCCATTCTTCCATTAATGTAGCATAATCTTTGAAGTTAATAAACCTGGAATTGGCAGGCTCCTCATCATACAAATTGGCAATCGACTCAATCGGGACGTAGACCTCGCTTAAGCCCATAGCGCCGACAACCTCTTCATTCGACAGTTGATAGTTGTAGATGCGTGCATCATCAACCTTGCCTGGGAAAGAACTAGCCTGCGTGTTACGCTTGCCAATATTGACGTAGTCACCGCGGATAGAGAGGTCCATGCCGGTTTGCCCAACCTGGACACCGTCTCCGTAGTACGTTATTGTTGTTCCATCAAACGTCATGGCATAGTGACGCCACTCTAAGGCTTCCTCATCAGTGAAGATTGTATCTTCGAAACACCAGGCGTGGGCGCCGACACCGCCGGGCCCGCCTATGCTTCCGATATTGAAGTGACTGCCGCAATCACCTCCCGGAGTTGAGAACCCAAAGACAAGGGTCCAGTCGGGGATGGTCATATTGTCGGCCTTTGCCCAGCAGGTGATCGTAGTGGGATCATTTCCACTAATACCAACTTCGGGGAGCGCCACATACTGGTCGTCGCCACCCGGCAGACTCAGTACCATGCCCCTGTCAGGGTCATCTTCAGTGGTAACGGCACCATAAATCGTACCATCGTGACCGTTGCCGGAGGTGTCGTTGACATCACCATCAAACTCGTAGCGTGCTACCAAACCCGCAACGTCGGGTTCTTCTGCGTAGATGGTGTAATCGCGTCCAAGCCAGTCACCTGCCATTACACGAACGTCTCTGGCGTCCACAAGGCAATCGCCTGTGAAGTCGGCTAACGGGCCGTACTCAGCACGACATCTGGGTGGATACAGCCGCATATCGTCAAAGTTGACGGTACCTTCACCACTAAGGCCGATAGCCATATTTTGGACACCGGTAATACCAGTCACGTCGATGTTCCATTCGGTCCAGTCTCCACTTTTCAGGTCGTTCATATCACCATCATAAGAGAACGAGGAGGCTGGGGTAATAACAGAGGCCTGAGCCGAAGCTGAAGTTGCCAACGCCATGTACATATCGTCGATAACATTGCCTGGGTCGCCTTTGAAGTACAGAACCATTGCTTTAGCGTTGCCCGAATCCCAATCGCCGAACGGAGTGCTTCGGCTGACTTCGCCGGTACTGCCGATATCAACCTTCATCGACTTAGCATCCCAGTGCTTCTCGAAGTAATCAAGAGACAGCGCTGCACCGTTCTCAGACCAGGTGTCGTGTATCGGGTTGGTGGTGTCGTACTCAAGAAGGTTGAGAACCTCACCCCACGTAAGAGCAATGTCTTTGTAATAGCGAACCTCATCGATCATCCCGTTGAAGAATGATTCGGGACCGGTGTTATCGCCGTTGGCTCTTGCTCCAATGTATACGTTGTAATCATCCGATGGGATATACTCGGGGGCATCAGAAATTGCTTCCTGTTGTCCGTCGATGTATAGCCACTTCTGGAGTCCTTGACGTACGGCCGCAACGTGATGCCATTCGTTAAGTGAGACATCCTGGCCACCCGGGCCCCAGCCATCTTCATCGCCGCCGCCTCGTGTGGTAAAGCTGATCCTGTGAGTATCGCTGAGCCTTCGAATCTGCCAGCTAAGGCCGCTTTCGCCACGTTTGCCGATAATCACATTACTCCAGTTGCCTCCATACGATGACATATTGATCCAAACCGAAATACTGAAGTCATCGTAACCGGGATTGAACATCGGGTCATTGCCGATGTTCACGGCGTCGCCGTCACCATCGAAAGTTGCCACATAACCTCTTACGGCATCATCAACTATGGTCACGTCACCCATCGGGGTACCATGGAAGTTATTGCCGGAGCTGTCGTTCGCGTCACCATCAGCCTTGTAGTAGGCTATCATCGGACCATAGACCGGTGGCACAACGACGTCTGGAATAACCAAGTCGGGTAGACCGTTTAGATACCTTACCTCGCCTTGCGACAGGGCACGGCAATAGATCTGCAGGTCATCGACCATCCCATCGAAGAATGATTCGGTATCGTTGTTATCTGCATTGGCCCTTGCTCCAACATACACATTGTGATCGCACGCAGCGACTGAATCGGTGCTGACATCGGCCGTACCATCTAACTCACCGTTGATATACAGAAGCTTCTTGTCGCCATCACGTATGGCCGCAATGTGGTACCATTGGTCAAGTGAGGGCGATAGATTGCTTCTTGGGTAGTCATCGTTGTCTATACCTCGGGTCGTGAATGAAAGGTTTTCATCCTCGCCGAATCTGCGTATTTGCCAACCGACACCGTCATCGCCGCGTTTGCTGATAATCACATTACCCCAGCCACCTCCCCACGATCTGAGGTTGACCCAACCCGAAATGCTGAAGTTGCCTGCAAAATTGAAATTCGGGTCATTGCCGAGGTCGACACAGTCACCGTCGCCGTCTACGTCCAGCACACCGTCCAATACGTTCGCATCACCCACGAGCATGCCGTCGCGTCCGTTTCCGGAACTGTCGTTGGCATCGCCCTCAAACTGGTAATCAGCCAACAGGCAATCATCAGTGGGCTCTACTGAGTAAATAGTGTAACCGGGAATAGTGTAACCGCCGTCGATAACCACCTGTTCCGGAAGCTCTTCTATCGGTACCGGCGCGTCACCGTAAGGCTCAAAGTCTTCCACGAGGCGATAGTCTTCAATCCTGAAGCTCCAGATATCGCCTAATGTTACAGGCCATGGACGACCTTCCTGAATTACCTCGTCGACTGCCCAGTAATAAGGCTTGGTTAAGTCAAGCGGTCCCACTGCATACTCGGTAGTACCAGCGGGCAGAACTATCGGGGCCACAAGGCCGTAATAGACGTCATTATAATTGTCGCTGAAGTACAGACGGTGCTCATCGGCATCGTCTCCGGCGCCCCAGCTAAGGGTCGTATACAGGGGTACATTTTCCTCGCCGTTACGCGGGGTTGGACCCCAGGCCTGGAGCGGATCTGGCATCGAGATGCTCAAATTGTCGAACGTAGCAGTGCCTATATTACCGGCGCTGTGCGACGTGGTAGCCAAACCGATGTAAACGTACTTGTCCGGCTCCATCCAGATGTTGTCGCCGCCTACATAATTCCAATTCTCGTCGTCGTTCGACCAGTAACCTGTAAACCAGTTGTGGTCGCGCTCTATACGAACCCATGTCGGCGCAGTAACACCCCACCAGTCATTGCCCGCAGAACCGCCGCGGGTATCAGGGCGGCGCTGGAACCCAGCGTCTTCGTTCTTCGTATTTACCATAAAAGCGTGCCTCGAAGTCGCAGCCAGCGACTCACGAATCATCACGCCGGCCTTCGCCCAGTCATCTGTTTGCGGCACCGAAAGGACACGTGCCTTGACTTCACCTATGTCTCTGGTCAGCTTCATCGTCGTATAGTAGTAGTGGAATTCGTCCCACTCGCCCCAGACGTCACCGCCGTCAGCGTTAATTGTATGAATGCCGCTGACCTCGTCGTACGTATGACTACCTGGCGGGATAATGGGGTTGTCCTCACTGCGCGGGAAAGAACCGATGTCGATGCTGACCCAGTCGGATACTGTGAAGCTCCAAACGTCGCCTTCCCAGACCTCGGTGCCGTCGGTACTATTAACCTGCCAGTAATAAGTGTTGCCTGATGCAACCGCTGGCATGGGTAAGGTGGTCGTTTCCACCGGTACCATGGGATCCGCCGACGGCGTGGCAATCGATACCATTGCGCCGGGATCCGTACCGAAGAGCACTTCCTGTTGCGTGGCATATTTTCCCGCCGTCCAGCTAAGGGTCTCCGCCTCTAAAGGCGTCAAGTTTGCCCTACTGGCCGGCTTTGGATTAACGGCAAAAGCTGTCGTCAGAAAAGTGCCGGTAATCCTGGTTCGACTTGGCGCGTCAGGACCTTGCCAGGCCACATCGACCCAGTCGCCGCCGCCGCCTTCTTTCAACAGAATCTGGATGGCATACTTCTGACCACCCACCAGCGGAATCGTCGCCGACATCTGCTCTGGGTGTGCGTCAAAGTTTCCGCTGTAGCGGTACCAGCCGCAAATCTTGGCCAAGTCGGCAACGTCGTTGTTGGTGTTCAACCGCAATTCGCTGCCGTCGTCAGCCGCAATCCAGAACGTATAGTCGCCGCTCGTCCCGGGGATAAGATGACCTGACATCCGGACTCCATATGTTTCTACGTCGGTGTCCCCCGAATACGCCTCCGTGTACTCGGCGATATCATCCGGTGGCTGCATATACCTCGCGCTGTAGATCATTCTCTCAATTTCTTCCCACCACATGTCGCGCCATCTCTCCCAATTGATTGTACCGGTCCACCAAGGTGCTTCATAAAGAGTGCTAAAGCTAAAAACAGGACCTGCATAATCACCAGGCTGTTCGACAATCTGCCAGTAGTACGTGGTACCTGCTAAAAGTGGTGTGCCGGGGGTATAACTTTCGTCCCCCAGCGGCTTTGTGCCAGCAGGATCCAGAGCTGCCGAATCAGTGCCCAGGTAAACATCGTGCGAAGTAGCACTGTCTCCCGGCAACCAGGTAAGAGTCGGCGTTGTGGACAAATGAGTGCTTCCATCTGCCGGCTCCATGTTCCAGGGACCGTTAAAGGCCGGGATAGTTGAAACCATTTCATCGAACACGGACGTACACAGCAAACCACTGTGCGAGGAGACGGCCAAACCGATGAGAACGTCTGAGTCCATCGGGATGATTGTGGTGCCCTGAGTTGCCCATTGCCAACTGCCAAACATCCATTGTGCGTATTGGGCGGTAAACTCGTCGCCGACCCTTGTTAACCTGAGTTTCTCAGGAACAGTCTGGCCGGCTGTAATGCCGATTTGGGCGCAACCTCCTCCGGTTGAAGAACGGAATGCGGACTGGACACCATTTTCGGCGGTCATTGCCATGAAAACAAACTTGGAATCCGCTGCAGATGTCTCTCGAATCATCACGCCAGCCTTCGCCCAGGGGTCGGTCAGGTCCATACTGGTGATTTTCACTTCTAAGCTGCCGTCGCCCGACAGAGGCCGGAACATGTAGCCGAAACCGTCCGAGAAACCGTCCGGGCTGTCCGAGATGCCATAGCCGTCGGCTCTAATGATGAACGTGCCGGCGTCCTCCCAGGCATTACCGCCCGTGGTGTCAATGTCCTTGTAGACCCATCCTGTGAGATCAGGCACAGTTGATAATAGTTCAACTTCGGAGATCTGCATACAACATCCATTGTCGAAGACTCGAACGGCCGTGAATAAAACTTGATAGTGATCGTATGCTACATCATTATCAAACAAAATCGGCGTTTCGTTCTTTTTGTTGCGTGGCCACGGCTCCGCCTGGTTGAAATCGACGACATCGACAACGTCAATCAGCGTATACGGCCCGTCGATGCTGTCATTCGAACCATAGATTTCAACGATAACCGGGTCACGCTCTGGAGAGTCATTACCTGTGGTGAGCGTCATTTCGTTAACAATCATTCCGCCAAGTGATGCTGTAACCTGGAAACCAGTGGTCTCAGTCGCTCCTCTGAAATTCAGGTACTTCGTGTCGGCTCTATTGTCGATCACTTTATCAGGAGCTTCATTAGGAATAGGCCAAGAGTTTGCATCGTCCGGAACACCCTTGACCATATCCCCAGGGGCGGTAACATCAATCAAAGACGCCTGTGTCATTCCACTCAACAGCAAGCTGAACATTAACACTAAAAAAGCTATAATCGATAATTTACGCATAATAATCCTCCTTTAACAAAAATCTACACAAATTATCTTTCCTTCATTGGCTACAAGCCAAGAAAAAACATTTTGTTGTTTTCGACAGGCACTAAGTAAGCTCACTTCCTTCGTACAACAAGTACGAACATATACCATTAATCGATTCCGTGCGTGTCCAAAACAACTTACAACAACTTAACAAGCATCAAAGACCTTCACCAAACCCTGTGCTTGCTTCCCAAAAAATTTTTATTTAGGGCATGTTTTATACTCCTCCGTATTTAAAGAAATGTTTTATTATTCCTCCTTTCAGAGGCTTAACATAAATTTTATTTCTTAATTGAGAGAAACACTCCTCCACGATTCTCCTCTCACTTGCTCACAGCTTATTCGTAATGAGGAAAATCGCGTTAAGCCTAACTTGTCTAATTTACCAAATCATTCGTGTCCTCGTCAAGTTAAATATTATAAGATGTTACAAAATATTTAATCAAGAAAAATATCTCAGATACCTGAAAATTTTTTCGACCCCACAAAAACATATAACTGCCGTACATATCAATACTTACAATCATTTCAATCTAAATAATTTGGCCCAAAGTTCCTGTTATTGAAGGTTTTTTTCATCTTTGCAGTCGATGCGCTTGTTACTACAAGGCATATTCGGCCCAATTACCGGCGATTAAACCACTACCTGTTCCATAAACACTAAGAATTTTCGCTGAAAAAATTTTGTATTCTGTGGCACATTTTTGATTTCGCCGGAGTTAGAAATCATAAAGTCGTTATAAACGTTCGTTCTCGAACCCACCCCCGGCAGATAAATGTCGCCTTTAACGATATAAGCCCGTCTTTGTAAGGGTTCGGTCGCTGCTTCTAAACGTCCTATAATTGTATTCGGCGTGCTTTCTGTTATAGTATCGGACAGAACGGTTTGGCAGCTCCGAAGTCACCCGACAGCGGACAATGAAGGAAGCTGATAACCGTGAGAAAATTATAGATGCAAATTTTAATCTTAAGGTAGCTGCCTGTGGTTGTTTCTCCTAAAGAAACAAATTACCTCGATGATGGTTCTGGCGATTTGAATAACATTCGGTTTCAGGGGGACACGATGTTCCCTGGACATCCCATTTTGTTTCTTAGAAGGGCTTGACTCTGCCGAGAACAGCCAATACTATAATGAAAGTAAGAGCTATTATGAATATTTGAGCGGTAATATATGCGGAGTTAAAAAAAGGCATCTATCTTTGTAATGACCGGAACACAAAAAGGTGATTATTACCCGCTCGGACGGCGAACAAATGTGGTTGGCCGCGATGAGGCCCTTCTCATACAAATACTGGATGACCGAGTCTCACGCAAGCATCTGAGGATAAGTTTCGACAAAAAAAGCGGCCGGCATTATGCGGCTGATATGAACAGCAGGCACGGCGTGTTCATCAATGGAAGCAAAATCACTGACGAGACCGTCCTGAATGACGGCGACTATATCAGCATCGGAGGGACAGGTCTGCTCTTCGTTGAAAAAGACTTCGCCGACCGTGAGAGTGCGCTGTCTCACTTCAAAAAAGTCGGTGAGCGGGAACGGCCTACACATATTGATTTTGACCAGTAAAAAATAGAGATTCCGAGGCCGGTGGATTTGCTGGTTGAAATGGCAGTGCTGAGGTTTACGCAGTTTAACATAGGCAAAAACTGGAATCGAGCGGAATCGGAGGAAATTGCAGATTTTTTGATTTTTTTAGAGAATGTCTCTGCCTATTTTCTGTAGCTTGCCCAAGTTAATGGTTTTTGGTCAAAAGTAGCCGACTTTTTGGCAATACGGGTAATATATTCGGATTATATGGAAAAAGGTAGTGAAAAAAGGGGCCAGAAAATTGCAGAAATTTGCAGAAATTCGTCAAAATGTTCAAAAACTTTCATTTATTGTCAGAAATGTGCAGAAAAATCACCCATTTCTATTTTAACATTTTGTTAGTCTGGGTGGTATGGGGGATTTTAGTTTTGAGTTTGGCCACGGATTTCACAGACAAAGATAGCCACGAATGAACACGAATTTTCACATATATATATTTACCACGAAGGCACGAAGAAAAATTAGACAGGATAACAGGATTGTTTTGCCATAGAGGTTAAAGAGATATAGACAGAAAGATAGCCACAAAGAAACAAAGGCACAAAGGCACAAAGAAAAATTAGACACAGATTACGCAGATTGGGCGGATTTTGTTTTGCCAGCCGATGCGGACTTGGCAACGGCTTTCTCGATACCAGTATCTGTGAAGCCTGCGGCCGGCGTCCGCTGGGCCATCGGGGATGGCCCGCATAAGAATATGCAGGCCGGCAAAAGAGGGATTCTTTATTAACCACGGATTACACCCCATTAGAAGTGCGGGAAGTGCGCTTCTAACGGGGCAAGCGGATTAAAATAGATAAAAAGCATAATAATTCTGTCTTTCTTAGCAAAAAGGCCGAAAAAGTACCTCCTGAGGGTGCAGGCGGACACCTTTAATTTCTCCTTTTTTAGTTTTTCTAATCTTTGGCTAAGCTCCTCAAGTCTCATTTCTTCCCATTTTGAAAAAGTCGTCTCAAAAATAGCCTTTTCATCTTCTCCATAGAAATCTATGGGGGTAACGGTTAAAACTATGTCATCTCTTCCTTTGGGGATATCTTCGAACTTATATGCACCAATGACCCATGTTGCTTGCTCGCCAGGCTCTAATCCACCTGGGATATCATGAGGTAAATGGGCTCTTACCCAAGGAACCGAGCGTCCAGGTGAGGCGAAAACGCATTGAAATATCACTTTTGATATTGTATGTTTTGTGCCGTTTTTCACTGTCAATTCTATTTGGTAGACATTCTCTTGGTAACTGGATTCCCTTGCAGAAAACTGCGATAGGATTATTGCAAATTGTCTCCGACTCTCCTTGTCTTGCTCTGCTTTTGCTCGTTTTTTCTCAAGCTCAGCGATTCTCTCCTTAGTTGCGGCAATTTCGTTAATAATATGCTCCTGCCTTTCAATAGCCATCTTACGTTTTTCTTCTTCTCGCTCGGCAATTATACGATTGCCCTCTGCTATTATCTCATTTGCTGTTTTCCCATTGAGTTTATCTTTAAATCTTCGCATCATTCCTTCTGGATAAGCAGCGTCTTTAAAAATATTGCCAATTTCGGACATGGCTATAGCTTCCATTGCTTCTTCAAATTCCTGTCTTTTTTCGCTACTTAGAGGTTTTTTAACGGTTTCTATTGACTTTTTTAAATTCTCATTTGAAGACGAATCAATTTTTTTGTCTTTGCATCCAGCAATAATAACCATCATGGCAATGAGAATAACTATTTTTTTCATAACTGTTCTCTTCATTTGACTTTCTATTTACCTAATGTTTATTTTGAATTTTTTTATCCAAATGCTTAATCCTATTTTCCCAATCTCCATCCCATTGTGCTTTTAACGCTTCTTTGCAAAGAGCCAATGCTTCTTGAAATTTCTTTTGTTTTTCCAAAATAATAGCAAGTTGCTTGTATCCAGTATGAGAAGGAAGCGGTTCACCTCTCCACTTCTTACGAAATGCTTTTGCTGTTAAAGGAGCCAAAGCAATTTGATTCCGACACGCTGCAATAGCTTTTTTAAGAGCATTGGGGTTAGAATTACGTTCACGATAGTAAGTCTTAATCGTCTCATAATACAAAAAATGTTTATCAATGATGTTGTCGGCTTCTTGCTTGCTTAGTTTTGCCGTAATATCATTTTTGTGAGAATTACTTGGTCTTGATACTGAGGTAGGGATTTGTTTACTTAGGAACTCTAACAAAACTCCATAATTCGTCGCCAACAGATTAGGAAACATCCTATGATTAGGAACGCTTGATGAATATCGTCACGTTTTTCATAACGAACA
>Ga0307445_10001103_pt1 | contig 15097 bp, 10 predicted proteins | sample SalMarSW160330MG_FD_202147 | JGI IMG/M metagenome (GOLD analysis project Ga0307445, IMG submission 202147) | Salt marsh sediment microbial communities from the Plum Island Ecosystem LTER, Massachusetts, United States - SW1603-30 | ecosystem: Environmental > Aquatic > Marine > Intertidal zone >...
TCACCACATTCCCAGAAGCTGCGGATCGCATGCACCCGGACTTCGGGGTCGCGGTCATTCAGGGCGATACGGGCAACGGCGAGGAAATCCACCTCGAAATTCTCGCGTGCTTCCTCCTCCATCCTCCCGATCAGATCGCGGCGGGTGAGGACTGGCAGCTTGCGCCACAGCCGGGCCATTTCCGCCGCCTGTTCCGAACCAAGGTCGGAAAGCCAATGCAGCGGGAAGCGGGCGGCCGGTCCGGTTTCCCGGCCGGCAAGCTGAACCGGATCCGTCCGATCACCGGCTTCGCCCTTCAGGATCACCAACGCGGCTTCAAACAGCTTCTGTTCCGACATCGGCGTCAGCGGGGCAGGACCGGGAAGAAAACGTCCAGGTAGGTGATGAACAGCATCAGGCCAAGCAGGAGCAGCATGGTATATCCATGGACCATCCGCTCCTTCTCCGGATCGATGCGCCGGCCGCGAACCGCCTCGATCAGAATGAACACCAGCCGGCCGCCGTCGAGCGCCGGGATCGGCAGGATGTTACCGACGGCCAGCGCCAGGTTGATCATACCGACCCAGTTCAGGATGATTATCCACTGGTTGTTTTCCCGCGCCGAACCGACGATCTGTTCGGTCACATCCAGAATCCCCAGCGGTCCGACGGGCCGGTCGGTGGCGGCATTGAACCCTCCGCGTAAGATCATCCCGGGGAGTTCGAGGAACAACTTCAACTGGTCGCGGATGGTGCCCAAACCCCGTCCCAACGCCTCACCCCAGGTGTGGCGATCTGAATATATTTCGCTGATAAGCATTCCACTTGGTCCCTGCCCTTCCGGCCAGGTCGTTCTGGGCAAGACGCGGATATTCAGTTCCTCACCACCCCGGGAGAGGTTCAGCGTGATCTCCTCCCCCAGATGGGCATGGATGTAAGTAATTACCTCGGTCGTCAACTGAACGGTCATTCCATCCACGGCCAGGATCACATCCCCGGGAAGCAATCCGGCCTGCTGGGCGGGGGTTTCCGCTGTAACGCTTTCGATTAAGATGGATTCCGGATAAGCGATTTTAAAGGCAATGGTGTATGCCGTGATGGCCGCAGCCACATTGAACAGGACGCCGCCGAGGAGCACCAGAACGCGCACGCGCTTCGAAGCGGCCCCCAACCCGCCTTCCACGGTCGGGTCGTCTTCACCCAGCGGGTGGACAAACGCGCCGAACGGGATCCAGTTCAGGGTGATCTCGGTTCCCTGCCAAGTGAAGAGCTTCGCCAGTTTCGGTGGAAATCCGAATCCGAATTCCTCCACCTTCACGCCGGTCAGCCGGCACATGAGAAAATGCCCCAGCTCGTGGATGAAGAGCAGCAGGCCGAAGAGGAAGATCGCCACCACCCAATCCAGAATGTTGCCGAATAATTCCATTCGCAAACCTTTCTTTCCCTCAATCCGCAGGGGATTATATCAGGCGAGTGCCATCCCATCCCCCTCCCTAAAAAACCCCTTTTTTAAAAAATCAGTTCGTCTACCCTCCCCCTTCCATGCTACGGGAAGGGGGAAGGAGAAGGGTATTGCTAAATCGGCTGCAATCGTATATTTGGGAGGGGGAGAGGATGGTTAAGCGCGTAGAAATACTATCCTAGCTCCACACGCGCTCCACCGCCCGGTTGCGCAACCAGCACGCGCTCAACGGCCGGGATTTCCCGCAGGCGGCGTTCCACCTCCGCGGCGGATTCCATCGGGCAAAGGCAGTGGATATTCGGACCGGCATCAATTGTAAAGGCGACGGGCAGTCCTTGCGCGCGCCAAGCGGGGATCCACCGCATGAATTTCTCCGTCGCTGGAACCAGATAATTAAGCGCCGGAGTCGAGGTCCGCATCACTTCATGCATCAGTCGCGTATCCTCTTCGAGGATTTCCGCCAGCGCCGTGAAATCCTTCTCGCGAACCGCCCGGCGGCAGATAGCCAAACGACGCGGAGCATCCGCCACGCGCGCCGCCTGCCGCGGGCTTGTCCGGGCGAGACGGTTCCCCTCCGCGGATCCGGTTTTCTTCGGGCGGCTGTCGATAATCGCGATCACATCCGTCAGCGCCCAATGGTCCGGCGGCGCAATCGATTCAGCGTACGAATCCGGATCCGCCTCCGCGGCATACCATTCGACGTATCCGGCCGGGATGGAACGGCTGGCCGAGCCTGATTCGCGCCGGGCCAGTATCGAGAGTTCCCGTTCGGAAAGGGTCAATCCCAGGGCGGCCGCCCCGGCGACGGTGAGCGCGGCAAACCCCGATGCGGAGGAGGCGATCCCGGCGCCCAGCGGAAAATTGTTACGGCTTTCAACCCGCGCCTTCAGGATTGACCCCGCCTTACTTCGGAGCCGATCGAGATGCGTGGTGACGCGCGCAAGCGCCGGCCCGGATTGGAGGACGCCGTCGAAAACAAATTCATCATTGCCCAATTGCGGATCAAATGCAATGGAGGTGACGGTTTCCAGACCGGCCAGGTTCATGGAAATCGAACCGTTGGCCGGCAGGCGCAGAGCGTCGTCGCGGTTGCCCCAGTATTTGATGAAGGCGATGTTAGGACTAGCTATCGCCGTTGCGCACCAAGTTGGCATGTTTCGTAAGCGGCCTTTTCCCGGTGTTTCGGGGCTGAGTTGAATTTAAAAATAAGTCCAGCAATACCGCAAGCCGGCTTTGGATCTCGGCAATGCCCCCCTTTTAGAATCGTACGAACAGACGGTATTTTTTCGGGTGGCGCTGCGAAAATTAACGCAATGGGGGCGCATGAAAATACAGATGTACATGCCAACATCCACGAAATCTAATTTTCATCCAGCCCGATATATTCAAACCAGTCGAAGTCCGCCGTATTTTTACTCGGTTGCCCGTTACTGCTGGCGTACATCCCGATATAGGTCCCAACAAACCCTCCCGCGCGTGGGGTGCTCAGGATGCGCCCATCCACGCCTTCGGCTACAGGTTGCCACGCCTCCGGCTCGGTGGCGATGAAGAAACTGTAGGCTTGCCCGTCAGCCTCCACCTTGAAGTAGAAGCAACTGCCTTCGATGGGAAGTTCAGCCAGCATCACATCCGTGCCGGCGGGAATCGGCAAGATTGGAACCAAGGACTCCCGAGGCGAACGTTTTATGAGGCGTACGGTCGTCGCCGCTCCCCCCGTTATGACGAAGCGGAAATGGACCTCGTTATTCTGCAAGAGGACCAGCCCCGCGCACTCGTTTTCATGCTGGGGCTTGAACTCGAGAGCTGCTCGGGCGGCAAAGCGCATATGCTGCTGGCGCCGGCCAACAAAACTCGGATTCGCCAGATCCGTCAAGCGCTCAGGCCGCAGTTGCAAACGCAAATGCCCCGGCCGCGCGCCGAGGCTCCAGAAGTCGTCACGCGGCGTCCGCAGGAAGTTCCAGTCCGGCGCGAGGGTCCGGATTTCAAAGTGATCACAGGCGGGTAAAGAGGGCCAGCGACGTTCGGGCAAGTTCGGCGCCCGTTCCACAGATTCAACCCGCCCGCTGCCGGCGGCGACCACGGGCCAACCCTCTTCCCAACGCACCGGAACCATAAAGGTCTCGCGGCCGAGGTTATAGAAGTATCCCCCATAGGGCCGCATGGCCAGCAGGACCATCCACCACTCGCCGGATTGGGTTTCCACAAGATCCGCGTGCCCCGTCCCCACGATTGGGTAATCAAGCCCCAGGTGGCGATGAGTCAGGATCGGGTTGCGGCGATTCCCTTCATAGGGTCCCGTAATCTTGGCACTGCGCGCAACCGTCACGGCATGGTCGTGTCCCGTTCCCCCTTCGGCAATCATCAAATAATATTGTCCGTTGACTTTATAAAGGTGCGGCCCTTCCGCCCAGGTCGCGTCCCGGGCGGCCCCCTCCCAGAGCACGCACGGCTCGCCGATGAGGCGCATCGCGCCCAAGTCGAGCTCCTGAAGCCAGATTTCGGTATGCCCTACATACCGGCTGTTGGCCGCCTCCCGGTTGCCGACATACCAGGCGCGGCCGTCGTCGTCGAAGAACAGGGAAGGATCGATGCCCGGGGCGTTTTCCAGCCAGAAGGGCTCCGACCACGGTCCGGCAGGATTCTTCGCCGTCACAATGAAGTTGCCGCTTTTCGATGTGCCGCCCACAAGTGTGTTGATCACGTAAAAAGTGCCCTGGTTGTGGCGGATGGTTGGTGCGTACAATCCGCCCGAAGCGTAAACGCCATCCAGGGGCAACTGCGAGGGCCGGTCCAAGACATGCCCCAACGAGCGCCAGTGGATGAGGTCGCGGCTGTGGTAAATCGGCAGACCGGGAAAATATTCAAACGTGGAGTTTACCAGGTAATAGTCCTCGCCCACCCGGCAGATGGAGGGGTCAGGATGAAAACCCGGCAGAATAGGGTTACGAAATGTTCGCGGCATGGGTTGCACCTTTATGCAAAAAAAACTAATCCGGAGGGATCCGGGGGCTGCCCCCCCCCAACGCGAGAAGGCCGATGTTCGAAATGATTGATCGCCCCGGGGAAGATTTTAATTTTTCTGTTTGCAGGAATATTTGTGGCATTTCACAAGCACATTGTCAATGTAAATATCAATTGGCGCCGCGCCTTTACAGTTATCCGAAACATCCGGGCATCGGCCCGCAAATTTGCATCCCCGCCGCATGTACTCTTCCTGTTCCAATTCCGTAAGTTTGATGGAGCTGGTCCAGCGTTTGTTGGGATCCGCTTCAGGAATGGAATCACGGAGAAGCTTGGAGTAGGGATGTCTGGGAGTCATTAATACATGCTCCACCGCCCCCATTTCGACGATGTTGCCGCGGAACATGATGGCGATCCGGTCACTTACGTAATAAGCCGTCGCCAGGTCATGCGTGATGTAAAGGATGCTCACACCCAATTCATCCCTTAGCTGTTTAAACAGGTTGACAATCGACATTCGCAGGGAGGCATCGACCATGGAAACCGGCTCGTCGGCAATAATGAGTTTCGGATCCGTCACCAGCGCCCGGGCGATCGAAATGCGCTGGAGCTGTCCTCCGGAAAATTCACTGGGGTATTTTCCCGCGAATTCCCGATGGGTCAGCCCCACCAGGCGCAATTTTCGATCAATCCAATCGATGGCGGCCTTCTTTGAATCAGCCAGCTGGAAATTCCGAACGGTTTCGTAGAAGTAGGAATCCACCGTGCGCAGGGGGTTGAACGTGCAGAACGGATCCTGGAAGATCGCTTGCACGCCTTGGGTTTTCCAGACCTTCTCCCCGCGGGTCTGTGGATTCCCGTCATGGAAGATATTTCCTGAGGAGGGCTCTTCAAATCCCAGGATCATGTTCGCCGTTGTGGTTTTGCCGCAACCGCTCTCGCCGGCCAGGGTGAAGATCTCCGCCGGCTTGATGTGAAAGTTGACGCGATCCACGGCGATAAAGACGGTCCTGGCGATCACATTGCCCTGGGAGAACCGTTTGGTCAGTTCTTGTACCTCAAGCAGCGTTTGCATGTTTCTCACCTCCATACAACCAGCAGGCGACTTTTTGGTTTTCCGCCGGATGTGAGAAGTCCGGCATTTGCTGGCGGCAAATTTCCATGACCTTTGGGCAGCGCGGGTGGAAAGGACAGCCATCCGGCAGGTCCACCAGTGACGGAGGACTGCCGGGCACGCTGCTGCGCAGATGCTTATCGCCGAATTTGGGGAGCGAGTTGATCAAGAACTGGGTATAGGGATGCTGGGGCTGGCTAAAGATCTGCCCGGTGGTCGCCTCTTCAACGATCTTCCCGGCATACATGATGCCAATCCGGTCCGCGATGTTGGCCTGCACGCCCATATCATGCGTGACGATGACGATGGTGTTCTTCAGGTTTTTTTGAATCTCCTTCATCATCTGGATGACGCCCCGCTGCACCACCACATCCAGCGCCGTGGTGGGTTCGTCGCCGATCATGATGCGCGGTTTCAGCAAAGCCGACAGGGCGATGGTCACGCGCTGGCGCATTCCGCCCGATAACTGATGAGGGTAGACATCGAGAATATTCTGGGGCAAGCCGAATTCCAGGATCTGTTTGCGGGCCCGCTCGAAGATTTCTCCGCGTTCCGGTCCCCGGACGTGGCTCGCGATGAAATCCATATAGGTTTCTTTTATCTTCAAGACCGGGTTGAGCACGCTCATGGAACCTTGCGGAATATTGGAAATAAATTCCAGCCGCAGCTTGCGCTTTTCCTCCGGCTTTAACGTGGTGGCATCGATTTCCTTTCCTCCATTGACACGGTAATAAATCTTGCCGCTGATCAGGCGCTGGGGCGGCATGATATCGTTAAAAAGCGCCTTCAGCAGCGTGGTTTTACCGCAGCCGCTCTCCCCCGCGATACCGTAAATTTCGTTTTCATAGATCTTCAGGTCCACATCATTAACCGCTTTGACGACCTTCTGCTTGCCATACATCTCCAGGACGTAGTAGGAATGAAGGTGGTCAGTTCGCAGGGTGGATATTTTCTCGTTGGTCATATCTGCGTCTCCACGACTACACCCCAACCCTCTGGATCCGAGTGCGCGGATCCAAATACTCGCTGATGCTGACCGAAAGCCAATAGAGAGCGATAAACATGAAGACCGCCAAAACCACCGGAGTCAGGACCCAATTCCAGCGTCCCAGGAACATCGCCTGGTATGTGATCGCCCAATTCAGGATTGTGCCCAGGGTGGGAATATTGACATCCACCAGCCCCAGGAGCGCCAGGGTCATCTCCAATCCGATTGCCCAGGAGATATTGTTGATCAGCGTCGAAAAGATCAACGGGGTGGTATAGGGCATGTATTCCTTTAAAACCAGTTCAACCGTTCCCGTACCCGAAAGGATTGCCGTCTTTGTGAAATCCCGCTCGCGCAAACTTAAGATCACCGACCGGATCACCCGAGCGTCCCATGCCCAACCGAAGGCCGATAGCATCAATCCCAGAACCACAAGATTCATATTTTTCCGAATGATCATGGCCAACATCACCAAGATCAGGAAAAGCGGGATAACCAGCAGGCCGTCGCTGATGAACATCAGTATCCGGTCGGGGTTACCGCGCGCATAACCGGCGACCATACCGACCAGGACGGCGATCACCCGGGAAACCGACGCGGCGATGAGCGAGATGATCAAGGAATTCCGCACCGCAAAGGTGGCCTGCCAGAAGATATCCTGCCCGTTGGAATCGGTGCCGAGCAGATACTCGGCCGAGGGCTTCATATCTCTCGGGACGACAAACCACATTGTAGGATCGTACGGTGAAAAAAAAGACAAAACCGCCATGGTCAGGATCAACAAAAGGACGATGAAGCTGAAGGTGAAGCGATAATCCCGGAAAAGATCTCGTATGACTCTCATGGAACCAACTCCTTAATAATATCTCACCCGAGGATCAAACAAGGGGTATGTCAGATCCACGATCAGGATCGCCGTCGTGATTCCAACGATGGAAAGCATGGTGATCCCCATGATCAGGTTGTAATCCGCCCGCAAGACGGCGTTATACAGCAGCATTCCCAAGCCGGGGTACCCGAACACGATCTCGGTAATCAGCGCCCCGCTGAAGATCTGCCCAAGCGAAAGCGCCAGACCGGTGATTTGCGGAAGCAAGGCGTTGCGAATTACATACTTGACCACAATGCGGTCTTCGGTGACGCCGCCCAGTTTGGCATACTGAACAAAATTTTCGGAGTTGACATTCTGCACGATCAGCTTCATGGTCTGGAAATTGACCGCCGCACCCAGGGTAATCATCGAGAAGGCGGGTAAGAACGAATGCCAAACGACATCCTTGGTGAAAGCCCAGGTGAAGGCAGGTTGGGCCCCCAAAGACGATCCGCCGGTAACCGGGAACCAGTGCACAACCCCGGCAAAAAGCATGAGCAATCCGAAGGCAAAGATGTAATAGGGCTGCGGTCGGATCAACATGCCGATGGCATCCAGGATTCGCGACCAGCCTTTCCGGGAAAAGTAGCCCGCCAACCCGCCGATGATATTTCCGATTGTCCAGTTGATGGCAGTCGAGATCAGCAGAAGCCCCAAAGTCCAGGGCAAGGCGGTGCCAATGAGCTGGTTAACGCGGGCGGGGAAATTAAAGAAGGAAACGCCGAAATCACCGCGAAAGAGCCTGCCCCAAAAGGCCACGTATTGTTCTCCCCAGGACCCCTCCAAGCCGTACATCTCGGTCAGATCGTGGATGATGCCGTCCATCGCGCCCGGCTCCAATGTCGAACCATGCGCCCTCATTTGACCGATCATAGACATGACAGGGTCGTTCGGGGTGAGTCTGGGAATGAGGAAAACAATCGTGATACCCAGCCAAATGACCATAACGTATTGAACCAGACGGGGGATGAGATATCGTTTCAGGAAGGCCACGGCTTTTACCTCACGCGTTTTTCATTCGCGTCGAAAAGCTATCACTCTTTTCGGGAAAACCCCTAGGGAAGTTCTATAAATGTGTTCCCTGGGCGGGTTTCCCCGCCCAGGGGGTGTTTCCACACAGTTGTATAGCCTCTGGATCTATTTGCCGGTGGAGTTCAGGAACGGAGTCATGTACTTGAAGTTGGGCCAATGAGTGTACGGCTCGTTATAGGGATTTTCGCTGCCGGGCCAGTTGGTCCAGTAGTATTCGTCCCATCCGACAAAACCGATATACCCATACGTCGGGACGCCGGGCATATTCTTGACCGCTTCCTTGAGGCCCTCGGTGCCGATGGCGATGACCTGTTCGGTGTTGAAGGGATCCGTCTCGCGCAGCCGTTTGATAACGTCGTCCATTTCAGGGCTCGACCAGCGCGAGTAAATGCCTGCAGTGCGCTCTCCCAGGGGCTTAAAATAGGCGGAGTTCCATCTGTCGAGCACGCGATACAGATCGGGACCCGCGCCCCAGGGCTCCTGCGCCGGCCAGTTGCCGCTGACATCAAAGTCGCCGGTGGCTTGCAAGCCGTCGTTATCCGCGATGGAAAGCATGTTGGCATCGATGCCGAACTTCTTCCACTGCTGCACGGCGGCTGCGGCATTGCGCGCATCGTGGTTGGTAAGGAGATTCCCGCACATATAGTTGATGGTCCAGATTTTGCCTTCCGGGGTCAGCCATTTGCCATCCGCGTTCTTCTTGAAGCCGTTCTTTTCCAGCAGTTTCGTGGCGGTCTCCGGGGCATACTTGTACCAGCCCAACCCAAAGGCCTGGGCCTGGAATTCCGGAGTGTCCGGGAAGACATACCCGCGGCTCTTGGCGTCGGCGGCAACGCGTGCCGGGGCATCCGCATCATACGGGGCGAACGTCTCGCCGCCGCCCACGTCGATGGTGAAGGCTTTCAACCAGTCCTGCATCGGCGCGATGTAATCCGCGGGATACGGGCCGAGGTGCGGGATGTGCACCGGGCTCATCGTGCCCGAGCTGTCGACGGCGATTTTCAGGTACTCGACGATATCGATCGCCAGCACCAATGCCCAGCGGACATCGACGTTATCAAACGGCTTCCGGGCGGTGTTGAAGAGGATGCCGGTGATGCAGGGGTCGTTGTTGACCACGAAGGGGAAGCTGGGCTGATAGGCGCGGGATGTCTTCGACTGCGCCAACAGCGCCTTGAGACCGTCGGCCGAGAGCTCCGTCACATCCAGTTCGTGATTCATTTGCGACAGGATTTGGGCGCCTTCATTGTCAAAGGCCTGGATGACGATGTACTTGGCCTTTGGTTCACCGTACATCATGCCGGTCGGGCTCTTGTCCCAATCTTCGCGCCGTTCCCAGGCCGTCCAGAATCCCTGGGGATCAAAGCTGTGCAGCTTGTACGGACCGCATCCCACATACGGATTGAAAGCAAACTGCACCGGATCGGCTTCCTTCTCGAAGATATGCTTGGGCATGATCCTGTCGCAGCCCCAGCGGTCGAGGAAGTTGGTGTGGAAGCGGGAGTTGGCCTTCTTCAGAACGAACTTGACCGTGTTGGCGTCGACCGCGGTAACCGAGTCGACCTGATCCACAAATTTGGAATTGGCGCTGAAGCCAGTGTATTTCATGATGGTCTCGATCGTGAAGACCACATCGTCGGCGCTGAAGGGCTCGCCGTCAGTCCAGAGGACACCCTTGCGGAGCGGGATCGTGCATTCCATGAAGTCCGCGCTGTACTTCGCGTCCCCGTCCGCCAAACCGTTGATGATATTGCCCGTGGCGAAATCGACCGACCAGAGCGGCTCGTCGGCCAGGTTCTGCAGGCCGCGGTCTTGCCATTTCCAGCCGACCCACAGGTTCATGTTGTCGGGGGTGCCGACACGTCCGGTAAGCTGCCTGACGATAACCGTCTCCCGGCGGGGGAAGGTGCCCATCACATCCGCTACCGCTTCGAGGGGACCGGGTGTGGGTGTGACCACCACTTCCTGGGTTTGGACCACCGTGACCTTTTCGGGGGTGCCGCCTGGTCCGCAGCGTACGAGCACGGTTGCGCCGGCGCTGGCGCCCAGTATCTTCATGAACTTGCGGCGACTAATTTTTTTAGACATTTCTTTCCTCCGGGATTATCTGAATGGTTTGCTCGACGTCTTACACGATCAGATTAGGGGTGGAAAGGGATGTTTTTTCGTATGCGATAGGCCGCCTCCCTTCCTGCTAAATGTTCCGTCGATTTTTATACCGGGTATGCACCAAATGGCTCGTCTGGCAAGAGTTACGGTGCAGATGTGCAAGAATCTCTGATGACAAGCTGAGTTGGGATTTTGTACAAATTACTTTCCCCGGCGGGGTTTGGGGGAAGGGGTTCACCCTTCACCAGTCTTTCAAGCATTTCCGTTGCCATGGTACCCATCTTCTCTATATTTTGGTCGATGGTTGTCAAAGGCGGGTTGAGGAATGCCGCCTCGTCCACATTGTCAAATCCGATCACCGAAAGGTCTGCTGGTATTTGTAAACCTAACTCTTTAGCAACCCGGTAAACACTCATCGCCGACATATCATTGGCTGCGAAAATCGCGGTTGGGCGATCGGGCAGTGATAAAAGCTTGCGGGCGCAAACCATAGCCGTTTCAGCCGTATAATCGCCAACTTCAATCCAATCTTTATCCAAAGGGATATCCGCCGCAGCCAAACCATCCTTGTATCCCTGCATGCGCAGGTTCGCGCCGGTCAGATCCGTTCTTCCAGAGATAAAACCAATTCGGCGGTGACCCAAGCCGGTCAGATAATTCATCGCGGCCAGCGCGCCCTCCCGGTTTGTCGCGATAATCGACGGGCAGTCCGGGGTTTCATTATTCGGCTCAATAATCACCAGCGGAGCATGGGTGGGAAAATGAGTCGCCATCGGTGTGGCCACAATCACCCCGTCGGCGATGCCGCCGTTCAGCAGCGCCACATAAGAGCGCTCACGCTGGGCGACATTCTCTCTATCCACCACACCGCTGGTGTAAATAATCAGCTCTTTGCGGAGTTCGAATATTGCCCGGTTTACGCCGCGCAATAATTCCTGAGAGTAGTATAAAGCTATATTCGGCATAATCAGGCCGAGCACGTTGGTTCTGCGGCTGCGCATCCCGCGCGCTGCCAGGCTGGATGAATAGTCCAAGTCCTGAACAACGGCCTGCACCTTTTTAATGGTCTCCTCGGAGATATCCTCTCTACCGTTTATGACTCGCGAAACGGTAGTAACCGAAACGCCGGCCTGCTTGGCTACATCTCGGATGGTGATCGCTTTTGGATTTCTCTTTATGGCAGCCTCGCGCTGTGTTTCTGGTATTGTTTCCGGAAACGTTATAGTATTATTACAGTAAAGCAGTATAATGTCAATAAGATCCACTGCCGTTTTATAATGAATCCTCGAGCGGGATATTGTAGCTCCCATTGCAGGAAGCCCGAAACTCGGGAGGACGCTCCATGGATAAACCAATTCGACGATTTTTATCCTTGGATAGCCGTTCCAAAATATGAAATTTAACGAAAAAACTCCTTTTTTTAAGGCTTCCGGGTCCACCGTCCACATGCCCGGATTGGGTCTTTTTATTAAACCGTAAATTCTCTCTTGGGAGGAATGCTACATGGGAGTAAAAGCTAAATTTCACGGCCCGCCTTTTGACGGTTTAGAAACAACCGAACGGCTAAGCGACGCACAGATTGATGCGCGGGCGCGAGAGCTGTTGGGACAACTCACACAAGATGAGAAAATCAAGATGATGTCGGGAGACGTGCCGTTCTGGCCGGGCATAGCCGATATGATGAGCGGCGGCTACGCCGACCATCCCTGGGTGGCAGGGGCTGTGCCACGGTTGGGCATCCCCGGCGTGCGCTTCGCGGATGGCCCGCGCGGGGTGAACATGGATGGCGGCACCACCTTCCCGGTCTCCATGGCCCGCGGGGCGACATTTGACCCCGGGCTGGAGGAAAGGGTGGGCGACGTGATCGGGCGCGAACTGCGCGCGATGGGCGGGAATTTCTTCGGCGGCGTATGTATCAACCTGCTCAGGCATCCGGCCTGGGGGCGCGCGCAGGAAACCTACGGCGAAGATCCCATTCTCCTGGGCGCGTTTGGGGCTGCCCTGGTGCACGGCGTCCAGAAGCACGTGATGGCCTGCGCCAAACATTATGCGCTGAATTCCATGGAAAACGCCCGCCACAGCGTGGATGTGACCATCGCGCCCCGCCCGCTCCACGAGATCTACCTGCGCCATTTTAAGCGCACCGTGGATGAAGGCGTTGCATCGATCATGAGCGCGTATAACAGCGTCAACGGCGAGTGGTGCGGGCAGAACTACGTGCTGCTTACCAAGATTCTCAAGCAGCAGTGGAGCTTCCAGGGCTTTGTGATGACCGACTTCATGTTCGGCATGCGCGATTCCAAGAAAGCCGCGCTGGCCGGGCAGGATATCGAGATGCCCTTCGATATGATACACAAGCAGCACCTGAAAAGCCTGGTAGAGCGCGGGGAAGTGCCCCTCGAGCGCATCGAGGATGCCGCCCTGCGCGTGCTGCGCCAGCAGATCCGTTTTGCCCAGGGTCGCGACCCGAGTGAATATTCCCTGGATGTGGTCGGCGGTGAAGCGCACCGCAAGCTCGCCCGTGAGGCGGCGGAAAAGGCGATCGTTCTGCTGAAGAACGACGGCGCGGTGCTGCCGCTGAAAAAGGTAAAGAAGCTGGCGGTGATCGGAAAACTGGCCGCCGTGCCGAATACCGGCGACAGCGGCTCTTCGAACACCCGCCCGCCGTATGTGATCACCCCGCTCCAGGGGCTGCAGGAAGCGCTGAAGGGAAAGGCAGAAATCATCTATGACGATGGGAGCAATCCCGCCCGGTCGGCGCAGGTCGCCCGCGACGCGGAAGTGGCGGTGGTCGTCGCCGGGTATACCTCCCAGGATGAAGGCGAGTTCACTTCACCCGATTCAACAAGCGAGTTGTCGAAATATTTTCCCCCGCCTACTCCCGAAGAAATACCCATCGCACAGTCGATGATGGCAAATATGGGCGCGACGAACAGCGCGGACAGCACCATGCCGCCGGGCGGGGACCGCAGCCTGCTGACCCTGCACCCCGAGGAGGAAGCCCTGATCCAGGCGGTGGCCGCGGTCAACCCGCGCACAGTGGTGGCCATGATGGGAGGCAGTGCGATCATCACCGAAAATTGGCGCGCGCAAGTCCCGGCGATTCTTATGTTGTGGTACCCCGGGATGGAAGGCGGAAATGCCTTCGCGGATATCCTTTTGGGGAAAGTCAACCCAAGCGGCAAGCTGCCCTGTGTATTCGCCGCTCGGCCCGAAGACCTTCCCTACTTTGATATGAACGCGAAGGCGATCACTTATGATTTTTGGCATGGCTACCGCAAGCTGGAACGGGAGGGAAATGCCCCCGCCTTCCCCTTCGGCTTCGGACTGAGCTACACCACCTATGAGTTTGCTCACCTTCGCCTGTCCGAATCGTCGCTGGGAGAGCGCGATACCCTGACGGCTTCGTTGGAAGTGACCAACTGCGGGCCGGTTGCCGGAGACACCGTTGTTCAGATCTACGTCGCCGCGCCGGCCTCGCGGGTCGAGCGCGCGCCGAAAGAGTTAAAGGCTTTCCGGCGGATTGGGCTGAAACCGGGCGAGACCAAAACCGTCCAGGTGGACATCCCGGTCAAAGACCTCGCGTATTATGACGAACAGTCGGGCTGGACGGTGGAACCGACCAGTTATACGTTGATCGCTGGACAGCACTCGCTGGATGACCGGGCACTGCGGGCGGAATTTAAAATCGCCTGAACGGGAATCGGCCTCAACCACAAAGAAATCAGAATGAAGAAAATCCACATGAAGCTCCGGACCGGTCTTCCGATCGGAGCTTCATGTGCGTAAACAATGCTCGATATAAAGTTATTTCGAAACCCACTCAGCCGGACTCTTTTTCTTGTACACAGGTTACACCGAAAAGAGCCGAATATACAAAAAAGCACTTGGTTAAATCCTTATCATTTTCAATTGCCTTCTTTCACTTCGTATCGTGGTGTTGCGGTCTACGTTTTTTTCCAAACCCGCAGAGTTGGACTAAGGCCTACAGCCGTATCGAAAAAACGTGGACGGCTTCACAAGGCGGCGCCGGCGGCAGGCCGATATGCAAACCATCTGCCTTCTGGCTCCAGGATACGATCCCTTCGCATCCAACCAGGCTGACTTCTTTTACACGCGGCGAATTGTTAAGTTGTAAAGATGTGATGACCGCCTGTCGGTCAACCGGCCAAGCCATTTGGAAAGCATAGATGAAGTCTCCTTTGCAGGTGAATCGAAAATCCTGCGCCGTCCATTGCTGAGAAGCTTCGCCAAACGCGCCGTCCACAGACCGGGTCGGCCCTTCGCCAAAGACCTTCCAGGGTCGCGTCTCGTAGATGGTTGCTCCGTTCATGGCCATCCACCGGCCGATCCCTTGCATCACATGCAAGGATTCATCATCACACGTCCCATCCGGTCGCAACGGAATATTTAGAAGTAAATTGCCATTCTTGCTGATAATATCCACCAGCATATGTACGATTTCTGCGGTTGTTTTATACACTGCGCGCCGATCGTAAAACCATCCGCCGATGCAGGTATCTGTCTGCCAGGGCCGGGAAAGGATTTCGGAAGGTACTCCGCGTTCCACATCCAAAACGC
>Ga0307445_10001104_pt1 | contig 15093 bp, 12 predicted proteins | sample SalMarSW160330MG_FD_202147 | JGI IMG/M metagenome (GOLD analysis project Ga0307445, IMG submission 202147) | Salt marsh sediment microbial communities from the Plum Island Ecosystem LTER, Massachusetts, United States - SW1603-30 | ecosystem: Environmental > Aquatic > Marine > Intertidal zone >...
TTTATTAAAGGCCTTGCAACTTCATTAAATGTTCCATCACCACCTACTGCGATGATATATTTTATGCCTTTTTCAACCGAACTTTTGGAGATTTCGGAAGCATGACCCGGGTACTCGGTCAAAATAATATCACCATCAATATTATAATCCTTCATTTTTTGCTCAATCACAGGAACCATAGTTCCGGCAAAGGAGTTACCCGCTATCGGGTTAACAATAAAAACCCATTTTTCTTTAACTATTTCTGTCATCTTAGATTTGATTAGTGGTATTCAGATTCAATTATAGTTTTTACAGTGGATGTAATTTCACTGTCTGTTTTATTAATCAGTTTTTCCCGTGGGATTGGTTTATGTATTACCACTTCGAGCTTTGTCCCGAAATCTATATAGAACCTTGTTTTTGGTTTGAAATTATAAAAGCCATTAAGGGTTACGGGCAGTATACCTATCTCATGTGAACGGAACAGGTATATAAATCCCCTGTAAAAGGGATTTATCTTACCGCTAATTGTTCTTGTCCCTTCAGGGAACAGAGCTACTGACCTGTCATTTGCTCTTTCCATAAGCTGTTCAAGCATATGACGTGTGTTGGTTACCGTTGGTTCTTTGAAAGGAACATAATCTGTCATTTTCAGGAATTTACCAAGCACAGGGACCCTTAGAAGCCGCTCGTGTCCGAACCAGGAAACCTCCGGGTAAAAAGACATTATGGCCACTATATCGAACAGACTGGCATGATTGGCAATAAGAATATATTTCTCACCCTTTTTGATATTTTCTTTTCCACTGACATGTATGATCTTGCCCATCAGAAGGAATACGGATTTTGCCCAGAGTTTTGAAAGGATTAACACTGGTTTTTTAATATTTATCCATGAAAGGAATAAAGCCACAAAAATGCCGACTGCAGTGTAGACATATAGAATTCCATAAACTGGAACTGTCAGAAAAATATATAGGCCAGAAAGCATTATCTGCAAAAATTTGCCGGCAGCAAAGTATGTATTTTTTTTGAAATATTATTTTCTATTTTCCAGAGTTGCTTACAAATGCTATTTGTCTGCTATCGGGGGCCCATGACGGAACATTTATGGTTCCCTGACCTCCATACAGGTAGGCTAAAACTTTAGGTTCGCCTCCTGCTACTGGCATAAGTCTGAGCATCACTCTCTTATATGATGGATGGCTGTTTTTCTCAATATCTGGGGGGAATGAAATAAATGCTATCCATTTACCGTCAGGGGAGATATGCGGAAACCAGTTTTTATAATCATCGAATGTCAACTGTTCCCTGCCTGAACCATCAGGTTTCATCCTCCAGATCTGCATATTGCCTGTATGGCTTCCGTTATAATAGATATATTCTCCGTCAGGTGAATATTCGCATCCATCAACATGTTCCCCCTGTCCTATATCGGTTAGAGCAACCTCTTTACCTCCTTCTATAGAGTTCCTGTAAATATTATAAATATTCTTGCCCTCCCTCTGGGCAACATATACAACTTCCTTGTTATTCGGAGCCCATCCGTGCCAGTATGAGGGAGTATTTTCAGTCACCATTGTGGGCGTACCTCCTTTTAACGGAAGAACATAAACTGTCGATCCTCCTCCAGGCATTCCTTCACGACTATTACTGATAGCCAGTAATTTACCATTGAAGGAAATACCATGATCATTATTGTTCCTGTCGGCAAAACCTGTGTTAAGCTTCTCTATTTCTCCTCCTGTAACAGGAATCTTATACAGTGAACCGTCCATGTTAAAAAGCAGCTTTTTCCCATCCGGCATCCAGTTTGGAGCTTCAAACCTGCCCGCTTTCTCATAGATTACCATTCTTTTACCGGTGAAGACCTCCATAGTTTCAAGCCGGCAGCCCACATAACCCTCCCTGCCGGGATTATAATTATCTGCAACAGGCTTATCTATACGTACATTCCAGATTGTAGCCTCCTCCATAATTTCGGGGTTGTGAGAGCAGACAAAGAGTCCTGCAAGAATCTCATCGGGGAGGTTTTTCATTTCGTATGATCCTATGGTCTCAAGAACTTCTCCCTGGTGTGCAGCCCTCATTATTATAGTATTTCCTGATCTCTCCATCTGAATGATGGTATAGGCTGAGTCCTTTGCGAATAGCTCATCTTCAGGGTCTCTCATTTCAGCCCCCTGAGAATTTCTCCATTGCATTACAGTAAGACCATCGCCATGCAGAACTGCGGAAATATGTTGAGAACCTTCGTCTGTTGAAGTTCTTAACATCCAGCCTGTCTTCCTGTGTGGATCTTTACCTTCTCCTTCAAATTTAAAATTGGCTGTAAGTATAAAATCACCCTTTATCTTATTAAAAAGAAAGTGAAACTCATCTCTTTCGAACCAGATATTGTATCCTGCTCCATTGAGAGTGTAAGACTGGTCTGCAGGATTGTACAAAGAAGAACCCTTTTTTGTGGGATTTCCTATGTCGGCACTGTTTTGGAACACTCCTGTGCCTGAGGTTTGAGCATTTGATGTCATAAATATACTTCCTAAAAGTAGAATGAATAAATATTTCATATCTGTTAATTTTAACTAGTTTGCCGTAAGATAAATCTATTCACACAAATATTGACCGAAAAATGATAAAAATTTTTGATAACAGGTAATACCAGATGCAGAAGTATAATTATTTTTATATTTGATAAGGAATCATAACAGAAATAAATAATTTTTTCTATTTAAGCATTTTCAAAAATTTTACTTCATGTCTGATATTTTAAACAGGATTTCCCTTTGTATTGAATATGGCAAAATAGACAGGGCATCTCCATATCCTCCTGATATGCAAGGTCAGGATGGGGCTGATGAACTGACAAAGCAGGCTCTTGAAAGCGGTATAAAACCTGATGAGATCCTTGATAATGCTCTTATTCCTGCAATGGCAGTTGTAGGTGATAAATTCACCAGGAAGGAGATTTATGTTCCCCAGATGTTGTTATCGGCAAAATCCATGAACAGTGCAATGAAGCATATTAAACCCTTTTTCCTGTCGGGGGAAACAAAACGAAAAGGGAAGTTCATTATCGGAACCGTTGCAGGTGATTTACATGATATTGGAAAGAACCTTGTGGCAATGATGATTGAAGGAGGGGGATGGGAAGTAATTGATCTTGGAGTTGATGTCGGAACTGAAAAATTTCTCGGTGCCCTGGATGAAAATCCGGGTGCTGTAGTAGGGCTTTCAGCTTTGTTAACAACAACAATGGAAAATATGAAGAAAACAGTCGGAGTCATCCGGGAAAAGTATTCCGATAAGAGAATTCTCGTTGGAGGGGCACCGGTTACTATGGAATATTGTAAGATGATAGGTGCTGATTTTTATTCGCCCGACCCTCAGGGAGCTGTGAATTATTTGACTCAACTCGCATAATAACTGAAGAGACATAATATGCAAACAATCCTTTCCGGACGATCAAAAGAGGTCATTATTGATACGGAAGGTCCTGTAATCATTATCGGCGAATCTATTAATCCCACAAGAAGGAAAAAGCTGGTTTCCTCGTTGCAGGAGCGAACGTTTGATTATGTGATAGAACTTGCTGAAAATGAAATAAAAACAGGCGCTGATGTACTCGATGTTAATGTTGGGTATCCCGGTGTGGATGATATGATACTGCTTCCGGAAATAGTAAAAGTACTACAGGATAATTTTGATATCCCGCTATGTCTTGATTCACAAAATCCAGCTGCAATCGAAGCAGCCCTTAAAGTTGCGGCAGGCAAATGTCTTATTAATTCAGTTACCGGGGAGGAGAAGTCAATGAAAAAGCTTCTTCCTGTTGCGAAGGAGTATGGTGCAGCAATAATCGGGCTCTGCATGGATGAAAAGGGTATCACCCATGACCCTGAAAAAAGAATTAAAGTAGCGGAAAAAATTATTGCCAGGGCAATTGACGAGGGGATTAAACCTGAAGATATTATTATTGATCCTCTTGCCATGGCAGTAAGTGCAGATCCAAATACCTGTCTTGTGACGCTTGAAACAACAAGACTTATTCACTTAGGGCTGGGTCATAATATTACCCTGGGAGTAAGCAATATCTCTTTCGGTTTACCCGACAGGGAATCGTTGAATAATGCATTTATTACTCTTTCTATTTATAATGGCTTAACCTGCCCAATTGCTAATCCTGAAAAGATAACCCCGGTTATTCGTGCAACAGATCTTATAAGGGGAAGGGATGATTATGCTATGCGGTTTGTTGAATACTTCCGGAGTATACAGAAGCTTAAATAAATATGCAATAACCAGATGTCCGTTTTTAAACCAGTAAGAAGATGGCAGCCAGCCTTTTATCCGTTTAATAAGCAAAAATTCGGACCACGCCTTCTACAGAAAACAGAACTTTTAATAAAGGGCACGATTTTCGGTTGCAGGATGTGTGGTAACTGTCTTTTACAGGAGACTGCCTTGATCTGTCCAATGGAATGCCCGAAAGGTTTGAGAAACGGACCCTGTGGTGGGGTTACACCTGAAAAGAGGTGTTATATTGATGAAACACGAAAGTGTGTCTGGTATTGTATATATGAAAGAGCATTAAAGAAAGGACGTGAAAAAACACTGCTTGAGATATTACCACCCCTTGACTGGAACAAGGTTGGTAAAGAAACATGGGGTGATGTGGCCAGACAGGTGATAAAGACAGGTACATGGTTGTTTATCAAAAGCCTGTTTTCACGTGACAAAGGGATAAAAGACCAGGTATGGGATTCTGTTTTTAAGACTGTGCGTCAGCCTGGATGGTGGAACGGGGATTCTGAATATCACCCCCCTGCTTACAAGGAACCGATTTCAGAACTCGAGAGGAAACTTAGAAGCGGTGAATTTGTTATTGCAACTGAAGTTACTCCTCCCCTGGGAGCTGAATCAGGGAAACTTATAAGGGATATAGAGCTTGTAAAACCATTTGTTACAGCAATAAACTTTACGGATGCATCATCGGCAAATGCGAAAATGTCATCGCTGGCATGCTGTAAGGTGGCGCATGATCAGGGTGCCGAACCTGTTTTACAGATAGCAGCACGCGATACAACACGTACCGGACTACAGTCGACTGTTTTAGGTTCAGGTCAGGTTGGTATTAAAAATATCCTGTGTATAACAGGCGACAGTCCCAGAGTTGGCCCGGAACCTGTAGGTAATCTGAATATTGTTGATGTTGATTCGGTCCAGATGCTGTGGATATTGAGAAAAATGCGGGATGAGGGAGTATACCTCGATGGAAGAAAGATTAAGTATCCTCCCCGGTTTTTCCTTGGTGCATCAGCCTCGCCGCTGGCTCCCTCTCCGAAAATACAGGCAATAAGAGAACATAAGAAAATAAATGCAGGTGCTCAGTTCTTTCAGACAAATATCATCTTTGATCCTCAGGGTATTGATGCGTGGCTGGAAGAGCTGGATAAAAGAAACCTTTTGAAAAGAGTATACATACTTGCAGGTATTACACCACTTAAAAATTATCGTGTTGCAAGGTACCTTCATGATAATATACCAGGAGTTTTCCTTCCTGAAGCCATACTTGAAAGAATGAAAAAAGCCAGAGACGGAGAGTCAGAGGAAGGTTTGCAGATAGTCCTGGAAATCATTGAGTTACTGAAAAAGAAAAAGGGAATAAACGGGATCCACCTGATGACCCTGGGGTGGGAGGAGAGTGTCGAAAGGATTGTTAAGGAATCGGGGATATACACACCCAGCCCCCACTGACGCTCTTTGACCCCCCAACCTCCCGCTAACACGGGACTAATGGTTGATCCTCCGATGATGTGCAATAATGGTAGTGTAGTTGATAATTATGGATTAAAAATGATAAATAAGACTTTTCAATTTGATTTTAAGGAACTGAAACTAACTGTACCTCAGATTGAAAGTATTATGGGATATAAAGAAGGTGAATCCCACGAGACAGTTTCAGATCTTATCTCAATGGCGCTTTCGGAGGCAGAGAATATTTGTGATATAAGAGCAGAATACAGGATCTTTGAGAGAATTCATTTTAATGTTTCTGGAAAAGGCATTATAGTGAATGATATTGAATTCAATGTCAACAAAATCATTTTCGGGCAAATAAAAAAATCTGAATCCATTGTGGTATTTTTGTGTACAGCAGGAGAGGAGATTTATTTAAGAAGCAGGAAAGCGATGAAGGAGGGCGATCTGTTACGGGGTTATATTTATGATGTTGCAGGTAGTGAAATAGTAGAGGGGGCAGCAGATATTATGCAAGGTGAACTTGGGAAAAACATGCTTGCTTCAAAAAAGAAAATAACGAACCGTTTCAGTCCGGGCTATTGCGGCTGGGATGTTGTGGAACAGCAAAAGTTATTCAGGTTGATGCCTGACAATTTTTGTGGAATAGCACTTTCTGAATCATCTCTTATGTATCCTTTTAAATCAGTAAGTGGCTTTATAGGTGCAGGTGAAAATGTAAAGAGGCTGCCATATGCCTGTAACCTTTGTGATATGGAGGATTGTATTTACCGGAGAGGTGTGAAATGAAATTTTATAAACCACGGACAGCACGGAGATCACGGATAAGAATTCACGGAAAGATTCGTATTGATGTGTGTAATTCGTGATGGGAAAATCAAATCATTAAATAAATATCATGAAAACAATCAGTAAAAACGTATTAAAAAAAGGGTTACTAGTCTGTGTGCAGATATTGTGTTTCGGACTTATCGTATCAGGACAGCAGAACTGGGAATTTCTTTATCAGAATCCCGGTCTTGCTTTAGAGGAACGTGTTAATGACCTTGTAGGAAGGATGACAGCTGAAGAGAAGATCAGCCAGATGATGAATACTGCGCCTGCCATTGAGCGTCTTGGTGTACCGGAATATAACTGGTGGAACGAATGTCTTCACGGTGTTGGCCGTGCAGGTGTGGCAACAGTTTTTCCACAGGCAATAGGTCTTGCCGCCACATGGGATGAAGATCTTATTTTCAGGGTGGCAACTGCTATTTCGGATGAAGCCCGGGCGAAACACCATGAATTTGTAAGGAACAACTCGCGTAAAATATATCAGGGGCTTACCTTCTGGACCCCTAATATAAACCTGTTCAGGGATCCACGCTGGGGGAGAGGTCAGGAAACATATGGTGAAGATCCTTTTCTGACAGGAAAAATAGCAGTTCAGTTTGTGAAGGGTCTACAGGGTGATGACCCGAAATATTTTAAAACTATTTCCACCTTAAAGCACTATGCTGTTCATAGCGGTCCTGAACCTGAACGACACTCATTTGATGCTGTCACAGATGAAAGGGATCTGAGAGAAACCTATCTCCCTCAGTTTGAGATGGGTATTAAGGAGGGGAAAGCCTACTCGGTAATGTGTGCATACAACAGGTATAAAGGTGAAGCCTGCTGCGGCAGTGATGCCCTTCTGAACGGCATACTGCGAAACGAATGGGGATTTGACGGGTATGTGGTATCGGACTGCGGCGCAATATATGATATTTATACAGGTCATAAGATTGTTAAAACTCCTGCAGAAGCTGCGGCATTGGCAGTACGTTCAGGAACCGATCTTGAATGTATGTCGGTATATAAAAACTTAAAAGAAGCGCTTGAAAAGGGTCTGATATCCGAAGATGAAATAGATGTCGCGGTAAAAAGACTCTTTACTGCAAGGTTCAGGCTCGGTATGTTCGATCCGCCGGAAATGGTTAAATATACAAATATTCCATACAGTGTTAACAACAGTGAAGAGAATGGCAAGCTTGCCAGGGAGACGGCTCTTAAATCGATAGTACTGTTGAAAAACCAGAATAACCTTTTACCATTGAAGAAGGATATCGGAACAGTTGCGGTTATCGGGCCTAATGCTGATGAAATATTTGTATTACTTGGTAATTATAACGGTACTCCATCAGATCCGATAACACCATTAAGAGGTATCAGGGAGAAACTGGATGGAATATCAGAGGTTCTTTATGCACGGGGATGTAACTGGGCAGAAGGTATGCCGGGAGACGACCAGGCAGACAAGCTGAAAACAGAAGCTTTCGAAGTAGTAAAGAAAGCTGATGTAGTAATCATGTGTATGGGGATTACTCCACGTCTTGAGGGTGAAGAAATGAAAGTTGAAGTGGATGGTTTCAAAGGTGGTGACCGTACCAGGATAGATCTCCCTGATGTTCAGCAGCAGCTCATTAAGGATATACATGCTCTTGGCAAACCGGTTGTACTGGTTTTGTTGAATGGCAGTGCCCTTGCTGTAAACTGGGAAAATGATAACATCCCTGCAATTGTTGAAACATGGTATGGAGGCCAGGCATCAGGATATGCACTTGCCGATGTGATCTTCGGCGATTTTAATCCGGCCGGTCGTTTGCCGGTAACATTCTATAAATCAGTTAATGACCTTCCTGATTTCACCGATTATAGAATGGAGAACAGAACCTATCGCTATTTTAAAGGAGAACCCCTTTATCAGTTCGGTTATGGGTTGAGCTATACGACATTTAAATATAGTAAACTTAACATAAATGAAACAGTAAAAGCCGGCGAAGAAGTTATAGTTTCTGTAAATATTAAGAATACAGGTAAACGAGCCGGCGATGAAGTGGTACAGCTCTACCTTTCAAATCTGAGCGCGACAGTACCTGTTCCTAAACATGCTCTTAAAGGATTTAAGCGCATCTATCTGCTTCCGGGTGAAACCAAAACAATGACTTTTTCAGTCAACCCTGATGCATTTTCAGTAATAGATGAACAGAACAAGAGGGTTATTTTACCAGGTATTTTTGAGATAACAGTAGGCGGAGGTCAGCCAAAAGAAGATGCAGGAATGAAAGAGCCGGGAATTATTAAAAAGAGGATAACACTGCTTTAGTTATCATCTTCATCAAAACTGATATAGTCTGTTCCATAGGGGAACCGCTGGGTTCTTGAAAGCATACGGTCTGCTTCAGCATCATTAATGAATCTCTCTGTTGCCGGATCCCAGTGAAGTTTTTTTTCAAGTTTCATGGCAATATGTGTTATCAGGCATAAAGTACATGCACGGTGTCCTATCTCGACCGGGGAGATGGGTTCTTTACGTGATTTGATACAATCAAGCCAGTTACCATGTTGTTCGTTACTTTGGTACAGGTGAATCTCATCCGGTGTTATTTCAGATGTCAGTATTGCAGGGTTGCTTGCCTCTAGAGCACGGGTTTCACCTGCAGGTACAGGATCACTAGATGTTGCAGTATAAGCTCCGCGTGTCACGAAGATCCATCCTTCAGTACCTTCATACCTGATACCATTTGGGTAGCCGCCGCTGGTAAGCATTGTTATACCGTTTATATATTCAGCTTTTGCCATAAAGTCTCCATGGACATCCCAAAGACCTGATTTTGGGAACTGGGCTACAGCTTCCACAGTAACAGGCCCGGTTAGTTCTGTATCCATACCCCAGGCAGCAGAGTCAAAATGATGTTGTCCCCAACCTGTAATCATTCCTGCTCCGAACTGTTCGCACCTGAGCCATCCCGGCCTATCGGTAATGCTATTTTGTGGATGTACTCTCATTTCAGTATAATAGACTTCGGGAGTAGAACCGAGCCATGCGTCATAATTGAGGTTTTTAGGGATCGGCATTTCTTCTGCTTCAGGGCCGGAAGGATCTCCTGGCAAACCTATCTTAACCGTCTCAAGCTTCCCTATTCTGCCATTCCTGACCAGCTCAGCTGCAATACGAAATTGTATTGATGAACGCTGTTGTGTTCCAACCTGAAGGATGACCTTTTTCTGCCTGACAACATCACTAAGGAGTCTTCCCTCACAAACAGTCAGTGAAGTAGGTTTTTGCAGGTAAATATCCTTTCCTGCCATGGCAGCCTCTATTGCAGGTTGTGCATGCCAGTGATCAGGTGTTGAAATAATCACTGCATCAATACTCTCATCTGCAAGAATATCATGATAATCGCTATATGTTTTTACATCAATATAATTGCTTTTCCCAGTTTTTTTTACATAAAAGTCTTCAATATACTTTTTGCCCTGAGCAAGTCTTTCTGAATCAAAATCAGCTACAGCAACAACTCTTGAAAGGTCATATTTCAAAGTCTCTGGAAGGTCATGTACCATCGCAATTCTTCCGAATCCTATCTGACCGATATTGATTTTATCGCTGGGAGGATTCTTTCTGAAAACTTTTACGGGGATAATTGTGGGCATAACCAAAGATCCTGCGGCAAGAGTTATACTTTGTGAAACAAATTTTCTTCTTTTCATATAAGGATAATTTGTTTTAATATTTTGTGATTTTAATTTCCGGGGTTCCGGCAAAATATTGCCATGCATTTTCAGCTTTATCCTTGTCAATCCGGTCGTTATATACCAGGAACCTGTAACGCAATACATAATTTTTACCCGGTTTCAGTATCCAATCCATATTTTTTGTCGGGCAGAAATTAGCGAACATATCGCCCCTCCCATTTTGATCTTCCGGCCATATCCGCAATTGCTCCGGAAAATTATAATTGGTGGGGAATGACATCATTACGACACCTGCATAGTCATTCTCAATTTCTCCCTGTACTATGCACCAGCGTGCCCTGCTGCCATCTGCATTCTTCCTGGTAAAGCCTTCCGAGGTGAGAACCATGCTGTTTTTATTATCCCATTTCTCCGTTGTTCTCCATCCAAGTCCGGCATAACGGTATTCAAGCAGTTCAACAGGATTTTCTCCTGCGCAGTTAAGTTGAATGTTGAAATCCACAATAAAGTAATCATTATTACCGGGAAGCGGATAGATGCGAATACTCTGGATCTCATTCATGGCAATTTTTTCTCCTCCGCTTTTTTTGAAAACCACATGTTCATGAAGAGCGCGGAATTCAGAAAATACAGGTCCGCTTACAATTGATGCGAAATTAGCAAACCGAACTGTTCCCTGTTTTGCGCTAAGGTTCCAGAAGTCAATGGTATCACCCTCAAAACGGACATGAGTCCACGGGTTCCAGATTCCATAGTGATGATAATGATCCGGTGGCTGGATACGTGTTAGTTCTTGTCCGTGAGGTGACCACAGCGGATGGATGAAACCGCTTCTCTTATAGACACTGTCCACATCCACAGGCGGGTAAACAGTTTTAAAATAATATTGAAGGAAATTCTGGTCTCCTTTATGTATTGTTAATAAGCCATTTTTTTGTGTAGCTTCAACCTGATCGTACTGCTTTGCTTTACCATTGATAAGCTCAAAAACATAGTTGCCTGAAGATCTGTCTCCTGTGGTTATTACCCAGTAAAGTTTACGGGTCTCACTCTGTTCGACCTGGAAAGGGATTTCAAATCTTGTCCCCTCTTTGACCTCAAAAAGACTTAGCAGGGTATCGGATAAAAAGGTTATATCATCAAGATCAATGCTGACCGGTATTCCCGGCACCGCAGTCCCTCGGGGTATATTTACTTCTATTTTAGCTATTCTTTGGCTATATCCGGGTATGAAGAAACAAGAGATGGCAAGTGTCAAAAAAATTTTACTGAACATTTTTTCTTTATTTTAAACAAATGAATTTACAGAATAAATTCTAATTTTAGGCATTACTACCCTCTATTTAAAAAGAAAAAAAGATACTTCTGATGTTATTATTAGGGATTGATCTTGGAAGCTCTTCTGTTAAGGTTTCCGTAATAGACGGTAAATCAGGCAAATGTCATGCTTCAGCATACCATCCGCGTGATGAGATGAAAATAACGGCTGGAAATCCGGGTTGGGCTGAGCAGGATCCGGAAGAGTGGTGGATAAATCTCAAAGCCTCTATAGCAGATTGCAATGATCAGCTTGGAAGCAAAAAAGATGAGATAGGAGCAATAGGCATATCTTACCAGATGCATGGTCTGGTAATAATTGATAAAGACTTTAAGGTTCTTCGGCCTTCAATAATCTGGTGCGACGGGCGGGCAGTGGAATACGGTGAAGAGGCTTTTAATGCAATAGGAAAGGAGTTTTGCCTTTCTCGCCTGCTCAATTCACCCGGGAATTTCACTGCCGCGAAACTGGCCTGGGTGAAGAAAAATGAACCTGAACTGTATAGCAGAACAGATAAGATATTGCTACCTGGAGATTATATTGCATTAAGACTTACCGGTGAAGCAATGACCACTTATTCAGGTCTTTCCGAAGGTATATTCTGGGATTTTTCTAACGATGATGTTTCAAATGAAATTCTCGATTTTTATGGATTTAATGCTGATATTCTTGCCACTGCTATGCCGTCATTCTCTATTCAGGGGGAATTATTGAAATCAGTTTCCCATGAGCTCGGTCTGCCTGAAGGAATCCCGGTTTCATACCGGGCCGGTGATCAGCCAAACAATGCATTATCCCTTAATGTAATGGAACCCGGGGAAGTTGCAGCAACTGCCGGTACGTCGGGAGTAATTTATGGTGTTACTGACCAGAAAAAATATGAACCTCTTTCCAGGGTGAACAGTTTTCTTCATGTTAATCATTCGGTATCACGACCCCGGCTTGGTGTGTTATTGTGTATAAACGGAACAGGCATACTGAATTCATGGTTAAGAAGAAATACTGGGAGCAACAAAAGCTATGTAGAGATGAATAAAATGGCTGAAAAGGTATCCCCGGGTTCTGACGGACTCAGTATCCTGCCTTTTGGCAACGGTGCCGAGAGGATGCTTGGGAACCAGGATGTGGGTGCACGGATAATGGGATTAAACTTTAATACCCATACAAATGCCCATTTATTCAGAGCAGCCCAGGAGGGTATAGTTTTTTCAATAAGATACGGGCTTGATATTATGAAGGAGACAGGTATAATCCCCTCAGTCATCAGGGCAGGAGCAGCCAATATGTTCCAGAGTAGTGTCTTCAGGGAAACATTGTCATGTATTACTGAAACAGAGATACACCTTTATAACACTGATGGTTCACTTGGCGCTGCAAGGGGTGCAGGAATTGGCCGCGGCTATTATAAGTCAGTAAAAGAGGCATTTGCAGGCTTAAAAACTGTAAGTATAACTCAGCCTGATAAAGCAAAGAAAGATGCCTATGAAGAGGCATATTCAGTATGGGTAAATTATCTTAAGAAAATTTAATATTGCCAAACCATAAAAACCAATGATATGATATACAAAGGAAAAAAAGAATATTATCCCGGAATAGGGAAAATAAAGTATGAGGGTAAAAACTCAAAGAATCCCCTGGCATTCAGATGGTATAATCCCGACCAGATTGTCTCAGGGAAGAAGATGAAAGATCATCTTCGTTTTGCAATTGCTTACTGGCATTCATTCTGCGGAGATGGAAGCGATCCTTTCGGTGAGGCGACACATATATATCCATGGCAGGATGTAAAAAATATTGATGACAGGATCAACATGAAGCTCGATGCCGCTTTTGAATTCTTCACAAAGATCGGGGCCGCCTACTATTGTTTTCATGATGTTGATGTAGTTGGCAACGGATCGGTTCTTGAGATAGAAAAACGTCTCGAAAAGACGGTTCCTCTGATGAAGAAACTTCAGAAGCAGACAGGTGTAAAGTTATTATGGGGTACAGCAAACTTGTTTTCGCATCCCAGATATATGAACGGTGCATCCACAAATCCGGATTTTGCTGTTATAGCCTGTGCTGCAGCACAGCTGAAAAATGCCATTCAGGCAACCATTGATCTGGGAGGTGAAAATTATGTTTTCTGGGGCGGCAGAGAGGGTTATATGAGTCTTCATAATACCGATATGAAAAGGGAGCTGGAACACATGGGAATAATGCTCTCTATGGCACGTGACTATGGCAGGAAGAAAGGCTTTAAGGGGACATTCCTTGTTGAGCCAAAGCCGATGGAACCATCAAAACACCAGTATGATTATGATGTTGCTACTATAATCGGATTTCTTCGCCAGCATAAGCTCGATAAGGATTTTAAGCTCAACATAGAGGTTAACCATGCCACCCTGGCCGGGCATACCTTTGTGCATGAACTTCAGGTTGCTGCAGATGCAGGTTTGTTGGGAAGTATAGATGCCAATAAAGGCGACTACCAGAATGGATGGGATACCGATGAGTTCCCGACAAACATTTATGAGATCACTGAAGCCATGATGGTCATTCTTCGTGCCGGTGGATTTAAAGCAGGCGGTATAAATTTCGATGCCCATATCAGGAGAAATTCGACAGATATGGAAGATATCTTTATTGCCCATATCAGCGGTATGGATACCTTTGCAAGAGCATTACTTATAGCTGATAAGGTCCTGAAAGAGAGTGATTATCTCAAAATGAGAAAGAAAAGGTACTCTTCATTCGACAAGGGTACCGGTAAAGATTTTGAAAATGGAAAATTAACCCTGTCAAAACTAAGGGATATTGCTGTTAAAAGTGGAGAACCTGCCTCTTTAAGCGGGAAACAGGAGTTCTATGAGCAACTGATAAATATGTACATTGTATAAGTTACTATTCTGCACCTGGTAAATTATAAAACACGGATTACAGAATTAGATTACTTGTTAAATTAAGGTTACAGGAATAAAAAATCTGAGTTATACAGTAACAGTATTAACTGTCGAAGTAGTTATTTCAAATTTCGGAGGATAATATATAGACCTTTTAACAGCACACAGATCTGCTGAGTTTATCACGGCTTCCCTGTATTTCTCAGGGAAATCTGCCGGAAGTTGAATATTAATCCTGATAGCAGAAGGTATATGTTTTTCCATGTCAAATTCAACCGACTGGTTGATTTTTATTCCATTTACCGGTATATTTCTCCTGTCGCAAAAAGATTTCACATAAATTCCGGCACAAGTTCCAATCGATGCCAGGTAAAGATCAAATGGCGCAGGAGCTGTATTGCCTCCGCCGTTATCGAGAGGCTGATCCGTTCTTATTATATGTCCATTATAGTGTGCTACTACTACCTTTCCGTTTTCAAGTGTTATTTCCATAATAGAAGAGTAAGTTTTTTAATACTGAACTAACAAATACAATTGTTATTTGTTCAGTTTTTTTGCAATCATCAGAAAGAGATCATATTGCTTTTTCTCCAATACTGAAATCTGTTTCATAATGGTGAAGCATTTTTCGTAGAACAGATCGGTGAA
>Ga0307445_10001107_pt1 | contig 15074 bp, 16 predicted proteins | sample SalMarSW160330MG_FD_202147 | JGI IMG/M metagenome (GOLD analysis project Ga0307445, IMG submission 202147) | Salt marsh sediment microbial communities from the Plum Island Ecosystem LTER, Massachusetts, United States - SW1603-30 | ecosystem: Environmental > Aquatic > Marine > Intertidal zone >...
GCCTGTGTCGCCTTTCAGGAGCTGGAGTTCGGCGCTCCCGTAACGGCAAACAATCCCCAGGCGCCGACAAATTATTACTTAAAGCACGGACTTGCAGACACCGGTTCGGCCAACATTGTGACCTCGGTAATCCTTGATTACCGGGCATATGATACGCTGGGCGAGGCCACCGTATTGTTCACTGCGATTATCGGTGCCCTGGCCATTTTACGGGGAAGGGCACGCAAGAAAAAAGGAGACAAGGAATGAACGGAATGTCACCTATCATACAAACCGTGGCGCGCTTTGCCAAGGTATTTATTCTGCTGTTCGGGATATACCTGACCTTTACCGGTCATCTTTCCCCCGGCGGCGGGTTCGCGGGCGGGGTTGTCATCGCCTGCCTTTATATACTGCTGACACTCGCCTATGGGAAGAAATCCGCCTTCAAATATTTCCCGCGTAAAGCGGCGAGCGGACTGGACAGCGTGGGCGCACTGATCTTCCTGCTGGTGGCCTGCCTGGGACTGGGCTTCGGCGGCGTATTCTTTGCCAACTTTTTAGAACGGAATTACCCGGGCGCCTCGTTTTCACTGCTCAGCGCGGGGACCATCCCCGTCAACAATATTGCCATCTGTATCAAGGTGGCGTCTTCGCTGTTTTTGGTTTTTATCATCATGGCCGCGGCCAGGGTGATAGAAAAGAAGGACGGCACCAGAGACTTTAAACAGGACGAGGAGGAATAGACCATGATACTTCCGCTTTGTTTTGCCTTGTTTGTGGTCGGTTTGTACTGTGTGCTTACCAAGCGCAACGTGATAAAAATCGTTATCGGGCTGACCATTATGGAATACTCGGTAAATCTCTTTCTCGTGCTGCTGGGATATAAAAAACAGGTGATCATGAGCCAGGTCCAGGCCCCCATAATCGAGAAGATAACGAATCTGGATGATTTTTTTATGAAGGCCGTTGATCCCCTGCCCCAGGCCCTGGTGCTGACTTCCATCGTGATCGGCCTGGGGGTCACCGCGCTGGCCATCGCGATCTGTATCCGACTTTACCAGCGATACGGCACCTTTGATATAAGCGAGATGAGGAGACTGAAAGGATGATCCAGCTCTTACCCCTTTTTATTGCCATCCCCCTGGGAGGTGCCTTTATCATCACCCTTACCTCCCGTAAAAGAAAACGCCTGGCGGACGTGTTGGGCGTATGCGCCATGCTGCCGCTTCCGGTCATGGCTTTACTGACTGTGGGCAAACAGGGGGTGTACAATATGGGGAGTTTCCTGCCGCCTATCGGCATCAACCTGGTGCTGGACGGCTTCAGTGTGCTGCTGCTCGTAATCGTCAACGTCATCGGTTTTCTGGCGGTGCTCTACTCGATCTCTTATATGGAACAGTATACCGCAAAATATAAATACTACGCCCTGTTCCTGCTGATGGTGGGAGGGATGAACGGTGTGGTACTGACCGGAGACATGTTCAACCTGTTCGTATTCCTGGAGGTTGCCTCCATCGCCTCTTATGCCCTGGTGGCCTTCGGCTGTGAACAGGAAGAACTGGAAGCCTCGTTTAAGTACCTGGTACTGGGAAGCATCGGCTCCACCCTAATCCTGTTGGGTATCGCCCTGTTGTACGGGCTTACCGGGAATTTAAACATGGCGGCAATCGCGGCCGTCACCGCCAACATGGACAAGACATGGCTGTTCTCCTTTGCCTCCGTGCTGTTCCTGGCAGGATTCGGTATTAAGGCGGCCCTGGTGCCGTTTCATCCCTGGCTGCCGGACGCCCACCCTTCGGCCCCCGCGCCTATCTCGGCCATGCTGTCGGGGGTGCTGATCAAGGCCCTCGGAATCTATGCCGTAACACGGGTGGTGTTTAACGTGCTGGGCGCCACCCCCCAGTTCGGCATGATCGTGATGATCATGGGCGCCCTGTCCATGACCGTAGGGGTCTTTCTGGCCGTGGGGCAGTGGGATTTCAAGCGCCTGCTGGCCTACCACAGCATCAGCCAGATGGGCTACGTGGTGCTGGGCATCGGCCTGGGCATGTTTATTATCGCCACGAACGGTCCCCTGGTGGTGGCCGGTACGGCCCTGCTGGGCGGGATTTTTCATTTGGCGAACCACGCGGTATTCAAGTCCCTGCTCTTTTTATGTTCCGGCTCTGTGGAATATGAAACCGGCACCAGGCAGCTTAAGGAGCTGGGAGGCCTACAGGAGAAGATGCCGCTTACCCGGGCCACCTGTACGATCGCCTCACTTTCCATTGCCGGGGTTCCGCCCTTTAACGGCTTCTGGAGCAAGTTGATTATTGTCATTGCCACGGTCCAGGCCGCGTATCTGTATCCGGGAATACTCATCCTTACGGCCGTCACCATACTGGTAAGTTTTGTCACCCTGGTCTCCTTTCTTAAGGTGCTGCGCTACGTATTCCTGGGTGACCTGCCCGCGGTATTGAAGAGCATCAAGGAATCGCCCGCGTTCATGGGTATCTCTCTGGTGGCGTTGTCCGTTCTCTGTGTTTGTATGGGGCTGTTGTTGATCCCCGGGGCCCGCAGCATCTTTTTGGACCCCGCGGTTGATGTCCTGAAGCAGGGGCTTACCTACGGCAAGCAGATCCTTGCGGGTCTGTAATTAAAGAGGAGGAAGATGTGGGACGGAGGATTCTGACATTTGTTTTCGCGTTTATCACCTGGTATTTAATCGCCTGGCCGTATGATTTTTACTCCGGGTCCCTGGACATACAGATGTTGATTGCCGGGGCGGTGGTGTCGCTGATGGCGGCCGTCATCCTGGGGGAGGTGTTCACCTCCGTCAGGCACCGGCACAATATTTTTTACCGTCTGTTCTGGGGGGTAATCTATATTCCGGTGCTTTTCTTTTATATCATCATCGCCAACCTGGATGTGCTCTACCGTATTATCCATCCCGCCCGCCCCATTAATCCGGGTATTGTCAAAGTAAAAACAGGCTTAAAAAACACCACCGCGCGCACGGTACTGGCCAACTCCATCACCCTGACCCCGGGGACCCTGACCGTAGACATAAAGGATGATGGTGTTCTCTACGTGCACTGCATTAATATCAAACATACGGATATAAAACAGGCAACCCAACACATCGTCATGCGCTTTGAAAGGCTTCTGGCCAGGGTGTTTGAATAAAAAAGGAGTATTTTATGGATACGGCACTGCAAGTATTTTTAGGAATCCTGTTTGTCTGCTGCTTTTTCTGTTTGTGGCGGATATTGCGCGGACCGAGCGCTCCCGACCGTACCGTGGCCATAGATATTCTGGGTATTGTCATTGTCGGTTTCTGCGCGCTTATGGCAGTGATTACGGGAAAGGACTTTTTTATAAACGTGGCCATTGTCTGGTCATTGGTGAGTTTTATCGGTACGCTGGCCCTGGCCAAATACCTGCAGGGGAGGGACTTTGATGAATAATTTAATCGCCTATATCTTTATGGGAATCGGGGTCGGCTTTAATTTCTTCGGCTGCCTGGGACTGATCCGTTTTCCCGATATCTATAACCGCCTGCAGGCGGGAACCAAGTGCGTTACCCTCGGCACCATCTTCATCCTGGTGGGGGTGATGATCTTCTTCGGTTTTACGGGAACCGGCAGTAAGGCCCTGCTCTGCCTGCTGTTTATCCTGATTACCTCGCCCACAGCCGCGCATGCCATCTCCAAGGGCGCCCACCGCGCGGGTGTGGCCCTCTGGAAAAAAAGTGTGGTGGACAAATACAAAGAGGACAAAGAGGGCACCCGCGGCTGAAGTCCGTGCGGATTTAAATTGCGGTTACGTGAATCCCGTTTTTAGTAAAAGAGCCGGCCTTACAGAATAATCTCTTCAGGCCATATTTATCACTTTAAAACAACCGCTTTGCGTATCTCTTCACCTGTAACCGTGAAAATGATACAATGGAAAGATAAGCAGATTATGAGCGATATGGAAACGCTGAAAAAACAACTGAAAGCACTCATCACAGGCAAAACCGCGCTGGTGGGCATGGGTAATATACTGAAAGCCGATGACGGCGCCGGTCCCCTGCTGATCAGTCGTCTACGGCAAAACCTGACAGGAAGACCTGAGGTGCTGCTGTTCGACACGGGGGTGACCCCGGAAAACTACCTTGGACCTCTCACCAAAGCCTCTCCCGCCACCGTTCTGGTTATTGACGCGGCGGATTTCGGATGTGAGCCGGGGGAGGTACATCCGGTGACACAGACTGAATTTGCCGCGGCGGGCTTTTCCACACACACCATAAACCCCGGGTTTTTTATTAATTACCTGAGAGAAAACGGGATACGCAACATCATTTTTCTGGGCATTCAGCCGGGAGATATCAGCCTGGGCGGACAGATAAGCCCGGCCGTAGAGAAAACCCTTGATTCGCTGGCGGAGTTATTTCTGGATATTTTATAATCTGCCATTCGGTTTATTGGTATTTAGGTAACAGAATTCATATACTGACAATGGAGGAAGGTGTGCTCAACGGGAAAACGTCTGTAACGGTTATTTTTTCTGTTTTGTGTCTGCTGTATGCAGTAAACGCACAGACTATTTCGGACCGGCGGCTTTTGACTTATTTTTCTTTAAACGGCACGGCGGGCGAGATCGAAAAAAATACCCATCCGGATGATCCGTATACTACATATATCATCAAGGTGGTGTTCCCGTATGAAATTGACCTGGAGGGTCTTATTGCCGATTTTAAGACCCAGGCCGGCACTTCGGTGTTTGTGAATAAAGTCCGGCAGATGAGCGGGGTCACAAAAAATGATTTTTCCGGCCCCGTAACCTACATGGTGAAAAACAATACGGGCGACATGCAGGAATATACGGTCCGGGTTTCCTTTGACCCGGAATTCGTATTGGATTTCGGCGGCACCTTTCATCCTTCCTATAATACTACGTATAAAATGCTTAATATCGGGATCGACGGCGATCTTTTTATCGGAGGAAAATTCGACAATTTCATTATCGGCGCCGAGGCTTCGGACAGCTTTTATATTTTTAACGGACAGTCCGGCGGTAATAATATATCCGGTTACTGGAATATCATAAGGGGCGCATTGGCAAACCGTATCCTCCTCTCCCGCTACTGGGGATTACAATGGGGGATCGGGGGAAGCTGGATCTATTCAAGCTTCGAATATAAAAACTATACCAGATATATAAGAAGCAATCCTGGTCTGTTCCTGACCTTCGATGTTCTCTATTCACCATTACCCTACTTAAGACTGGCTTTTTTCAATCAGTTCGATCTTTTTATAAACATGGACAATGGCGACCCCTTCCAAAGCGGCAATAATTTTTATCCCTATTACCGGGGCGGGATCCGTGTTAATTTCCTTACGTTTGTCAAATGGCTGCGGATCCATTTCGCGGTTTCCGGCCTGTACTCCTATTATAAAGAGAACAGTATCGAAACAACCTTCGGCGTCCTGATCTTTGACGCCGGGCTGCATTTTGACCTGCAGTTTCCCAGTATGCTGAAAGGTCCGTTACCCGGTAATCAAAGCGGTGGTGCGGAAAAACAGATCGCCGGAATCGGCATTCAAGCCCTGAGAGCAGCCAAGGCAAACGATCTGATCGAGTTTCCGGGCATCGTCTTCAAAAAAAATTCGAATGAGCTGACCAAAGAATCCTATTCAGTGCTTGATGATATTTCCCAGGTGCTGCGTGAAACGCCCCGGATGGAAATTTCACTGAAAATATATGCAAAAAGAGGGGCCGACCCGGTAAGATTGTTGGCGGTTTCGGTTGAGAAAGCGAAAATAATTAAGAAATACCTGGCCGGGACAGGGATTGAAGCAAAACGCATCAGTATCCCTTCGCAGGTATCCATAATACCCGATAATTATACCGACAAAGAGTTTCTTATCAGAATTTTAGTGTTAAAAACAGAATAAAAACCGCGGGACATCGCAGCACCGCAAACAAAATTCCGGGCCCTATTTACGGCGGATTTGAGCGCAGATACGGGAAGCCGCTGTTTGTCGCCCCGTCTATATTCCAGATTGTGGTAAAATTCCATCCGCTGTAGGTTGCCTGCACCTTCATCTCGGTGCCCGTTTTCCTGTCGCCGAAAGCATTATCAGTGATACCCCCGATTAATGTACCGGAATAACAGCAGGTAACGTATCTGCCCGCTCCGCTGCCCGAACCCAACAGGCCGCCGAATCCGGTGTAGGTGCCGGTTGTTCTGGTTACATCACCCGTTGCGTAACTATTATATATATCGGTGGTTGATCCGCCGCACAGGCCCCCGACATACTCCCATCCCGCCACGTCCGCTCTTGAGTAACAATCAGAGATCCACCCGTTGGTTGAACCCACCAGACCGCCCAGATACGCGCCTTTCGGGCTCGAGATAGTTCCCTCCACATAACATTCGGAAATTCTCCATTGGCCTTCCTGCCGGCCGGTTATCCCCCCTAAAAACCCATATATTGATTGGTTTGAACCGGTAGTCAGCGTGATGCTAACACCGCATCCGGTAACCAGGCTTGTTAAGGCGCTGTAGACCTTCGGGCCGAGCCACCCGACCAGTCCCCCCGCATAAATTACCCCACCCACAACACTGGTAATGGTACCGGAGACATGTACATTACTGATCGTTGCCGTGCCGGTTCCATCCTGGTCGAATTTACCGGCAAGCGCCCCCAGGTATAATCCGCCCGTGATATTGCAGTCTAAAATCGTGAGGTCTTTAATGACAGTAGGACCTGATATATAACCAAAAAGGCCCTGGTAGTCGCCATCGTCATTTATATAAAGCCCGGTAATGCGGTGGCCGTTGCCGTTCAGGTTGCCGCTGAACACATCACCGTCCGTACCGATCGGCACCCAGGGAGAAAATCCCGCAAGGTCCACATCGGCCATCATGATATACGATTTGGTTTTGTCCCAGCCTGTTTTTATGCCGCCGCGGACGGCGTTCAGATCAGCGGCCGTGTAGATACAATAATTGATCACCGGCCCGCTCCCCGACTGCGGAACCGCGGTGGCGGTAACCGGGGCGGACCTGTTTCCTGCCAGATCCACGCTTACCAGCGAAAAGGTATATTCGGTACCGTTGGTAAGCCCCGTCGCGGTAAAGGCCGCTCCGCCGGCGCTGACGGAATTAATTGCCGCACCGTCCGGGGTCCAGGTTATTTCGATATGATCCAGATCCTCGTCGGGCGGATCGGTCCACTGAAAACTCACCTGGGTGTTGTCCTCGATAACGTTTGTCAGCATAACGCACCCCGGGGGGATCCCCTCGTGAGGCGCCACGTGCACAATAACCATAAAGGTTCTGGTGGAGCCGTCCTCTGCGGTCACCGTATAGGGAAGACCGACATTGTCCGTAAAGCTCTGTGAGATATTGCTGGGCGGACTGATCGATTTCCCGTTAATACCGATTGTGGGAATCAGATTCAAACTTGTACCGAAGGGAACGATAATGTGCACTGTATCCGATTCTATTCTGCCCGTTATATCGGAGGTGAGCCCGCTGTTTCTGGAAGCTTTAAATACAAACGAGGTGATTTCCTTTTCAAAACTGTCCAGGCCATTCAGTTTGGCAAGGGTACAGGCGCTAAAAAAGGAACAGAGAACAACCCCTAAAAAAAACACTGTGACAGCATATTTCTTCCATTTTATATCACACTTCTTCGTGAGGTGCATTTTCTTTTCCCGTTGCTCCGGTTCTTTCCCGTGCAAATATTTTACTTTGTCGATGAGGTTATTAATTCAAACGTGGTACCACAGAAAAATTGGTGTTTTTAAATTATACTCCATTTCCAGTATATTATATTTTCCCGTAATCTTCAACTTTTTTTCTTTACACAATCGGGATTGATCGCCCTCCACATCAAATCCCGCGTTTGGGCGGACTTTTAAGCGCTTATTTGATGTATATCAACCTACCTTGCGCGTCATATTTTCTGATTTCCACCTGTTTTCCGGCATCATCGTAGGCAATCAAATAGACGGCCAGCATATTGTTTTTTCCGTCATAATCGATAATCTTATAAAGCTGGTTGGATTCCGAGTAATAATAAATGGAATACGCATAGGTATAGAGATATCCCGATCTATCGGTTTTGTAGGTATACTTGGAAATGATCTTGCCGAACTGGTCGATATTCGTGACCACCTTGGTCCGCTCATTATAGATACGGTTATTGGGAATCGTGTTAAAAAGCAGCCGATCAAGCTGCTGCTTCATCCGTTTATTGGCCCGCAGAAGGGCGGCATTTTTGTCTTCCAGTTCCTTTTTGATTTTTTCCAATTTTTTGATTGCCTGTTTATTAAAAGCCGTGTCCTCGGCGGTGAGCGGCCGCTTTTCTTTTTCCTGTCCGCCGTTATCTTGTAGTACACTGTCAAGCGCCTGCTTATTAACGGGACTATTTTGCAGAATTTGTTCCAGAGAGAGGTTTCGGCCGTCTCCGCTAAGCTCATCTATGGATTTTACAAAATCGGAATATCGCGGATCTCGGATTGTCTTATTATTTCTGTCCGCAAGCCGCCTCAACTCGTTATTATTTTGGTCTGCGGCGCTCATCGTCAATATCCTGCGGTTCGATGCTTTTGCGTAATCGGAACGGGGATTATTCTTTATGATATCCTGATATATCTCGACGGATTTCTTCGCCTCACCGCTCTCTTCCAACGAGCGGGCCTTGTAATACCGGTTTTTATCCGCTTCCCGCCGGTTTCCCGGTTTGGCCTGATCCAGCAGTTTGACGGCCTCCCCATAGGCCATCAGCTTAAAAAGCTTCTCCCCTTTTTCGCCCGGCCCCGCGGACGAGTTTTTTATCCGGTTTACTTCAGCCCTTATCTCATTCAGAAAACTTAACAGTATCCTGGCTGTTTTTGTAATTTCCTCATCTCTGTTCTCCCTGATCACGTCCGAATATTTTTCCCTTGCATTCTCATAATCACCGATAATCGATAAACAAAATCCCCGGTGCAGCTGGATAACGGGTATTTTTTTATTTCCATGGGGGATCAAACCGGTGGCGATCCGGTAAACTTCCAATGCCTTTTTATACTGCTTGTTTCTCTCGTAATAGTAGGCAATATCCAGATAAGCCGCTGCCGGATCATGTGAAGCGGGAGAAAGCGGTTTTTCCCCCATTACAAAACGAATCGCGTTGATAAAAAAAAACACCGGCGGTAAAATGTTTGTATAGCGCTCCGCAACCTCACTCCCGGTTTTCTCTTTCATCCCCACGATTGAGTTTATTTTCAATTCTTCCAGGCCGAACTCATCGTCATTTATTTTTTCCTCGTATAATCTTTTCTGTAACTTATATTTTGCCACCATAGAGAGAAAATCACGTTTTGAGTTTGTCCGATTCAAACTGCCCAGATCGGTCTGTAATTCTCTCAGTCCCACGGAGGTAACGATATCATTGAAATATACCATTAAAAAGATAATGCCTGCCATAAGGACAAGAAGCAGTAATTCGGGGAAAATGATCCTTATTTTTTTTGCCTTCTCTGCTATTCTCTGCCCCCTCATTTCAGGATTCCCGCTGAAATCACATTGCGGTGATTTTGTTCAGTAATCCCCGCTTTTTCGCACGGATGGTCTTTTTGCGGCCGCCTGTTTTTATTTCCACGATCATCAGTGTTTCGTCGTCTTTTCGTCTGGCTTTTCCCCGAAAGGCAGTTAAATCCTCAATTATATTTTTTCTCATAACCTCACAAGGAAGATTTGCATTGTGAAGGATTGCCCGCAGCAGTTTTTTCGTGGTATACGGTTCCCCTTTCTCATTGCGGGCTTCAGTGATGCCGTCGGAAAAAAGGATGATTTTGTCTCCCGGATCTATTTTCCTTTCCCGGGACTTGAACTTCGGATTGGCGTCTTTTGTCACTCCCAGGGCGAACCCCTCGGTCTGTAACTCGAACAATGATTTCATATGCGGCTTCAACAGATAAACATTGGGATGACCGCCATTGGTATAGATAATTTTCCTGTTTGTATCCAGAGAGAAATAGAAGGCCGTAAAGTAACAGGAAAAATTTTCCATTAAATCGAGCAGCTCCGTATTAATGCCGGCAAACAGTTTGCCGGTATCTTCGTATTCCGATACAAGACGTTTGAAGGTGTTCTGTATACGCATGGTGGTAAGCGCCGCCGGCACCCCGTGTCCGGAAACGTCCACGATCAGAAAGCCGTACTTATGTTTGTTCACCCTGAATATATCATGGTAATCTCCGCTGACCTTTCCCAGCGGCCGGTGATATACCGCGACATCGAACAGGTCTGATTTTACCGGTTTCGGATAAATCCCCGCCTGAACCTTCCCTGCCGTATTCAATTCAAACTCCATTATCCGGTTTTTTTCTTTCAACTGCCGGATTTTCTCTTCGATAGACGCGGCCATCTCGTTGAAAGAACGGCCCAGCTGCCCTATTTCGTCCCTGCGTTTCAGTTTAACCCGGGAGGAAAGCTTCCCTTCCTTTATCTCAAGGCTTTTTTTGTTCAGTACCTTCAGCGGTCTGATTACCATGGTATAAAACACAATACCGAAGAAAATCTGCAGCACAAGCACAAGCACAATGACGGTAAACACCACCCGGTATAACTTCATAAGATAATCATTCAGATTCTCCATTTTATATTTGAACAGAATAACAATATCCTGCGAGCTTATCCTTCCGATAGGGATATAAGAATATGCTTCATCCGTATTATACGTTTTTAAAAGATACGGCTGACCTAAGAATTCCTTATTGGCAATCGCGCTCACCGCATCCGTACGGTTGCCCGCGTTAATGGTAAGAGCTTCCCTGGATTTATAGAGTATCTTCCCCTTTTCAGTAAAAAGCAGGTAATCATCCTGCGTGACATCCTTTAACACGCCGACAATTTTCTTTACCAAAATATCTTGTGATATGCTTTGTATATGTTGATCGGGCGAATCAATCACCAGATATTTCAGAGGCAGATATATTTTTTCAGTTCGCAACAACGTATTCAACTCCCTGTTTTTGATGATCAACTCATTCTGTTCAATATAAATGGAAACTGTAAAAAACGATATATTGAATACGGTAAAGAGAATATAGATCAGACCGATCTTGACGGAAATATTTTTCATTGATTGCCTTGTTACGTTTCTAATTCTAGTGAATCTTTTTGATAAGTCAAGGAAATGTACGAGGGTGAAACAGATACTTCACTCTTCGAAAAGAAGATACATTTTATAATTTAATGTTCCGTTAGCGTTTCCTTAAACGCATAACCGTATTCCCCTTTTTCATCGGTATATAAACGCAGTGGAGTACGCCCCCGGTGAAAGAGCATCTGTTCGATATGATGGACCACCTCCCCAAACGCATGTTTCAGCCGGTGTGTGGGAAAGCGGCAGGTTTTATACAGTTCTTCCCGGTGTTTTTTCTGCCCTTCGGTCATCCTGCCCTTTCTTTTCAAGGCAACATGATTGAAGAAATACAGGAATTGAGATTCTGTTCCCACCAGGATATGGATGTTGTTCGGAAAATACCGGCTTTTGACAAATGACTCAAACCCGTCCGCTGCCAGGTGCTCTTTCACCTGAAGCGAACGCAGAATCTTCAGTGTTTTACAAGCTTGTCTATGCGCCGGCTGAAAAGAAACTGAGATAAGTGATGGCAAAATCAGGATTGACCGTACCTAACCAAAAAGGGAAAGCTACTTCCACGCCGACAATTCGTTGGGTATTTCAACTCTTCGCGGGTACCCTTGTGCTCTATATTCGAGACGATACCAAAATAAACACTATAATTATGAACATGAAAGAAGAGAACTAAATTGTTATTTGCGCATTCGGCACTTATGTTGAAAAAATGTATTTTTTTGATTCCATAGTGTGGAAAATGGGTGGTATTTTTGACTTTTTAGAAATTTTCCTTGCAAAGAAATATGAAAAAGTATACAATTTTTTTCGAAATTTAAATATCCTATAAGGAGGAAGAAATGTTTAAATTATTTAGGAACAAACTATTTGTTTTCATGGTATTGGGTTTTATCCTCTCAGTATTCATGATCGGGTGTACCGCTTCATCCGGAGGAAAGTTGATTGGAGTGGCAATGCCCACAAAATCACTTCAAAGATGGAACCAGGATGGCTCCTACCTGAAACAAAAGCTTGAAGCAGATGGATATCAGGTTGATCTCCAATTTGCGAATAATGATGTCGCAACTCAAGTTTCCCAACTTGAGAATATGATCACCAAAGGCTGTAAGGTCCTGGTAATTGCTTCCATTGACGGAACCGCTCTTAAAGGCGTTCTAGAGAAAGCAGGGAAAGCAGGCATCAAGGTTATCGCGTACGATCGTCTCATCAAGGGGACCCCGAACGTCGATTACTATGCAACCTTCGACAATTATCTTGTTGGAAAAATCCAGGGAGACTACATCATAAACAAACTGGATTTGAAAGACGGAAAAGGTCCTTTCAACATGGAAGTGTTCGGCGGTTCACCGGATGACAATAATGCGTTCATGTTCAACAAGGGCGCGATGGATCAGCTGCAGAAATATATTGATTCTGGACAACTGGTTATCCCTTCCGGACAGACCGACATGAAACAGATCGCCATCATGGCCTGGAAAGCAGAAGGCGCACAGGCGAGAATGGACAACCTGCTGGCAGGATACTATACAAATAAAAATGTTGATGTCGTATTGTCACCCAATGACAGTCTCGCACAGGGCATCGTCGCTTCACTCAAGGCTGCCGGTTACGGTACCGCCGCGAAACCCTTCCCGGTGCTCACCGGTCAGGACTGCGATAAAATCAATGTAAAAATGATGATTGCCGGCGAACAGTCAATGTCTATCTTTAAAGACACCAGAACTCTGGCTGAGAGAACGGTTACAATGGTAGATGAGATCATGAATGGAAAAAAAGTTGAAGTTAATGATACGAAAACGTACGATAACGGTGTAAAGATTGTTCCTTCATATCTCTGTAAACCTGTTTTTGCCGACAAGAACAATTACAAAAAACTGCTTATTGATTCCGGTTATTACACAGCAGCTGAACTTAAGTAGTTTAAAGATTCGTTTTTAAAAGACTCTCTGTAGCGGCTTTTCGCCGCTACAGAATTTTTTTTTTGAAAGAGGATATAAATAAAATGCCTGAAAACATACTATCCATGAAAAACATCACAAAGCTGTTTCCCGGAGTGAAAGCCCTTGATAATGTTAATCTGGAAGTGCAAAAGGGGCATATTCATGCACTCGTGGGAGAAAACGGTGCGGGAAAATCCACATTGATGAATGTGTTAAGCGGCATTTATCCCTATGGCTCATATACAGGTGAGATTTTCTTTCAAAACAAATTATGCAAATTTAAAAATATCAAGGATTCTGAACACGCAGGGATTGCCTTTATTCACCAGGAATTGGCCTTGAGCCCGTTCATGAGTATTGCCGAAAATATTTTCCTCGGCAATGAACGACAGAAATTCGGCATTATAGATTGGGATGAAACAAATAATCAGGCAGTCAAATTGATGAAACGAGTGGGCCTGAATCTTAACCATACCACGCTTGTGAAGGACATTGGCGTCGGGTTCCAACAGCTGACCGAAATCGCCAAGGCGATTGTCAAGGACTGCCAGCTTTTGATTCTCGATGAACCCACTGCGGCCCTGAATGATGAAGATGCGGAAAACCTTTTAAACCTGTTGGTTGATCTGAATAAAAACCAGGGTATTACCAGCATCATCATCTCCCACAAACTGCATGAACTGACAGAAATATCTAATAAAATAACCGTACTGCGGGATGGTATGACGGTTCAAACTCTTGTCAAGGGAACAGACCCAATTTCTGAAGATGTGATTATCAAAAATATGGTGGGGCGGGAACTGACAAACCGGTTTCCGAAACGAAAGCCGAAAATCGGTGAAATCGGGTTTGAAGTTAAAAACTGGACAGTCTACCACCCTCTGGATGAGGACAGAAAGGTTGTCGACAACGTCAGTCTGAATGTACGAAAGGGTGAGATTGTGGGTTTTTCCGGACTCATGGGGGCCGGAAGAACGGAATTCGCCATGAGTGTATTTGGACACTCCTATGGAAAAAAAATCAGCGGCACAATCATTAAAGACGGTAAACCGTGTGTTTTCCGCAATGTCAACGACGCGATTCGGGGAAAAGTGGCATATCTTACCGAAGACAGAAAGGATGCCGGACTTATCCTGATCAAGGATATCAAAACAAATGTGACACTTTCAAACCTGGAGAAAATCAGCAACCGGAGTGTCATTGATTCAAATAAAGAAATTGATGTGGCAAATGAGTACCGGGACAAACTCAGAATAAAATCATCCGGTATTCTGCAAAAGGCCGGCACCCTTTCCGGCGGAAACCAGCAGAAGGTCTGCATAGCCAAGTGGCTGTTTGCCGACCCCGATGTATTGCTGCTCGATGAACCGACACGAGGAATCGATGTCGGTGCGAAATACGAGATCTACACGATCATCAATCAGCTGGCCGACGCAGGGAAATGCGTTCTTTTTATCTCTTCCGAACTCCCCGAGATTCTGGGTATCTGCGACCGTATTTACGTGATGAACGAAGGACGGATTGTCGGAGAAATGACCAGGAATGAAGCGAGCCAGGAAAAAATAATGACCTGCATCATACAGAGTGTGGCAGGCAGAAAAAATCAGAAAAAACATGATTAGTGTCTCGCAGACACTATTCTAATGGAAATGAGAGGACAGACAAATGTATCGGACGGAAAGTTTTAAGGAACAAATCAAACATAATATACGGCAATACGCCCTGTTGGTCGCCCTGATCACAATTATCATCTTCTTCGGTATTTCTACCGGGGGCTTGAGCCTTTCCCCGGATAATATATCGAACCTGATCGGCCAGAACGCCTATATTCTGATACTGGCTACCGGCATGATTTTGTGTATTCTCTCCGGCGGCAATATTGACCTCTCTGTCGGTTCGATATTAGCTTTCGTCAGCGCTTCATCTGCCCTGTTCAGCGTCAGAATGGGTATTCCACCACTTATCGCGATTGTTTTAGGTCTCATAATGGGGCTCATTGCCGGTTCGTGGCACGGTTATTTGATTGCAA
>Ga0307445_10001109_pt1 | contig 15067 bp, 10 predicted proteins | sample SalMarSW160330MG_FD_202147 | JGI IMG/M metagenome (GOLD analysis project Ga0307445, IMG submission 202147) | Salt marsh sediment microbial communities from the Plum Island Ecosystem LTER, Massachusetts, United States - SW1603-30 | ecosystem: Environmental > Aquatic > Marine > Intertidal zone >...
TCCCCGCCAAGGACGAGGAGGACGCCCGGGCCGGCACGCGCATGGTCTTGCGGCCGGAAGCCACCGCGTCCGTGGCCAGGGCCTACGTGGAGCACGAGATCCACAAAACCGCCCCCGGGATGCAGCGCTATTACTATCTGGGGCCCATGTTCCGGTATGAACGCCCCCAAAAGGGACGCCTGCGCCAATTCACGCAGATCGGGATCGAAATCCTCGGCTCGGCCGCACCCGGCGTGGACGCCGAGGCCATCGGCCTGCTGCAGGACTACCTGAAGGCCGTCGGCCTGGAGGGCTTGCAGCTCTTGGTCAACAGCGTCGGTTGTCCGAAGTGCCGGCCCGGCTACACGCGCGCCCTGCGGGAATACGTGCACGGCCAGGACGGGGAATGGTGCCAGGACTGCCGCACGCGCCGGGAGAAAAACCCCCTGCGCCTTTTCGACTGCAAGCAGCCGGCCTGCCGCAAGCTCATGGCCCGGGCGCCCAGCATTCAGGAGCATCTCTGCCCCGAGTGCCGCCATCACCAGCAGGAGCTCTTCCGACGCCTTCAGGCCCTGAACGTCGAGCCGCGACTCGAATCCCGCCTCATGCGCGGCTTGGATTATTATTCGCGCACGGTGTTTGAGGTCGTCTCGGAGCGCCTGGGGGCCCAGAACGCCGTGGCGGCCGGAGGCCGTTATGACGGCCTGGTTTCCGCCCTGGAGGGACCGGACACGCCCGCCGTGGGCTGGTCCCTGGGAGTGGAGAGGCTCCTGGAGCTGCTGCCGGACATCGTGCCGCCGGAGCGCCTGGACCTGTTTGTGGTCGACGCCGGCCCTGACCCGGTTCGAACCCTGGCGCAGGTAACCCGGTTGCGCCGGCAAGGCTGGGCGGTGGAAATGGAACACGAGAGCCGCAGCCTGAAGGCTCTCATGAAACGGGCCGACCGCCGCGGCGCGCGTTACGCACTCCTGGTATCCCGCGAGGATCCGGAACGGGTGGAAGTCCGCGACATGCGCAGCGGAGAGCAGCGGGCCACCACCTGGCAGGCCCTGGCGGAGGGGGAGACCAAACTTTAGCCGGGACCCGGCTCGTCTCCGGTGGAACCAGCGACGGCTTGCGAAGGAGCGGTATGAACCTGCCTGTCCAATTCACGGATATTTTTACCCACGGGAACCTGCTGTTGCTGGGGGGCGCTTTTCTGTTGGTGGCGGCCGTAGCGGCGTTCGCCGTCAGCGTGGCCCGGTTGTTCACGAACCGACGTACCTCCACGGGCCGCCGCCGCATCGGCTGGTCACGGAAAATCATCCAGTTGCTGCTGTCCGTGATCCTGCTGCTGCTCGCCGTGTCCGCTCTCCTGGCCGGGTCGGTGCTGCGGACCTACACGGCCTTCACCCGCCAGGAATTGGTCGCCACCCTGGAATGTCTGCAGTGGCGGGCCGCCGACCAGGTCATGATCGTCCGTTTTTCCCAGATCGAGAACGGCCGCCTGGAAAAATCCCGCACGTTCACCCTGTACGGCGACTTGTGGGAAGTCAACGCCCATATCCTGAAATGGACGCCGAAAATCAACCTGCTGGGACGGCATACGCTCTACCGGCTCAACCAGATCAAGGGTATTTATCAACTCGCCGAGGACGAGAACAGCCGCCTGCACCAGGCCTATGCGCTCAATCCGGGGCGGGATTGGCTCTGGGACTGGCTGAACCGTTACGGGCAGGGGCTGCCCTTCGTGGAGGCCGTCTACGGCAACGCGGTCTCCCAGATCGCCCGGCCGGGGGCGACCTTCGACATTCTCGTCACCACTTCCGGCTTGTCCGCCATACGCCGTAACCCCTAGCGTCCTTTTTCCCTGCGACGTTGACAGCCCTGCGGCCAAATGTTAAGATAGGCGCCAATTTCTCGCCGTCCGCCGAGTTTGTTGCCCGGCGGCCCCGCGGGTCACCGCGCCCATCGCCAGCCAACACCTGGGAGAGCCGATTTCATGGATTACCGCGACACCCTCAACTTGCCGCAAACCGAGTTTCCCATGAAAGCCGAATTGGTCCAGCGCGAACCCCTGCAGCAGGCCGAGTGGGAACGGCTGGACGTCTACGCGCAAATCCGCGCCCGGCGCCGGGGCAAGCGCAAGTACATCCTGCATGACGGTCCCCCCTATGCCAACGGGGACGTGCATTTGGGAACCGCCTTGAATAAAATCTCCAAGGACATCGTGAGCCGGTACAAGAATATGCGGGGCTTCGACGCCGTCTTCGTCCCCGGGTGGGATTGCCACGGCATGCCGATCGAGCACAAGGTGGTGGAGACGCTGTCCGAAGAGGAACGCGCCGACCGCCTGCGCGTCCGCCAGGAGTGCCGTCGCTACGCCGCCGGTTTCGTCGACAAACAGCGGGCGCAATTCAAACGCCTGGGCGTCCTGGGCGACTGGGAGCATCCCTACCTGACCATGGATCCGGCCTATCAGGCGACCATCATCCGGATCTTCGGAGAACTGGCGGTCAGGGGATTCATCTACCGCGGCTTGAAACCCGTCCATTGGTGCACCGCCTGCCAGAGCGCCCTGGCCGAAGCCGAAGTGGAGTACGAGGATCACGTCAGTCCTTCGATCACCGCGGGCTTTGAGCTGGTTTCGGGCTGGCCGCCGGAATTGGGGGAGCGCCCGGCCGGAAAAATCTGGGTTCCCATCTGGACCACCACCCCCTGGACCCTGCCGGCCAACCGCGCCGTGGCGGTCCATCCGGACTTCGTCTACCAGCTGGTCGAATCGGAAGGCGTGCATTACCTCCTGGCCAAGGAGCTCGTGGCGGCCAATTTCACCGCTTTCGGCAAGGGCTACACGGCCCGGGGCGAGGTCTTGGGCCACGCCCTGGAGGGCCTGCGCCTGCAGCATCCCTTTTTGCCCCTGCAGGTCCCGGTGATCCTCGGCAAGCACGTGACGCTGGAGGCGGGCACGGGTTGCGTGCATACCGCCCCCGGCCACGGGCAGGAGGATTTCCTGGTGGGGAAGGAATACGACCTGGAGGTATTCAATCCGGTCGGCGCGGACGGACGTTTTACCGCCGCCTTTCCCGAGATGACGGGGCAGTTCGTGTTCGACGCCAATCCGCGCATCGTGGAGTGGCTGCGGGAGCGGGGCACGCTGCTGCATGCGGCCGAGGTCTCGCATCCCTATCCGCACTGCTGGCGGCACCACGTGCCGATCATCTTCCGGGCCGCCGAGCAATGGTTCATGAACGTGGACCAAGAGGGCTTCCGTCAGAAACTCCTCCAGTTGATCCACGACGCCGTGGCCTGGATTCCGGCCAGCTCCGAGAACCGGATCGCCTCCATGGTGGCCCAGCGCCCGGACTGGTGCCTGTCCCGGCAGCGCAGCTGGGGCGTCCCCCTGCCGATTTTTTACTGCGAAGCCTGCGGCGAGCCCTTGCTGGCGGCCGGGGTCTTCGCGGCGGTCGAAGCCCTCGTCCGGGCGGAGAGCGCCGATGCGTGGTTTACGCGGGAACCACGGGAGATCATTCCCGCCGACGTGCGCTGCGCGAAATGCCAGGGCGACCGCTTCCGGCGGGAAGAGGACATCTTGGACGTCTGGTTCGATTCCGGCGTGAGCCATGCCGCGGTCCTGGCCGAACGCAAAGACTTGCGCTTTCCCTGCGACTTATACCTGGAAGGATCGGACCAGCACCGCGGCTGGTTTCAGGTCTCCCTGCTGACCTCCGTCGCCACCACCGGCTTAGCGCCGTACAAGGCCGTGCTCACCCACGGGTACACGGTGGACGGCGAAGGCCGCAAGATGTCCAAATCTCTGGGCAACTTCATCACCGCCGAGGAAGCCGTAAACCGCTACGGCGGTGCGGATATCGTCCGGCTGTGGGTGGCTTCGGAAAACATCCAGAGCGACGTCCGGTTTTCGGACGAAATTTTCACGCGTTTGGTCGACGCCTATCGCCGGATCCGGAACACGCTGCGTTTCCTGCTGGGCAACCTGCAGGGCTTCACGCCGGACCGGGCCTGCAAGCGCAAGGAGCTCCAGCCCCTCGACCAACTGATGTTGCACCGCCTCCACCGGCTGGTCACGGACGCCACCGCGGCCTATGACGCATTTGACTTCCACCGCTTCTACCAGCTGGTCCACGCCTTCTGCTCCGTGGATCTTTCCTCCTTCTACCTGGACGTGCTCAAGGACCGCCTGTATGCCGAGGGGCGGGACTCGGAAGGGCGCCGCAGCGCGCAAACCGTTTTGTGGCACACGCTCAACCACCTCGTCCGACTGACCGCCCCCGTGCTGGTCCACACGGCCGACGAGGTTTGGTCCGCCATGCGGGCCCAGGCGCTGCTCCCGGCCGACGCGGAACCTTCCGTGCACCTGGCCACTTGGCTGACGCTGCCCAAGGATTGGCAGGACGAAGAGCTGGCGCGGTCCTGGGAGCGCCTGCTGGCTTTCCGGGAAGAGGTCCAAAAACGCCTGGAGGAAGCCCGCGCCCAGAAACAAATCCGGCATTCGTACGAGGCCGAGGTTCAGATCCGGGCGCGCGGAGAGAAGAGATCGTTTTTCGCCGCGCATCTGCCGCAACTGGCCGCCATCTTCGTGGTGTCGGGCGTGGAACTCAAGGACGCCAGTTCGGCCGGCCCGGAGCTGCAAATCCGCGTGGTCCCGGCGGCCGGGAAAAAATGCCGGCGTTGCTGGCGCGTTCTGCCCAGCGTCGGGTCCCATGAAGATCATCCGGAGCTCTGCGACCGCTGCTATCCCGTGGTTTCCGCCCTTCAACCCGCACCCGCCGGAAAGGAACAGGAGTAACAGGGCCATGCCCGCCGCGACGCCGACCCTCGCCCCGGATTCCGGAAACGCCATGACCCGCCGGCAGGTGCGGGCTCGGCAGGTCTTCTGGCTGACCGCCGGCGTGGTGGTCGTTCTCGATCAACTCAGCAAGTGGCTGGTCTCGCAGCACCTGGCCCTCTACGAGAGCGTTCCCGTGCTGGGGCAGGTGCTGCGGCTGACGTATGTCCGGAACACCGGTGCGGCTTTCAGCCTGCTGGCGGCACCGGAATTTTCAGCCTGGCGCCTGTACCTGCTGGTCGGAGTGGCGGCGGTCACCATCCTGGTGCTGGCGGTCATCGTGCACCGGCAGCAGGCCGCGGGGGTTTTCCATTTCCTGCCGTTGGGATTGATCTGCGGCGGTGCGGCGGGAAATTTGATCAACCGCGTGCGGTTCGGAATGGTGGTGGATTTTATCGAGTTTTCCGCGGGCCGTTTTCACTTTCCGGTCTTCAATCTGGCGGATTCCGCAGTCTTCCTGGGCGTGTGCGCGATCCTGTTGGCGAATTTTCGCCCGCAGCGGCCGGCTCCGCCGCCCCCGGCGTGACCGCCTGGACGGGGTTACCCTCTTGCATCCCGTTCTGCTGTCCTTTGGCCCTTTCACCCTCTACAGTTTCGGCGTCCTGACCGCGCTGGGGTTTTTCGTGTCCATCTTCTTGGCCTGGCGCCGGGCTCCCAGGGAAGGCGTGCCGCCGGACAAGTTTTTGGACTTGGCGTTCTGGGCCGTGATCGGCGGCATTGCGGGCGCACGGGCCCTGTATGTCCTGGTCAACTGGGCGTATTTTGCCCGGCGCCCCTGGGAGGCTTTCAAATTATGGGACGGCGGCCTGGTGTTTTACGGCGGATTCATTGTGGCGGTGTTGAGCGGCTGGTTGTATGTTCGCGCCCACCGCCTGTCTCTGCAGCGCGTGCTGGATCTGGCCGCCCCCTACATCCCGCTGGGGCATGCGTTCGGCCGCATCGGATGCACCCTCAACGGCTGCTGCTACGGCCGCCCGAGTTTGGCCTGGGGCGTGCTGTTTCCCTCCACGGGCGACGGGATCCCGCGGTTGCCGACCCAGGCCTTCGAAGCCGGTTTCAATCTGTTGCTGTTCGCGCTCCTGCTCTTCCTGCGGCGCGGCCGGCACGGCGACGGCCGCCTGTTTTGGCTGTACGTAGCCGGGTACGCGCTGTGGCGCTTTGTCATCGAGTTTGTCCGCGGCGACGAGATCCGCGGCACCGTTCTCTTTCCCTGGTTGCACACCTCCCAGCTTATCGCAGCCGTCTTTTTCCTCCTCGCGGTCATCGTCGAGGTCCGGCTCCTGCGGCCCGGCCGTCCCGCAAAACCGGGGGCGCGCCCGGCCGCCGCCGGACCGCGTGCGTGACTTGACAAATCGGCCGAAACCCCTCATCATCAAACGCATATGCACACTCCGGCCAAGGTTCTGTTGAAGTTCCGGCGAGGCGGGGCGCGGGCACGAGTCCTGCTGGGCTTGTTGTGGTTGATCGGTCTTGGGATTTTTCCCCCCACCGCCGCGGCCATTTCCCGTCTGCCTGCCGGGGACAAGGCGCGGGCGCTGGCCGCCTACTACGGCGGCGACCCGGAAATGGCGGAGGCGGAGTACCGACTGTACCTGGAACGCTATCCCCGGGACGAAGCTGCGGCCAAGGATTTGGCGGCCGTGCTCCTGGATGCGGGGCGGGGCAAGGAGGCGGCCGCGGTTCTGCAAAAAGCCGGTGTCCGCGGCTGGCCTTTGGCCGAGTCCCTGCTGGCGGCCGGAGACTTCGGCTCCGCCGAAAAGGAATTTTCCCTGCTGGTGGCCCAGGGCGGAAACACCTGGCGGGCCCGCATGCTGCTGGGCCTGATCGCGGACCTGCAGGGACGGACCTACCAGGCCGTGACGCTCTATTGGCGAGCCATCCAGGAGGAAGGGAAGCATCCCACCGTCCGCCTGTTGTTGGCGCGGGCTTTCGATGCCTTGGGAAAGGACTCCCCGGTCGAACGGGAGTACCTGTGGCAGCGGGCCCGCGAGGAGTACGGCCTGGCCCGCAAAGGGGATTGGAGCTTGTGGCAGGTTCACTGGGACCTGGCGCAATTGGCCGAGAGCAAGGGGCAGTGGAGCGAGGCGCGTCGCCAGTGGCAGAGCGTCCGGGGCATCGTGGGACCGGCGCGGGAAATCGTGGCGGCCCTGGACCGCGTGCAGGGACACCTGACCCCGGTTCCGACTCCCGTGAGCGCGAAGGTCAAGCCCCGGCGGCCCCCCGGTCTGCGGGCCTACCGGGTGCAATCCCTTTCCCCTCCCGGCAGCCCCAGCCTCCGGGTCGGTTTGGGGCAGAACCTCTCCCGGCTGGTTTTCGGATGCTCGGGACCATGGCGGGCCAAGGACGGGCAGGGACGGAACTTCTGGCAGGGCGAGGGCGGCAGGCCCTACCGGCTGGAGCGCAACTCGCGGGGCCGGTGGACCTTGCAGACCTGGGCCGGAAAAAGCCTGAAAGCCATGCCCGTGGTCATCCGCATCGAACCGCTGCAGGCCGGCAGCGTCCTGGGCGTGATCAACCTGTATCAGGACACGGGGTACATGTGGGGCGGCGGCGTTCGCGCCACGCATTATTACCGGGGCCGGTTGCAGGCGCGGCGCCACGGGCGGTCGCTGCAGCTCGTCAACGAAGTGTTGCTGGAAGACTACCTCGCGAGCGTCCTGCCGGCGGAAATGCCGGCCAGCTGGCCTCGGGAGGCGCTGAAGGCCCAGGCAGTGGTGGCGCGCACGGATGCCCTGCGCCGTCGTGGAACCCACCAGCGACAAGGTTATGATGTCTGCGCCACGCCCCATTGCGCGGCGTACGACGGCGTAACCAGCGAGGATGCGCGGAGCGAACAGGCCCTGCGGGAAACGGCCGGCCTGGTGCTGGTGCGCGACCACCGCCTGGTTCCCGCGTTTTATTCCCATTCCTGCGGAGGACTCACCCAGGACGAGACGGATGCCTGGGGCGCCCTGCCTGCCTGGAACGCCCCCTCGGCCGCGGTTTACGATCTGCCGCCACAGGAAGCCGCCAGCCACGCATGGCCCCCGAGTCCGGGGGAATTGCGCGCCTGGCTGACGACCGATCCCCCGGCCTTCTGCGCGCCTTCCGCGTGCGGAGCCTGTTTTCGCTGGGTGAAAATCCTGGAACGGCGTGAGCTGGAGGCCCTGCTGAACACGCGGCATGACCTGGGGTCCCTGCAGGCCATCCGGGTCACGGCCAGGGGACGCAGCGGGTATGTGCGCACCCTTGTTTTCCGCGGGGACCGGCACGAGGCCACGGCCAGCAAGGACAACGTCCGCGGCCGGTTGGGAGGATTGCGCAGCAATTTTTTCGTCCTGGTGCCCCTTCCGGACCCGGCGCAAGGAACGCCGACGGCCTGGCTGGCCTTTGGCGGCGGCTGGGGGCACGGCGTCGGTTTCTGCCAGGCCGGCGCGGCGACCCTGGGAGAACGGGGCCGCTATTATCTGGAGATCCTGGCGCACTATTTCCCCGGCGCCGCGGTTCAGGACAGGGGGCAACCGTAGGCGGAAAACGTCCGCGGGCGCCTTGAAAGGGAACCTCCATGGAAGGCAAGTTGACGGGCGCGGTCCGCAGATGGCGCATTGCCTCCCGCGACGCGGGGAAGAGGCTGGATGTGTTTATCCGCGGCCGCTGTCCCGAGTTGTCCCGGACTGCGGCGGCTCGCCTGATCCGGACCGGAGCCATTCTCGTTGCGCGCCAGGCAGCCAAGCCCGGCCGGCTTCTCAGGGTCAATGAGGAGGTGGAGTACCAAGCGCCGCCGCCGGCCACCGTCTCCACTCCGGCCCAGAACCTCCCCCTCGAGATTCTTTACGAGGACGGCGATCTGGCGGTCATCAACAAACCCGCAGGCCTCGTGACCCACCCCGCCCCCGGGCACCCGGCCGGCACTTTGGTGAACGCACTCCTGCACCACCTGCGGGATCTGTCCGGCGTAGGCGGCGAGTTGCGCCCCGGGATCGTGCACCGCCTGGACAAGGACACTTCCGGGCTCATGCTGGTGGCCAAGCACGACCGGGCCCACCGCGCTTTGGCGGACTTAATCCACGAGCGGTCGGTGAAGCGCGCCTACGACGCCGTGGTCTGGGGAAGGCCTCCGGCCGCGCGGCAGGAGATCGAAACGCGCATGGGGCGCGATCCGCGCAACCGCAAGCGCTTCGCGGTTCTGGCGAGCCGGGGTCGCCTGGCCAGCACGACCGTTCAGGTGCAAAGGACCTTCCGGGAGTTCTCCCTCCTGCGCGTGCAACTCCAGACCGGGCGGACGCACCAGATCCGCGTTCATTGCCGTCATCTGGGAATCCCCGTGGTCGGGGACCGGATGTACGGAGCCGCGGGGGAAGCCGGGAGACTGGCGAAGCTCCATCTCGTCCGCCCCCCCCGGCAGTTGCTGCACGCCGTGCGCCTTGCCCTGCGCCATCCCTTCACCGGCCGGGTCCTGTCCTGGGAGGCGCCCTGGCCCCGGGATTTCCGCGCCTTCGTCGATTCCCTGGAACGGCGGGAAACCCGGACGCCGTAGCCGTTTTCCGCCGCCCGAGCCTGCGCCAGCGGGCGAGCGTCCACGTTGACGGCCGGAAAGGCCTGTGCTACCATGGAAACGGAGGTTCGGCCATGATCGAGAGCAACGATTTGTCCCGCATTCCGATTTTTCGCGAACTCGGCCGGGCGGATTTGGACCGCATCAAGCGACTCATGTTCGAACGCGCCTTCCGTAAGGGCTCCATGCTGTTTTTGGAGGGCATGCAGGGCGAGGTCTTTTACGTGGTGAAATCGGGAACCGTCGAAATTCTCAAAAAAAAGGACAATGAGGATATTCTGATCGCGACCCTCGGCCCGGGCGAACTGGTGGGAGAAATGTCCATCTTGGACGACGAGCCCCGCTCGGCCACGGCGCGGATCGGCGAGGACGCCGTCCTCATCGTGGTCACGAAGAAAAATTTCCAGGACATCATGCGCGAGACGCCCGGCGGAGCCAACAAAATCCTGCTGGCGATCCTGAAAATCGTGAACCAGCGCTTGCGTGAAACCAACCGCAAACTGACCTCAGCCTAAACCCGCCATGCCGAAATTCCTTCCGCACGCCATGCTCTGGGGCCTGGTGGTATTGCTGGCCGGCTGTTCCAGCCTGCCGCCCAAGGCGGGGCTGTATGCGCAGCTGCCCTACGGGGCCCAGGCCCAGCTGGCGTTCATGTCCGGCCAATTGGCCGAGGACCAGGGCGATTTCCACTCGGCCGCCAAATTTTACCGCGAGGCGCTTCTGCGTGACCCGTCCTCCGTGACCCTGCGCCGCTATCTGGCGGGCGCCCTCATCCGCCTCGGGCTGCAGGACGAAGCCATCGCCGAGTTCCGCACGGTCCTGAAGGAAGCACCCTCCGATCCCAAGGCGTATTATCTCATGGGCCAATTGTACGAGGCGGCCGGAGATACCGCCACCGCGACGGCAGTCTATCATCAGGCCCTGGAACGGGATCTGGGAACCTCCGAGATCCACGGGGCTTTGGGGTTGCTCCTGTTGCACGAGGGGAGGCGGACCCAGGGCGTGGCCGAGCTGAAGCGGGCACTGGCCCTGGACCCGGCCAACTCCGAGGCGAGGCGCAGTCTGGTCGGGTACTATCTCGAACATCGGCGCGTGGAGGCGGCCAAGCGGCTCTTGCGCCAGGCCGCCGAGGCGCAGCCGGAACGCGTCGAATGGCTGCTGGATTTGGCCGCGATCCTGAACCAACAGGACCGGAGGCAGGAGGCCTTCGCGCTGTACCAGCAGGTGTTGCTCATCAATCCCCTCGAGGTCGACGCGCACCACCGCGTGGCCGAGTATTATCTGGATGCGCGCCGCTGGCGGGATGCCGTGGGCGAGCTGGAATGGCTCCAGAAGTTCGAGCCCGAAAACACGCTGCTGCAAAGAAATTTGGGTCTGGCCTTCTACGAGTTGGGCTTGCTGGACAAGGCCCGCGAGCAATTGCACCCCCTGATTCAAAGCGACCGGGCGGACGCGCTGACGCATTTCCTCATGGGCGGGATCTACCAGCAGAAACAATTCTGGCACCTGGCCGTCCAGGAGTATCAGCAGGCCCTGCTGCAGAAGCCCGATTTCGTGGAAGCGCAATTGGAACTGGCCGGGGTGCTCCTGCAGATCGGCGAGAAGGGAAAGGCCGAGGCCGAGGCGGAGAAAATCGGCTCCCGCATCCGCCGCAACTCGCCCCTGCAATTGAGCCGCTACGGCTGGCTGCTGCTGCGCCTGAAGCGGTCGGTACGGGCCTTGGAGGTGTTGACCGAGGCCGCCCGCTTGGATCCCCGCAACGCGCAAACCCGGTTTTTTCTGGGGCAAGCCTATTACGACGTCGGCCAGTTTGAGCACGCCCTGGCCGCCTGGGAAAAGGCCGTCAAGCTGGATCCGACGCTGGCGGAGGCCTACAACCACCTGGGATATACCTGCGCCGAAAAAGGCGTCCGCCTCAAACAGGCCGAGTTCTGGATGCAGCAAGCGTTGCGGCTGGAGCCGAAAAACGGCAACTTTCACGATTCAATGGGATGGGTCTATTACCGTCAGCGGGAGTATAAAAAAGCCCTGGCCGAAGTGCTGTTGTCCCTCGAAATGCTGAAACAGGCCCGGGCTGAAATCGATCCGGAAATCTACTCCCATCTGGCCCAGATCTACCAGAAACTCGGACGTTGGTCGGACGCGGAAAGCACCTGGTCCCGGCTCCTGCAGGCGGATCCCGGAAATGCGGAGCTGCAGCATAAGCTGGAGGAATTGCGCGGCCGCATGAAATCCGATCAACCATGAGGCCGCTGCGCCTGCGCGCCCCGGCGAAAATCAACCTGGTCCTGGAAATCCTGCGCCGCCGCCCGGACGGCTACCACCAGCTGCGAACGGTCATGCACGCCCTGGAATTGGCGGATACGCTGACCTTTTCACCGGGGCCCGCGGGCATCCGCGTGACCTGCCGCCATCCCGGCGTTCCCTCAGGCTCGGGCAATCTGGTAACCCGAGCGGCCGGGCTGATGGCGCGCGAGGCCGGCCTCCGGCCGCGCGTGCGCATCCGGCTGGAAAAAAGAATTCCAGTGGCGGCCGGCTTGGGCGGGGGCAGCAGCGACGCGGCGGCGGCCTTGCTGGGATTGAACCGGTTTTGGAACCTCCACTTCGCTCCCCGCCGACTACTGCGTCTGGCCCGGCAGCTGGGGAGCGACGTGCCCTTTTTCTTGAGCCGCGGCTGCGCCCTCTGCACGGGGCGGGGCGACCGGGTATTTCCCTGGCCGGCCGTACCCGGCATGTGGCTTGTCATCGTCAATCCGGGATTGGCCGTGTCCACGGCCCGGATTTACCGGCGCATAAATTTACAATTGACAAGGCGTGGAAATTATATTAATCTCATGCGTTCGGCGATTTACCGGAAAAACCCAATAAAAATAGGTAAAAATTTATTTAACCAGTTGGAAAGCGTGACGGCCGGAATGCATCCGGTCGTCCGCCGGATGAAGACCGACTTGTTGGCCGCCGGCGCACACGCGGTGCTGATGAGCGGGAGCGGCCCCACGGTTTTTGGCCTCATGCCTTCCCGGCCGGCGGGCCTGGCCGCAGCGGCCGGATTGAGAAAACGCTATCCCAGCGTAATCTTGACCCGCACCAGCCGGAAGTGAGGCGGATTTTAGCCGGTGGTGAACCGGACGGAGCGGGTCAGGCTGCGGACTGCAGGCCAGACGGAAAAATCGAGGCCGCGAAGCGAAGGACGGTTGGATTCGCATGTGCCGAGTAGGAGCAGTTCCTACTCTTTTTTTTGACCCGCCTGCGCTCCGGACCGCCGGCACCCGCTTTCGGCACAGCCCTTGCCGGGTCGTCCAATGGTAGGACGGCGGCCTTTGGAGCCGTTTATCCAGGTTCGAGTCCTGGCCCGGCAGCCAAAATCCCGCAGGATCTATTTCCCGGCACACTGCGGGGCGGGACGGAAGACCGCCGCGATTTCGCGGAAAGAAGGAGAGACATGCCCCAACTAGCCGCCATCCTGCTGGCTGCCGGCGAGGGGACGCGGATGAAATCCGCGGTTCCCAAGGTCATGCATGCCCTCGGAGGGAAACCTCTTTTGAACTGGGTGGTCCAGGCCGCCCGTGCCGCCGGCGCAGCGCCGGTGGTGGCCGTTTTGGGACACGGAGCCGAACACGTGCAGGCCATCCTGCCCGCCGGCGTGCAGTCCGTGCGCCAGCGCAGGCCCCTCGGGACGGCCGACGCCGTGCTGGCGGCGCGGGCCGCCCTGGCAGGCCGCGGCGGAGATATTTTGGTCCTGTGCGGAGACGCGCCCCTGCTGCGGGCCCGGACCTTGCGGCGCTTGGTGGCTGAACACAGGCGCCGTCGGGCCGCGGCCACGATGTTGACCGCCGTGCTGGCCGATCCCACGGGGTACGGGCGGGTTGTGAGAGTGCCGGCCGATCCGGGTGCCGTGGCCCGGATCGTGGAGGAGAAAGACGCCGGCGCAAGCGAGCGGCGGATATCCGAGGTGAACAGCGGCGCCTATGTCTTTCGCGCGGCGGCCTTGTGGCCGGCCTTGGCCCGGGTGCAAAACCGCAACCGCAAACGGGAGTTTTATCTGACCGACATCATCGGGATTCTGCACGCCCGGGGCCAGAGGGTCGCGGCCCGGCGGACGGAGGATCCGGAGGAGATTTTAGGCATCAATTCGCGCCGGGATTTGGCGGCGGCGGAGCGGATTTGCAACCGCCGGACCCTCGAGGCTCTGATGGACGCCGGCGTCACGGTGCTGGATCCCGGGCAGACCTGGATCGAGGCGGGCGTCCGGATCGGGCGGGATACGGTGATCCTGCCGGGGACGCGCATCACCGGCGATTCCGTCATCGGACGGGGCTGCGTGTTGGGCCCGGCGGCAACCATTGACGCCTCCCGCCTGGGAGCCGGCGTCAAGGTCCGGTCTTCGGCGGTCGAGGGCAGCCGCGTGGGGGCACGCGTGCGCATCGGACCCTATTCCCACCTGCGCGCGGGCACCACCATCGCCCCCGGCGTCTATATCGGGAACTTCGCCGAAACCAACCGCAGCCGCGTCGGCCGCAACGCAAAAATGGGCCACGTCTGCTATGTGGGCGACGCGCTGGTGGGGGAGAACGTGAACATCGGCGCCGGAACCATCACGGCGAATTTCGACGGCGTGAACAAGCATCCCACGCGGATCGGCAAAAACGCCTTTTTGGGCAGCGGCACCATTCTGGTCGCCCCGGTCTGGGTCGGGCCCAAGGCCATGACGGGCGCGGGCGCGGTGGTGAAACGCAACAGCCGGATTCCGGCCGGCATGCTGGCCGTGGGCGTCCCGGCGCGCGTCATCAAGGCGCGCCGTTCCCCCGCCGGCCGGGACGGCCGACCGCGAGCACGGCACTAAAGGAGGAGGCCCCGTGGCCAACGAACTGAAAATTTTCTCGGGGAATGCCAATGCCAGGCTGGCCGCAGCCATTGCGAAGTGCCTGCGGCGGACTTTGGGCCAGATCGACGTCGGGCGTTTTCCGGAGGGCGAAATTTCCATCCGCATTCGTGAAAACGTGCGCGGCGCGGACGTCTTTGTGATCCAACCGACCTGCCCCCCGCCCAACGAGAACCTCATGGAGTTGCTGGTCATGATCGATGCCTTCCGGCGCGCCTCGGCCCGGCGCATCACGGCCGTGCTGCCCTTTTTCGGCTATGCGCGGCAGGACCGCAAGGATCAACCCCGCGTGCCCATCACCGCCAAACTGGTGGCCAACCTGATCACGACCTCGGGAGCGGACCGGGTCCTGACCATGGACCTGCATGCCGACCAGATCCAGGGTTTCTTCGACATTCCGGTGGACAATCTGCAAGCCGCGCCCGTCATGATCGAACATTTCCACGCCCTGCGCATCCGCCGGCTGACCATCGTGACGGCGGATGTGGGCGGCATCAAGCTGGCGCGGCGCTATGCCGAGAAATTGCACAGTCCCCTGGCCATCGTCGACAAACGGCGGCTGGGACCCACCGTGACGACGGCCATGAACCTGATCGGAGACGTGGAGGGGCGCAACGTCCTGATCGTGGATGACATGATCGCCACGGGAAAAAGCATTGTCGAGGCCGTTCGTTTCCTCAAGAACAAGGGGGCCCACGATATCTATGCCTGTTGCTCGCATCCCGTCTTTTCGGGGCCGGCGCCGGAGCTCATCCGGAATTCGGCCTTAAAAAGCGTGGTGGTGACGAACAGCATTCCGATTCGAAACCTGGAACTGAACGAAAAAGTCAAGGTGCTCTCCATC
>Ga0307445_10001111_pt1 | contig 15063 bp, 17 predicted proteins | sample SalMarSW160330MG_FD_202147 | JGI IMG/M metagenome (GOLD analysis project Ga0307445, IMG submission 202147) | Salt marsh sediment microbial communities from the Plum Island Ecosystem LTER, Massachusetts, United States - SW1603-30 | ecosystem: Environmental > Aquatic > Marine > Intertidal zone >...
CCCGGTAGGTCATCTGATCCGGGTCCTTCATCCCCTTTTTAAAATCCTCCGGTCTCTCGGGGAGAGGGATATGCCTCTGCTCATAGATCTCCGTCGAAATCTCCCCTCCGGGGAGAAAGTCCCTGACGACCACCTGATAGAAGGTCCACCCCTTGCCGTTCCATCGGGCCTCATGGGCGTCTATACGCTGGCGGAGGTTGAATGCCTCGTCGAAACGGTAGATGGTCACCCCCTTGAGGAGATCTTGCTTCGGCTTAAGAAGTTGGATGTTATAGATGGCTTCATCGCCCCGGTACCATATCTTGTTGAGCTCAAAAAAGGCCCGTTCCTCCTCCTTTTTTACCTTGACCGACCAGATGTAGTGGGCCTTGCGGGCGGCGTAGGGGACAATGGTCTCATTACACAGAAAGATAAAGGCGGTGGCCACGGCAGCAAGGACCACCAAGGGGAGCATGATTCGATACGTGCTGACTCCATGGGCCTTCATGGCCACGACCTCGTTGTTTCGCGCGAGGACCCCCAGAGTGATCAGGGCGGCCAGAAGGGTGGCGAAGGGGAGAGTCTGAGAGAGAAAGAGGGGGAAGGTATAGAGAAAGTACTCCAGGATCAGGTAGACGGGGGCCTTATGGACGATGATGGCGTTGATCCTCTCCAGGAGCTCCACCACAAAAAAAACGAGAAAGAAGGAAACGACCCAGAGGGAGAGGAACTTCAAGAATTCTCTGGCGATGTACCGGCTGAGAATCCGCATACCGCTTCACCCCCTCCTTGGTCTCATATCCTTCATCTCGCCAACGCGTAATGGGCGCCGAGACGATGATCGGCCTACACCTCGCGGGTAAATTTTTTCCATTTCTCCCTCAGAAATTCCATCCCCTTGTCCCCCCAGACGAGGATGCGCAGGGGGGATTCACGTGCCGTCTTTACCAACAGGTAGACCCCCAAGGTCCCCAAGATGATATTGGGAAACCACGCGGCCAGAGGAGGGGATATGATCCCGCTTGTGCCCAGATTCTTTCCGAAACAATAGAGGACGTAATAGAAAAGGAAGATAAAGGCACATAAGACAAAACCCCACGACCTCCCTGATTGCGTGCGCTGCACACCGAGGGGAAGCCCTACAAGACCGAAGATGAAAACGCCAAAAGGGATGGCAAATTTGAAATGAAGTTCGACCAGTTGAGGGCGTATGTTTTTCCCCTCTTTCCTCATGCTGTTGATCTTTTTGCGCAAGTCACCGATGGACATCTCCTTCTCCAGCATCCCCACACGTGCCCGCTTGCGCGCCTTCTCTATCTCCTCTTGCAGGAATATAGTGAACTGGTAGGCGTTGAAGTCGATGGTGCGATAGGTCTCCTCCTTTATCTCTTGAGAATGAATGCTCCCGTCGAAGAGTTGCAACACCAATTTGTGGGCCTTGGGATCCGGCACGAGATATCCCCTGCGGGCGACGATGGTGTTGTCTATCCGGGGATCCCTATCATCGTAAATCATAACCCCCTCTAACACCTTTCCGCCGGGGGAGACCTTGTTCACATAGATAACTAAGTCGCCGAAGGTAGCGTTAAAGACACGTTCCTTCACATCCAGCTTCGCCGTGGACCCGGCAACCCGAAAGAGGGTCTCCTGGAAGTGCCTGCTCCCCCAGGGCACGGCATAAAACACGAGGAAGGAGGTGAAGAGAAAGGTGATCACCGAGAGGATGATCACCGGCGGGCTCAGCCGGTAGAGCCCCACCCCAGATGTCTTGAGGGCGATGACCTCGTTGTCTGCAGATAATCTCGCCAGGGCCGCGAGGATCCCGAGCAAGAAGGCCATAGGGACGACGAAGACAAGAAAGGCAGGGATGAGACACAAAAAGATCTCTATCGCATACCCGAGGGGGACCCCTTTTTCTACAACCATTTCGGTGACACGAAACAGCTTGCTCACCAAGAAGAAAAAGGTAAAGATCCCCAACCCAATCCCGGCGGACACAAGGATCTCCTTTAAGAGATAACGATCAATGATCGTAGATGCGAAAAGCCTCTTGATTATCCACCTCCCAAAAAAATGGTTGCCCGCTAAGAAAGCGTATCAATACTACAATAGCAAAAGGGAGGGGGTTTTTCAAGAAAAGGTTAACGAGGCATGTCAACATTTTCCCCTTCGCTTTTTGAGGATCCAGCCAAACCTTTTTCTGTCATTACGAGAAAAGAGATGGTGGTTTTTCTCCTGTGGCGCAATTAATAATGTTGTTTTCTCGCCCCCCTTTATGAGATAATAATAGCTGTTGTCACATACACTCGCCTTTGCAATAAGTCAGCAACAAGAAATGTATGGGGGTTCGCCTGTGATCTACCAGGCAACTTTTCTCTTGCAAAACGAGGGGTGGTGTGCTAAAGGTCGTTTTCAACAAACACGCCTCGTGATCGATTTGGGGGTGCCCGTAAGGGTTCCAAACGAGATGAAGGGGGCGGAAGAAAAACCATAAGGAGGTTATATGTCCGTTGTTATGATGAAAGAACTATTGGAGGCTGGGGTCCATTTCGGTCACCAGACAAAGCGCTGGAACCCCAAGATGAAACCGTACATCTTTGGGGCCAGAAACGGCATCTATATACTCGACTTGCAGCAAACTGTTAAGCTCTTAGACGTAGCATATGCATTTATTCGGGAGACCGTTTCCAAGGGGGAGAAGATCCTCTTTGTCGGAACGAAGAGACAGGCACAGGAGGCCATCTATGAGGAGGCTGAGCGCTGCGGCATGCTGTATGTCAATCATCGATGGTTAGGGGGTACCCTCACCAACTTTCAAACCATAAAGAAAAGTATCGATAAGCTCAAAGAACTGGAAACAATGGAGCAGAAAGAGGAGTTTCAGAAACTTCCCAAAAAAGAGGTGCTACAACTGCAAAAAAAGGGGGCCAAACTGAATAAGTATCTGGGGGGAATAAAGGATCTGGATCGATTCCCGGGTGCCCTCTTCATCGTTGACCCCAAACGTGAGAGGATAGCGGTGAGTGAGGCGAGGAAATTAGGGGTGCCAACGGTTGCCATCGTGGACAGCAATTGTGATCCTGATGAGATAGACTATGTCATTCCGGGAAATGATGATGCCATACGAGCCATCCGTCTTTTCGCCACCAAAATCGCCGACGCAGTGATCGAGGGAAAGAGGCTCCGTGAGGAAGAACTCCAACAAGCCCTAGGGGGAGAGACCCCGACGGAGACCGCTCCCGATGCGGGGAGTGCAGAGGAAGGTGAAGGAGAAGGGCGCGAGGACGCGGATGCATACGAAGAGGACGATTCCAGCAAGGAAGAGGAGTAATCCCGGCAGAGGAGGATGAGGAGGCCACGGAACGATGGAGATAGCCGCAGGTGCAATTAAGGAATTGCGACAGAGAACGGGGGTCGGCGTTATGGATTGTAAGAAGGCCCTCGTGGAGTGCGGGGGGAATGTCGATGAAGCCATTGACGTTCTCCGCAAAAAGGGGCTGGCCAAAGCGGCAAAGAGAGCGGGGCGGGAAACGACGGAGGGTCTGATCACCTCGTATATACATCCGGGGGGCAAGATAGGGGTTTTAGTGGATATAAACTGCGAAACGGATTTTGTGGCCAGGACAGAGGACTTCCAGAACCTGGCGAAAGATATCGCCATGCACATTGCCGCCATGAATCCCATCGCCATCGATCGGGAAGAAATCCCTCCAGCTGTTATAGAGAAAGAAAGAGACATTCTCCGAGCCGAAGCTGCGGCATCCGGCAAGCCAGCGAAGGTGATGGATAAGATCGTGGAAGGAAGGCTGGAGAAATTTTTCACCGAGCAGTGTCTGCTGGAGCAGGCCTATATTAAGAATCCTGATATCTCGGTGAAAGATCTCATACACGATACCATAGCCAAGGTGGGGGAAAATATTACGGTGCGACGTTTCACCAGATACCAGCTGGGCGAGGTCTTTGGTGAACATGACGACTGATTCCACGGCCTGACAGTGGCCGTCATCAATGAACAAGAAACCCATATATAAACGGATAGTGATAAAGCTCAGTGGTGAGGTAATGGCAGGCGACGAGGGGGGGGGCATAGAGCCTGCGGCCTTACAGGGGTTGACTGAGGAACTAAATGAACTGAGGGGTCTCGGGGTTGAAATCGCCGTGGTGATCGGAGGAGGCAATCTCATCAGAGGGGCGCAGTCCGCTGCTTATGACCTCGAGAGGGTAACGGCGGATCACGTAGGAATGTTGGCCACCATCATCAATGGCCTGGCCTTGCGGGACATATTGGAAAAACGGGGGATCCCGGCTATAATCCAATCTGCCCTTCCCGTAGGCGAGATAGTAATGCCCATTGTGCGAAGCCATGCCCTGAGGACCTTACAGGAAGGAAAGGTGGTCATCTTCGTGGGTGGAACGGGAAACCCTTATTTCACTACCGACACAGCGGCTGTCCTCCGGGCCTTGGAGATCGGAGCGGAGATTGTCCTGAAGGCCACGAAGGTCGACGGCGTGTATGACGCCGATCCCCTCAAGAACCCTGCGGCGGTGAAATTTGATCGTATCTCATATCACGATGTGTTGCAGAGGAATTTGCAGGTGATGGATGCAACAGCCATCTCCCTCTGCATGGAGCATCACCTCCCCGTGGTCGTCTTTAATATTGGGATCAAGGGGAAGATGCGGAAGATACTCTTAGGTGAAAAAGAAGGGACGTTGATTAACTAGGAGATCCCATGGAGTCACCGGTCATCAAAGAATGCGAAACAAAGATGAAGAAGGCCATCTCCGCTTTGGAAAAGGACCTGGGGAAGGTGCGTACCGGTAGGGCATCGTTGGCCCTCGTGGATGATATCCGCGTGGATTACTATGGGACCCCCACCCCTCTCAGCCAAGTAGCCTCTCTCTCCATACCTGAGAGCAGACTTATTGTTATTCAACCCTGGGATAATTCTTTGCTTGGTGATATAGAAAAGGCGATCCTGAAGTCTGAGTTGGGTATGACCCCTACAAATGATGGAAAAGTCATTCGCATCACTATCCCCAGGCTGACGGAGGAGCGAAGAAAAGAACTGGTGAAACTGGTCAAAAAGATGGGTGAAAACAGCAAGATAGGGGTGCGCAATATCAGGAGAGAGACCATCGAAAACCTGAGAACAATGGAAAAGAACAAGGAGATTTCCGAGGATAAGCTACATCAAATGCAGAATGAGGTACAAAAGACAACGGACACCTTCGTCGAACAGATCGACGAGGTGCTTGAGGCAAAAGAGAAGGAAATAATGGAGATTTAAACAGTAAGGAGGTGAGAGCAGTGCCGTATGAGATCACCGATGAGTGTGTGGCGTGTGGAACCTGTGCCGAGGAATGCCCTGCAGACGCCATCGAAGAAGGCGAAGAAAAATATACAATCAATCAAGATGAATGCACAGAATGTGGGACCTGTATGGAGGTCTGCCCTGTCGATGCAGTTGTCGAAGTATAGGTCATGAGGGAGCAGAAGGATTTCTGCTCCCTCACCCCTTTTCAATGATAGCCCGTCCCCCTTGAGGCCTTCCTGGTCTCTCCATTGCAAAGCCCCAGCACTTGTGTTACAGTTATCGTGAAATGCGACTACATCAGAGTGCGCGGCTTGTGATGTCTTCCGAGAACAACTACTCTTAACAGACTATCATGACCTCTCAGGAAAAGGATATGGAGAGGCTCAATCCAGAACGGATGCCCCGCCATATAGCCATTATCATGGATGGAAATGGTCGGTGGGCTCAGAGGCAAGGCCTCTCGAGGATACAAGGGCACCAGAGGGGACTCGATGCAGCCCAAAGGGTGGTGGATGCATGTGAAGAGCTTGGGGTCCGTATCCTCACCCTCTACGCCTTTTCCAAAGAGAATTGGCGTCGCCCGCGAAAAGAGGTGAATGCCCTGATGCGATTTCTGCAAAACCATGTGCGGAAGCGTCAACGAGAGTTGCAGGAAAGAAATATCCGCATCAATATCATCGGAGACCTAGCGGACCTCCCCGCCCCCATCCGTGATCTCCTCGTGGAGACAGAAGAAATGACTCAACACAAGGACGGCCTCATCGTCAACCTTGCCCTCAGCTATGGGGGGCGTTCGGAAATCGTCGCCGGCGTCAGAAAGATCATTGACGAAGTGGCGGCAGGGAGGATCGCCAAGGATGATATCACCCCCGAAACATTCTCCAGATATCTCTTCACCCGGGACCTCCCGGACCCGGATCTGTTAATCCGCACCAGCGGGGAACTGCGCATCAGCAACTTTCTCCTGTGGCAGATCGCCTACACAGAGCTCTACTTCACTTCTACTCTGTGGCCCGATTTCGGCAAGGAAGAACTGATTCAGGCCTGCATCGCATATCAGAACAGGGAGAGGCGCTACGGTCTCACCACAACTCAAATGCAGGAGGGTGCTGCACCTCGATGAGGAGAAACCCGGTCATTATCAGTCCTATGGATTGAGAGGTCTTGCTATGCTCAAGAGATGGTTAACAGCACTAATTATCATCCCGCCCTTTTTATTGTTGATCCGTTTTGGGCCTCCTTACACCCTCTTGGTTATGGTGTCGGTGGCAGCCGCCATGGGGCTCTATGAGTTTTATCACATGACCCTGCCGAAGGGCGGAGGGCTGGGGAAAATCGGCGGGATCACCCTCGGTATCATCCTCTGCGGGTTATTCCAGTGGGCTCCCTTGGGAGCGATCATCTTGTTTCTGGGGGTGATCCTCCTCGCCTTCTTCCTCGGCCATGCGTTTGCGTCACGAGAGCTTTCCCTGGTCCCGAATCACCTGGGGATCACCTTTCTCGGCATCATCTATGTCCCCTTCCTGCTTTCCCACGTTATCTTAATCAACAAAGTACCCCAGGGGGTCTTCTGGGTCCTCTTACTCTTGGCGGCGGTATGGGTAGGGGATACCTTTGCCCTGTTCTTCGGCTCCTGGTGGGGCAGACATAAACTCAGCCCCCAGATCAGCCCGAACAAGACCATTGAAGGCTTTTGCGCCTGTTTTGTCGGGGCCGTCCTCGCCGTCTTCGCCTGCAAGGCCCTGTTCCTCCAGACGCTGAAGCCCACAGACGCCGCCGCCGTGGGGTTAGGCATCGCCCTCTTCGGTCAGTTGGGGGATCTCTCAGAATCGATGATCAAGAGGGGGGCCAAGGTGAAAGATTCAGGGGGCTTCTTCCCGGGACATGGGGGGATGCTCGACAGGTTGGACAGCTTCCTCTTCGCCGCCCCCTTCTTGTATTACTTCCTGGTCTATAAACTATTTCCCGGGGTCTCATGAAACGCCTGGCCATCTTAGGATCAACCGGGTCCATCGGGGCCAATACCCTCGAAATCGTGGGGCGCTTCAGGGAGGAATTTGAAGTCCTCGCCCTTGCCGCGGGGCAGAATCTATCCGTCCTGCGCGAACAGATCACAAGGTTCAAACCCCGCCTCGTCTCCGTCCTCGACCGAGACCGCGCCCACGCCCTCCACGAGGAACTTCGGGGAGATGGCGATCCTCACCACGTTGAGGTGGTCTATGGGGCGGAGGGACTCATCCGTGCAGCCACCGTTCCCGAAGTGGACCTCGTGGTATCCGCGGTGGTGGGTTCCGTAGGGCTCAGTCCCCTCCTTGCCGCCATCGACGAGGGGAAGGATGTCGCCCTGGCGAACAAGGAATCGATGGTGATGGCCGGTGAGATCATCGTGAAGAAGGCGCAACAGAACAGCGTAGCGATCTTACCCATCGACAGCGAGCACAGCGCCATCTTCCAGGCCCTGGGGGGCAAGATGGGGGGGGACGGGATAAAGAGGATCATCTTGACCGCCTCGGGAGGGCCGTTTTACACCCTCCCCGCCGAGCAGTTAAAAAAGGTAACCCCTCAAGAGGCCCTGGCCCATCCCGTATGGGAGATGGGGCCCAAGATCTCCGTGGATTCCGCCACCATGATGAATAAGGGACTGGAGGTCATCGAGGCCCACTGGTTCTTCCAGGTCCCCCCTGAGCGGATCGAGGTCCTGATCCATCCCCAGGGGGTGGTTCACTCCCTGGTGGAATATGTGGACAGCTCCCTGATCGCCCAGCTCGGTGTCCCCGATATGCGGATCCCCATCGCCTATGCCCTCTCCTATCCCAAGCGGTTGGAGACAGGCATCCCTTCCCTGAATCTGGTCGAACTCAACCACTTGACCTTTGCCCTTCCCGACCATGAGAAGTTCCCCGCCCTGAGGATGGCCTACCAGGCCCTGGAGACCGGGGGGACCATGCCCGCGGTGCTCAACGCCGCCAATGAGGTGGCGGTGGAGGCCTTTCTTAAAGGCCTGATCGGCTTTGACCGTATTATAGAGGTGGTCGCCGCTACCATGAATGGCCACACGGCTAAGCCTCTGCGCGGCGTAGAGGATGCCCTTGAGGCGGATCACTGGGCCAAGGAGAAGGCCCGAGACTTTATACAAGAGGTAGTTCGATGATCTATATTGTGGCATTTGCGTTTGTGCTGGGTATCTTGATCTTCGTCCATGAGCTAGGACACTTCCTCGTCGCCAAATTGAGCGGGGTAAAGGTATTAACATTTTCTCTCGGCTTCGGACCTAAACTCATCGGCACGCAGATCGGTGATACGGAATATATGATATCCGCCTTCCCTCTTGGTGGATATGTAAAGCTCTTTGGAGACAACCCACGGGAAAAGGTCGCAAAGAAGGAAGAGAAGAGGGCCTTTCTCCATCAATCCGTGCCCAAGCGGATGGCCATCGTTGCGGCCGGTCCCCTCGCGAATTTCCTCCTTGCGGTCTTCATTTTTTCCCTCCTGGTATGGATAGGGATACCCCAACCCTCTTCGGTGGTGGGGGGAGTAACGAAGGGGGCTCCTGCCCAACAGGTGGGGATCAAACCAGGGGACAAGATCGTAAAGATAAATGACCATGAGATAACCTACTGGTCCGACCTGCTGGTATCGATTCCCAAAAGTGAAGGCCGAGAACTCCGTTTGACCATACAAAGAGGCGAGAAGGTATTCACGGTGCGAGTAACCCCGCGCCCTGTAACCGTACCAAACATCTTCGGTGAGGGAAAAAAGACCTACCAAATTGGAATAATGCAGTCGGATGACATGGTAATTATACAAAAACCCTTTTTGAAAGCACTCGGTACGGGCTTCTATCAAACCTGGCTTCTCACCAAACTGACGGTGGTGAGCATCGCCAAGATCATCCAGCGGGTCATCCCGGCCAAGAAGGCCCTCGGAGGCCCCATCCTCATCGCCCAGCTGGCCGGCAAGCAGGCCCAGGAAGGTTTTCTCTACCTCCTCTTCTTCACTGCCGCCTTGAGCGTCAACCTGGGCATCATTAATCTCTTCCCTATCCCCATCCTCGACGGCGGCCATATCCTCTTTTTGAGCATCGAATCTATTATCGGCAGGCCGTTGAGTGTGCGGAAGATGGAGGTGGCCCAGCAGATCGGATTGATCATCATCATCCTGCTCATGGCCTTCATCTTCTATAATGATATCATGAGACTCCTCCCACAGGGGGCCAAGTGATGCGAATCTTGGGGATCGACACGGCAACCTCCTGCGGCGGTATCGGGCTCATAGACGATGATGCGGTGGTGGCTGAGTATGCCTTTGATCACGAGGAGACTCCCTCCGCCCGATTGGTCTCTGCCATCCGGGCCCTCCTCAAGGAGGCCCGGCTCGATCTGGGGGGGATAGACGGGATAGCCGTCTCCCTGGGCCCTGGTTCCTTTACCGGGCTCAGGGTAGGGCTGAGCGCTGTCAAGGGGCTGGCTCTGGCGCTCGAAAAACCGGTGGCAGGGGTCCCCACCCTGGACGCCCTCGCCGCTCAACTACCCCCCACAACCTCTCATATCTGCCCCCTGGTGGATGCACGCAAGGGCGAGGTCTACACCGCCCTCTATAAACAGGGGGGAAATGGGAACGTTGAGCAATTGACCCCGTACCAGGTCCTTCCTCCTGCTCGGCTGCTGGAAGAGCTTCCCCTTCGGGAGACGGTCTTTGTGGGTGACGGGGTGGAGGTCTATGGGGAGCTCATCGTTGAGAGACTGGGCGATAAGGCCCTCTTCGCCCCCCCTCATCTGCGGTATCTCCGAGGCACGACGGTGGCCAAGCTCGGCTTGCAGCGCCTGGCGCACGGTGGGGGGGACGATATCGCTTCTTTGGCGCCCATCTACGTCCGGCCGTCTGACGCCGAGATAACGTGGGCGAAGGCACACGGTAGTGAATAACAGTGCACGATTGTGCATCTAAGCCAATGAAACTGTTTTGGAAGAACGGGAGCTGATAGAGCGGGTACAGCGGGGGGAGAAAGATGCCTTTCGGGATCTGATGGCTCCCTATCAGAGGAAGATCTACTCCCTCCTCTATGGTATGGTATGGAATCGGGAGGATGCCCTGGAATTGACCCAAGAAGTGTTCGTCAAGGCCTATCGATCCATCAAAGGGTTCCGCATGGCCTCCTCGTTTTATACGTGGTTGTACCGGATCGCCGTCAACCTCGCCCTCGATTTCCGGCGCCAGCGGGTGGCAAACCCCGAGATACAAAAGGAGGTTGATCCCCCCGGCAGTGGGGGTCCTGACTCCTCGTTGCTGCGCAAAGAGCTCAATGAGCAAATCAACCGGACTCTGGCCCAACTCCCGCCGCAACAACGGGCGGTCTTGCTCTTCAGGGAGATAGAGGGGCTCACCTATAAGGAGATCGCGAAGGTCATGGGGTGTCGTCTAGGTACCGTAATGTCCAGGTTGCACTACGCCAGGGAAGGCATGCGACAAGCCCTGGCCCCGTATCTGAAAGGGGGGGATTAGATGCCCGACTGTAGCCGTGTTGCATCCCTCCTGGAAAAGTACGTGGATGAAGCGCTTTCTCAAGACGAGACGGCCTTTGTGAAGGGCCACCTGAAGGGATGCCGTCGCTGTCAAAAGGAACTGGAGGAGCTTTTCGCCATCCGGGAACACCTGCGAGAGGCGGTGGCAGCAGAGGTCGCCGATTGCCCCCTCGCCGGGATATGGGAAGGGGTGGCAGAACGGCTGGAGGCCCCCACCGCAATGAAGCGGATCTGGTGGTGGGGAAAAACCCTCGTGTTCCCCGTACGTCCGATCAAGGCGCTGGCCTGGGGGGCGGCCCTTGTGGTACTATTCCTCGTCACCCTTCCCTTGCTGACGGCACCGCCGACACCCCGCGTGGTGGTAGAGTCGGTGGAGAGCGAGCATCCGGTCATGATCTTTCAAGGGGAGGGGGAAACAACGATCGTTTGGCTGTTCGAAAAAGAAGAAGGGAAGGAGGGGAAGAGGTGAAGAAATTACTCGTTTTAGGTATCGTAAGCACGGTGTCCATAGCATTGCTTTCATCTGTCGCCCTGGGAGAGGAGGTGGGGATAGGGGTTCGGGTGATCCTCGCCTCCCATCAAGAAAAGGCACCGGATGCGCGCCTGCAGGATATACAAAAAAACCTCGATACCTTGAATTATTCGTCCTATCAACTCCTGCAAGAGCGTTCCTTCCGCCTGGCGCAAGGCCGGAGCGGTCAGCTCCCCTTGGCCGGTAATAAGGAACTGCACGTCAAACTCCTTCAAGAGCAAGGGGGGACGGCGGAGATCGCCGTGGAGATCCTGCAGGGGGGGAAGGGGATCTTTAAGACCACGGCCAAGCTCAAAAAGGGGGGGACCCTCCTCATCGGCGGGCCGAAACATGAAGAGGGGGTCCTGATCCTCGCCATAGCGGCCCAAGCCCCCTGATCCGTCTATACAACGGCATCATTACCCTCTTGGCCACGAAAAGAGAGGGGGAATCTTGTGCATCCCCCTCTCTTTTCGTCTTTGGCCTTTTAGTCGCTTGTATTACTTGTTAGGATGACACTCGCTACACTTGGTGGTAGGACCCGTCGGCTTCCCCTGCTTCGCCAGATCCTTGTGGCAGGTCTGGCAGTTCTTGTGGTAGGCCCTCTTGAGCCCCTTTTCCGTCGTATCGTCCGCCTTGTGGCATTCGGCGCACTTCTGGGGCGTCTTGCTCTCTTCCTTTTTCCACGTGTGGTGACACTCGGTACAGGCTATACCCTTGTCTATGTGCAACTTGTGGGACAAGGTTACCGGATTCTTCAGTTTTTTCGGGTACTTGTTGTCGATGGTAACCTTATCAGCCTGCGCAATGGCAAGGCTGAGAATACCCCCTGCCAAGAACGCCACCGCTATCATAAGATAAAGCCATTTCTTCATCTGTTTCCCCCCTTTCTGTGTTAGAGTTGTGTAAAGATTTATCCTGTCCGCCCCTCTCTTGTCAAGTCTTTTTTCACCCTTTTTGACGAAATTGTGCTTCGTTTATTCATCAGACCCATATTTTAGTCGTATGCCTCTCACCAGAAAGGCCTAGAGAGCGCCGCCTCTTGATACCACATGAAAACTATCGTGAATTGTCCCTTGACAAGTGCGGTTATCTTTTATGTATTATGTAGTAGGAAAATGCATCGGCAATAGAAAACCCTCATCGAGAACTATTAATTAAAAGGAGGAGGCTATGAACCTTGAATCACTGAACGACGTCTTGACCTTTGCCATCCGCAGGGAGCATGACGCCTATGAGCTCTATCTGATGTTTCGCGATATGGTCAAGGACCCCGGGGCCAAGGCACTGCTGGAGGACCTGGCCAATCAGGAGTTGGGGCACAAAAATTTACTGGAGAATGCCCTCAAAGGGGGAAATATAGCGCGCATAGGGGGGAAGAAAAAGATTCAGGACTTGCGCCTCAGCGACTATATGGTCACCGATGAGGTCGGTCCGGACAGCAGCCCCCAGGATGTGATGCTGTTCGCCATGAAGAAGGAACAGGAGGCCTACAACATCTACCATATGCTTCTCGGGAACTACGGGGGGACGGAGATCGAGGAGCTCTTTTCCAGGCTTGCCCAGGAGGAGCTGCGCCACAAGGAGACCCTTGAGCGAGAGTATGAAGAGCACTTCATGCAGTGGATGTGATCGGGCTCAGCGCTGAAAGGAGGTAATCATGGGTATCAGTCTCAATCCCTTGGATCGGGTGGAGATACTGACGCTTCAGGACAATTATATCGATATTGCGTCCGGAGACAACAACGAAATCGTACAACGGGCACTGCCGCTGAAGGACGGAGAGATAAAAAATACCATCCTGGCGGAGCATGGCTTCTCCGCCCTCATTACGGTATCGGCCGGCGATCGCGCCAGGACGCTCCTCTTCGATTTCGGACTCTCGGAGTTCGGGGCGGCCTTTAATGCCGAAGCCCTGAATGCGGATCTCACAGCGGTAGAGGCCATGGCCCTGTCCCACGGGCATATCGATCACACGGGTGGTTTCCAACAGCTGGCCCGGAAGGTGGGTAAACAGGGGATCCCACTTGCGGTGCACCCCGCCGCTTTCAGACGCCCCCGCTATCTGAAGATCACCGAGAATTTCAAGGTCTATTTCCCGGCCTTTGTCCGGGAGACGGTTCAGGAGGCCGGGATTGACCTAGTGGAGACCATTGAGCCCTATCCGCTCTTGGACGGCGACCTCCTTTTTTTAGGCGAGATACCCCGGGAGACGGCATTTGAAAAGGGGATGCCCAATGCCTACTACGAGCAGGACGGTGAGGAGCGGTTTGACGCCATTGAAGATGACACCGCCGTGGTGATGAATCTCAAGGGCAAAGGGCTTGTGGTCCTTTCAGGATGTGCACACGCCGGGATCATCAATACCGTGAACCATGCCAGAAAGGTAACCGGCGTTGACAGCATCCACGCCGTCATGGGCGGGTTCCATCTGACGGGTAGGCATTTCGAGCCCTTCATCAAACCGACGGCGGAGGCATTCAAGCAACTCGACCCGAATTATGTCATCCCCACCCATTGCACCGGCAGGAACGCCATCAACTACATTGAAAAGGAGATGCCCGAACAATTTTTGCTCAACATGGCCGGAACGAAATTGACCTTCGCCTCAGATAGCTGATAGCCCCTTCGCTCAGCTCCCCCTTAGGAGGCTTGAGAAGCTGCCATATACGATTGAAGCTTTTCCATGAAGAGCTTACCCTGCACCCGTGATCTCTCCTTCAAGGGAACAGGGGGATCGTCCCCCAATGCCCACAGTATTTCCTCCAAGGCGTAATGCGTCGCCACCCCGGCTTTTTTGGCTGCCCCGCGTAGCTGTATGAAACAGCCCGGGCAGTAACAGTACAGATCGGTTACCTTGGCTTCTTTCACCTGTTCGATCTTCTTTTCCGCTACTTTGAGCGGTTCGAGGATGTCGAAATTATTGCGGATGACGCACGGCATGCCGCAGCAGAGGTTGTCATACCGATTATTCCCAAGCTCGACGACCTCCATCCCTACTGCTTTATGTAAGCCCCTGACGGCCTCGAAAAATCGATCGCCCAATTCACTGGAATAGCAGGAATCCGTGAGGGCGATCTTCTTCTCTATCTTCCTCTGAACCGTCAGCTCGCCTTTTTGAACCCGTTCCCACAGCCACTCCCAGATAGTGATAATCTCAAAGGGCGGCTTGGCGTCGAGATACTCGCGCCAGATGTTGTTAAAGGAGTGCGAGCAGGAGCCGCAGTAGCATACCAGACGGTCCGTCTTGAGCCCCTTAAAAAACCCGCTGGTGCGTTCCACGGTTTGGGTGAACGCCTTGAAATCCCCGAGACGAAAGGGGAGCTCCCCGCAGCAGGCGTCGCGGGGGGCATATTTGGGGAGTGCCTTCAGCGCCGCGGAATGCTCGATCCCATAGGGAATCTCTCTGCCGATGCAGCCGATGAAGAGCACTTCCTCGCTTTTGGGGGGAGGTGTCGCCCATTTGTCCAAGACCGCCTGCTCATGTTCGGGAAGCGTCTTGTACACGTCCGAAAACACGGATGCATCTCCGTGCCCCGTAAAGAGGTACCGAAGATATTCCGGTACGCCGTTTCCTGACTTTCTGATCTTATCCACGACGCGCTCCATGATGAGCGCCATCGGATTGAGGCCGTGGGGGCAATACCGATTGCAGTCGTAGCAAAAAGTGCACTCCTTAAGCACCCGCAGCGGCTCCTCGCCGTTTCTCAGACGGGCGTGTTCGGCGCGGGCC
>Ga0307445_10001113_pt1 | contig 15061 bp, 15 predicted proteins | sample SalMarSW160330MG_FD_202147 | JGI IMG/M metagenome (GOLD analysis project Ga0307445, IMG submission 202147) | Salt marsh sediment microbial communities from the Plum Island Ecosystem LTER, Massachusetts, United States - SW1603-30 | ecosystem: Environmental > Aquatic > Marine > Intertidal zone >...
AATAACTGGTGGGGAACAACCGACGCCTCAGCGATTAACCAAACAATTTGGGACCACAAAAATGACCCCGATAACTTAGGCACATTAAACTTCATTCCATACCTAACTGCACCAAATTCCCTTTCACCATCCATCCCGCCATCCATCATCATTCCGCCTCCACCTAATGTTCCCACACCTACTCCTACCCCCACTGCTACACTTACACCCGAGGCTTCACCCACACCAAGCCCAAGCCCTTCGGTTACACCAACCCCATCAAATCCTACTCCAACTCCTTCTCCAGCTCCTACACCTACGGAAACACCTCAAGAGTCTCCAGGTCCTTTCAACATTACAGACATAAGTAGCATAGCGGTTATTGTTGTAGCCATCCTGTTAGCAATCGTAATAATCGTTTTCATTAACAGAAAATACGGAAAAAGCGAAGCTCAAAAATGATGCCAGCGTAAAATAGACTTACCGTGACTTTTTGCCCAACATTTTTTATAAGCGCGACGAGTGATTTGTTTAGGTTCACAGATGAGCTTCGAAACAAAAGAGAAAGACGTGCTGGGGAGAATCGGCAAGCTTAAAACCAAAAGCGGCACAGTGGAAACTCCGCTCCTGTTTCCCGTGATAAACCCCAGCATCCAGCTTGTTCCGCCAAAAAAGCTCAAGACCGATTTCGGCTTTGAAGCAGTGATAACAAACGCGTACATACTCAAAAAGCGCTTCCAAAACAAGCCTGCGGAGCAAGGCTTGCACAAGTTCTTGGATTTCAACGGCGCAGTCATGACGGATTCCGGCGCATACCAAATCCTCGTTTACGGCGACATCGAAGTAAACCAAGCGGAAATCATAGCGTATCAGGAGCAGATAGGCAGCGACATAGCCACCATACTGGACATTCCCACAGGCTGGAAAATCACGCAGCAACAAGCCACAAAAACCGTGAAGGAAACCCTCCAGCGTGCAAAGGCGTTCTTCAAAACCAAAACACGTGACGACATTCTCTGGGTAGGACCCGTGCAAGGAGGAAGACACCTGGACCTCGTGGAAAAGTCAGCCGCGGAAATGGGCAAACTCCCCTTTCAGGTGCACGCGCTGGGAAGCCCAACCGAAGTCATGGAAAACTACCGCTTCGACGTTCTGGTTGACATGATATTAACGGCTAAAAAGAACCTGCCCGTTGAAAGACCTCTTCACCTTTTCGGCGCCGGACACCCCATGCTGTTCTCGCTGGCTGTGGCTTTAGGCTGCGACCTCTTCGACTCCGCGGCTTACGCGCTGTACGCCCGAGAAAACCGTTACATGACCGAAAACGGCACATGGCGACTCAGCGAACTATACTATTTCCCCTGTCAATGCCCCAAATGCGCAGGTGAGACTCCTCAAAAAGTCATGGAGAAAGCACCAAAAGAACGAGAAGTTTTTCTGGCTGAACACAACCTCTACGTCTGCCAAGCCGAGCTAAGACGCGTGAAGCAGGCTATACGCGACGGCAGACTCTGGGAACACATAGAAATGAGAGCGCACGCTCACCCTGCACTGTTTACCGCCTTGAAAAAACTGCAGAATTACCGCGATTTTATTGAGGAATATAGTCCAGCCGTGAAAAGAAGCGGGTTGTTCTTTTTCAGTTCGGTTGGGTTGGCTCGCCCCGAAATTGCGCATTATGGGCATAGGCTGCTGGAACGTTACTGTCCGCCTGAAAACACGCGTGTTCTATTGCTTGCACCTCAAACTCGAAAGAAGCCTTTTCATAAAGCACACGAATTCAAGCGTGTCAGACAGGTTTTCCAGCGTATAGGCGACACGCTTTCCACTGGTGTTCATGTTTGTTTCTACGCTGCTCCGTTCGGCGTGATTCCGTTGGAGCTTGATGAGGTTTACCCGCTTTCGCAGCATGAGACCGCGATTCCGCTTGACCAAGAAACCGTCGAATACGCAGCGTCCCAAGTGTCAGCGTACCTAGACAATGTGCGTTACGAAGCGGTTGTGCTGCTTCATGACCCTCAGCAGTGGGGTGAAAGCGTCAAAACGCAGTGCGCCCAGGCTTGCCAAAAGAACGGCGCCGCCTTTGAAGTCGTAGACATCAGAGCGGAAGGAACCAAAAACATTTTAACTCGTTTAGAGATGATTCTGCGAAAACACCTGAGCGAATAACCTTGATTAGAGCTGACCTTCACGTCCACACTACGTATTCAGATGATTCAACGGTAACGCCTAAGGCTCTTGTGGAAAAACTTGTAGCGCACACTTCTGTCAAAGTCGCAGCCGTAACCGACCACGACTCGGTGAAAGGACTCAGCGAAATCCGAAAGCTCGCCGCTGCTTACCCAGACATCCTGATAATCCCCGGCGTGGAAATCAGCACCGTGGAAGGCGATTTGCTTGTTTTGGGCGCCAAGGAAACGCCGCCGCAACCGTGGACGGTGGAAGCTGTTGTTGACTTCGCCCGGGACAACGATTACGTTTCCGTGGTTGCACATCCTTACCGCGAGTACGGCATGGGCGATTTGGCTATGAACTACAAGGTTGACGCCATCGAGGTTCTCAATGGGGAAAGCTCGCAGCAGGCAAACAAGCAGGCTCACGACCTTGCTAAGTCTATGGGTTTGCCGGGCGTGGCTGGCAGTGACGCACATCAGCCGTCAAAGGTTTGCAGTGTTTACACTGAGGTTCAAGCGGGCTTGGACGTTGACGAGATTCTTAAGGCGTTAAAGAACGGATTGGTTTCTGCGCATTCGGCGGCAAGGTCAATACATTTTTAAAAGAGCACGTCAGTTTGATGGTTACTCTTTAGATGTCAAAGAAAAAGGATTGGTACTGATTGCAGATTGGATTTCTCGGAGGAGCCCGTGAAGTCGGCAGGATAGGAATATCGGTTAAGTCTAAGAAAACTCAGGTTTTGTTAGACTACGGAGTGATGATTGGTCGTGAACCTGGGTTTCCCATGCATGTGCCTCCGAAAGACGTTGACGCCTTAATTTTAAGCCACAGCCACCTTGACCATTCAGGTGCCCTCCCAATCTTTTACATTCAGGGCAAAATGCCGCTTTACACAAACAAGCTGAATTTGGATTTGACGCAGCTTTTGATCAAAGATTTCATTCACCTTTCAGGGTATTATTTGCCTTTTGAATATCTTGAACTGAAAACTCTGATGCAGAGCAACAAGCATTTGGATTTCGGTGTTAAAGAAAAAGTGGGTGACATGTGCTTGCAGCTGGTAAACGCTGGGCACACGCCGGGAAGCGCATCAGTGCTGCTTGAAGTTGACGGCAAAAAGCTGCTTTACACGGGTGACTTCAACACCACCGACAGCCAACTTCTCGCTGGAGCAGCCATGGACTACGGCAACTTGGACGTTGTAATCACCGAAAGCACTTATGCAAACGCGGATCACACGGATCGTTTGGAACTTGAAAAACGTTTTGTGGATTCTGTTACGGAAGTGGTGGAGAGGGGTGGAACCGTTTTGGTGCCTGCTTTTGGGGTTGGCAGGTCGCAGGAGATGGCTTGCATTCTTGCGGCGCATCATTTTGAGTACCCTGTTGTTTTGGACGGTATGGCTCGTGAAGCGAGCAGGATAATCATGAACCATAAGGAGTTTCTGAGAGACCCGAAGTTGTTCATGAACGCTATGCACTCGATTGAGTGGGTTGAAGGCTGGAGAGACCGAAGAAAAGCCATCAAGGGTCCTGGCGTGATTATCTCGACGGCGGGGATGCTTAAGGGTGGTCCAGCTGCTTTTTACGTGTCGAAGCTGGGTAAAAAAGCTAGTAACGCGATTTTCTTGGTGAGCTACCAGATTCCTGGGACGCCTGGGAAAGAGCTTCTGGAGAAAGGTGTCTGCACGATTGACGGTAAAGTGCGCAAGATTAAAGCGCGTTATGAGCATTTCGATTTCTCTTCGCACTGCGGGGCAAGCCAGTTGAAGGAGGCTATGCGGAAGCTGGGTGGAAAACCGAAGGTTTTTGTGGTTCATGGTGAGGAAGCGAATTGCGAGCTTTTCGCGAAGTGGGTTAACTCTGAGCTGGGGTTGGATGCTGTTGCGCCGAAGACTGGGGACACCTTTGAGGTCTAGAATGCACTTATGAAAATTGGCGTTTTACCCATCGGGCAGGTAGAAGAAGCCGTGTTGCAGCGAATACAGGAAGGCGTAACGCAGGTTTTCCCAGATACAACGTGCAGGGTGGTTGACGGAAAAATGCCTCTTAGAGAAACAGCGTTCGATAAAAAGCGGAAGCAGTTTCGTTCGCACGCGATTTTGAGCGAAGTTCAAGGCTACGCAGTTAAAAATCCAGGTTTTGACCGTGTTTTAGGTGTGGTGGACGCGGAAGTTTTTGTTCCGGAATTGAATTTCGTGTTTGGGGAGGCTGTTTGCCCTGGGAGAGCCGCTTTGATAAGTCTGTGGCGGCTTAGACCTGAATTTTACGGTGAGGCGCCTGGCAGGGAGCTTTTTTATGTGAGGGCTGTGAAGGAGGCGGTGCATGAGTTGGGGCACACTTTGGGGTTGCGTCATTGCTCGCGGCTCTCGTGTGTTATGCATTTTTCTAATGGGGTTTCTGACACTGACGTGAAACAAAGGTTATTCTGTGACAAGTGTTACTTACACGTTAAAGCAGGCATTGGAAGGTTAGGGTGAAGGGTTGGCTGAAAAATTTTCTGTTCAAGTGGTGTATTTGGTTCCGGTGCTTGCCAGTTTGCTGTTCGGGCTTGCCTGCGCTTATCTTCTTTTGTCGCAGCCTGTGAGTCTTGTTCAGGTTGCGCCTTTTTCAGAGAATAATGCTTCAGCGCCTTTTGGCAATGCGTTCTACTTCGTTATCATCGTCGCCTTAAGCGCCACGGTGTTTTATATTCTTCTTAAACGGAAAAGTCGTAGGCTGATAACTGGTCTTATCGCGTTGGCGTTGACCGCTGCTTCTCTGCTGTTGTCGCTGGTTTACTTGTCTGCCCTGTTTGCTTATGCGCCAAGCTTGGATTTTCTGGTCTTACCCCTCTCAGTACTGATCACCGTTATCTTCGACCTTGCCATTTTCCGTTTAGGCAGCAAAGCCCGCAACCTTGTGGTGGTGCTTTTAGGCGGTGGACTCGGCGTGTTTTTCAGCGCATCTATTCCGTTCTACAGTGCGGTGTTGATTTTGGTTTTCTTGGCGGTTTACGACGTGTTCGCGGTTTATTATGGGCCTGTGGGTAAGATAGCGGATTCGGGGCTTGATCAGCTTCAGGGTTTAAGCTATTCCTTTAAGGATGTGCAGATGGGTCTGGGCGACTTGGTTTTCTATTCCATGCTTGTTGGAACCATGCTTTTCAACTTCGGCTTGCTTTCGTACATAGTTTCTTTAGTTGGCATCCTTGCTGGCTCTTTCATAACGTTTCTTTTGCTGGAGAAGCGGGGGATGTTTCCGGGTTTGCCTTTTCCGATTCTTTTGGGGCTTGTGGGCGGCTTTCTCGTGTCACTGATATAAACGCGCCGCGGCTATTCAGCCTTAGCCTTTCCAAACCACTTCTTGAAAACGTCGCTAATTTTCTGTGGACCTTCCACTACAGACAAGCCGTCCATAGCTGCTATCTTTTTGACTTGGTCAACCTCTTCTTTCCTGACTCTCAGCTTCATTTCTTTGCCGTTGGGCAGCTTAGTGTACACCGTGCCTTCCTTGTAGTCGGTTGGCGCAACGTAAACGGGCGCGAAGGCTTTCAGGCTCATTATCGTAGCGTTCGTAAGCATGGTGTCGCCTATGCCGTTGGCGATTTTCGCCACTGTGTTTGACGTGGCGGGAGCGATTAGCAGGAACTCGTATTTGCGCATTTGCATCCACGCGGCGAGGAAAGGCGCGTTTGAGTTAAGTTCAACTCGGACTTTGCTGAAACTTTGTTTCACGTCGTCTTCAAGGCGGTAGTACTTGAGGACGAGGTCTGCGGCTTTGGAGAGGAAAACCTGTATCTCCACCGTGTCCGCGTATTCCTTCTGGACGCTTTTCATCACCGCTATGTACTCGGCGATTTTGTCGCCGGCGCCTGTGATTCCCCACGCTACTTTCTTTTTCTTGGCTTCCGTCATGCTCGTTTTCTCCTTTGCTTATTGCTTGTACTTGTTTAGGAACGCGGCGAACTTTTTCACCGTTTTCTTCAGGCTTCGGAACCCCTCCTCGTCCTGTTTTGCGCCTTCCACGGTGTCTTTTGTCCAGAAGGTGGCGCCGAGGTTTGCGCCGAAGAATCCGCCGCTGATGGGCACCATGCCGTTGAGGATGTAGAACGTGTGAATCTGCTGTAAGGCGGCTTCTTGCCCGCCGACGCGGTCTCCGCCCAGAGCGATGCCCATTCCGACTTTGTACTTGAAGAAGTTGCGGTCGCCAGCCACTGCGGCGCGGCATCTGTCCATGACGGCTTTGGTTTGGGCGCTGACTCCGCCGTTGTACACGGGCGTGGCGAAAATTATGCCGTTTGCCTCTTTCAGCAGGGCGTAAACTTCCTGCATGTGGTCTTTGAAGACGCATTCTTTGTGTTCCAAGCAGTAGTCACAGTGGGTGCAAAAGTTGATGTTTTTTCCCCTGACCGTGAAAAACCGTGTTTCGAAGCCTTGCCCTTGCAGCAGCATCAGCGCGTCCTTCAGAACATGCTCAGTGGCTTGCTGCCGTGGACTCCCGCATATTCCAACAACTATCATAACCATCAAAAACCAATACCGCACTTGTACACATTAAACTTTCCTAGACTTGAGAAGGTCTGTCCGCTGAGCACGGGAGTCTTAAACGCGGTGAACAACCGCTGAATCTTTTTGGGAAAAAGCCTCCAAGTAAGCATGGTGTTGGGTGAGTTGAGTTCACCGACAGTTTAATATTCTCAAAGTACACATGTTTTACAGGGGATTAGTCTCGAGAAAGCGTAATTGGCTACTGATATTCCTTGTTATCCGGCTCCTAATCCAGCTCTGCGGAGCGACAAACACGATTGTCAGTGCTGATTCCAGTGATGACTGGCCGATGTTTCTCCACGACCCAGCGCACACAGGCCAAACGGCAAGCGCTGGCCCATCGGAGCCTGTTGAGTTGTGGCGTTTTCCTGTGGGCGACGGCGTTGTTACTTCCGCCGCCGTCGTGAACGGCGTAGTCTATGTTTAAGGAAACGGCAACATCTACGCTCTTAACGCTACACCGGAGCCGAGTTATGGAGTTATCCTATGCCGTATCGTCAAATGTATTCCTCTCCCGCCGTGTCCGAGGGCGTTCTGTTCATAGGCGCTTACGGTGATATATTAGCCCTTGACGCTTCTTCAGGGACGGAGTTGTGGAGCTACCCAACGGAGAGTCTAGTGATTTCGTCTCCTGCTGTGGTTGACGGCGTAGTTTACGTTGGCTCTACTGAAGGATGCTTGTATGCGCTTAACGCTTCCACGGGCTCAAAAATATGGAACTACACCACCAAAGACGTAGGAAATGGAATACCTATTCAGTCTTCGCCCGCTGTGATTGGCGGCGTAGTTTATTATGGCTCACCAGACCATAACGTTTACGCGCTTAAAGCGTCTACGGGCGAAAAAATATGGAACCATACAGTACATCATATCGTAAATTCTGCTCCCGCCGTCAGTAGAGGTGTGGTCTACGTAAGCTCGGATGTTGGCTACCTTTATGCGCTGAGTGCTGCCAGTGGCGAAGAAATATGGCGTTTTACAGTCAGCGATATGTTGCAAAGGATTTATGGCTATTCGCCTACGGTTGCTGATCGTGTTGTTTATGTGCGTTCTTCAGATGGGGGAGAACTGTACGCGCTGGATACGCTGACCGGTGATTTGAAGTGGGAGAACCCAGGCTCTCTTGGTGTTCGGGGGTCGTCTGCTACCATCGTCGGCGACCTGGTTTACAGCGGCACCAGTGCTCTTAACGCTTCAACGGGCGAGGAAATGTGGCACTTTCCCACGGATGCCGATAAGGTTTATGCTTCGCCTGCCGTGAGCAACGGCGTCCTCTACATTGCTTCACTAGACGGTTACTTCTACGCGATAGGCGAACCCTTAACGACGCCCCCACCTACTCATACACCTAATCCCAAAGCGGATTCCGTTCCCATCGAATGGATTATAATCGCAGTAGCCGTCTTGGCTGTTTTCGGTCTGGTTCTGATAGTATACTTCAAGAAACGCAAACGCTGATTCCTGTTCACTTTCGCATTTGAACAACCTTTCCAATAGCCAAAAACATTATAGCTGAATCAAAGACCAAGTATAAATGGTAAAAAATAGCCGCATTCCCGCATGGGGACTTGCAGATGAACTGGAAAATTATTGCTCTTGCAATGGCAATTTTGGTTGTAGCTATCGGAGCGATAGTATTTCTGCAGCAAATTCAATCACACTTCAATCAGCCCAATCCATCGCCAACCCCCTCACCAACAGAAACGCCTGAACCATTTGTCGTTACAACGGTAACCGCCAGTCCATCCAACGATACGCCAGGACTAGTCACCGTATTAGCCGAAGTAAAAAACAACCAATTATAAAACGACACAGTGTTCGTAATAATGCAGATTCAAGAACCCAACGGTAACATGATGGCAATCCCGAATAGCAATTCAACCTTGGAAATAGCCGCAGGCACCGTAAAAACAATAACCTTTCTCCCGATGATACCGCTCAACACCAAGATTGGAAAATTTAACGTCGGCATAGACGTTTACAACCTAAACCAAACCACAAAATACTATTCGACAGGCTTAATCTGCCCCTTCACAACCCCTATCGAGTACGCCATCAGTTTTTCGTCTCGCGCAGACATAACGAATTATGAGATGACCGTCGATGGAACCACTTACAAGGAGCAAAGCATGAATTTCTACTGGTACTTGGGAACAAACCAACCATATCCGTCCCACAAATAATAACCAACGCCGGACCTCCATTCTTCAACCCAAACGAAGGATGGCAATTCTCAAAATGGGAACACCAAGAGTCTGAAAACATCTTTTCAGAAGGAAACACTCTATACGTGTACGTAGCCGCAGACACGCCAACATACAGAATAACTCCAAACTACGTTCGCTGGCCATGATTCCCAATAGCCCTGAACCTCAATCATCCAACCAAATATGCAAATATGACGACCAGTTTGCGGATTCAATCGTTTCCCACATATGAAACTACAATCTGTTCCACCCAGCTATCTCGAGCTAGTCTAAGCACAGGTTTAATCTATATATAGAGGGGGCATAAGTTTTTCCGAGCACCAGTACCACCACCTCCCCGAGAACACGTTCATCCCACCATAGAAAAGAGCAGACCAGCATCATCTTCATTTCAGGCTAAAACGGTCAGATTATGATAAACCTTTTTTAGCGAATGACCATCTACATCTAATTCCATACCCTGAAAGGAGCACTTCGGGAAGAAAACACCATGAAAATAACCCTCTCCAAACGCCTGCTAGCCGCAGTTTTAATAATAGTTCTTGCGCTTTCAGCCGCCAACACCATCCTGATACTTGACCAAAGACAAGCACTGCAAGACGCCGCACACGACGCAATATACGACTACGTTATTTTTCAGGACAGCGACACGTACAAGGCAAAAAACCAAGCAACCGGCAAAATAGACTTCACCTCAGCTGACGCCGCCACCGTCATAAACCAAGCCCTAACAGAAGGAAACACGCTTTACCTTAAGCCTGGCAGTTACGCGCTAAACGCAGACATCCAAGTAAACAACAAGATAAACGCCAAAATAATCGGCGACAGCGCCATAATAATCGGCAACAACCAAAAAATACTGGTGAAAGGCGACAACTACGCCCTCTCACAAAACAACATAATCCAAGGCTTAACCGTAATCAACGGCACCCTAAGAATCGAAAACTCCTTCGCAACAACCGTGACAAACACCGCTTTCATAAACTGCACCACCGCACTCGAACTGGCAAACACAAACACATGGACAGAAGGCACAAAAGTGGAAAACTGCCGCTTCGTAAACTCCAAAGAAAGCATAGCGTTCAGGACCCCAACAGGCAACGGCACAGGCTCCTACGCCAGCACGCAAATCAGCCGCTGCTACTTCAACATCCCCGACAACTCAGTCGGCATAACAGTTGAGTACCTCGCAGAATTCTCCGACAGCCAACTGCAAGACCTGAGAATGTGGATGGGTGAAAACGACGCCGTACACAATCAAACAGGACTCCTGCTCAACGGCTCAATGCATCAAACCCTAATGTCAGGAATAGTGTTCGAATCATTCACAGACTACCCCGACCAACTTTACGCGATAGATTTAGGCGAAACCGCGGTTACGCCCCCAGTGCTTTCAGCCGGCATAAGCTTCCTAGGCAACTGGACAGCCAAAATTTACAATCCCTTCAGCATATGGATCTCCGGCACCGGCGCAGTTTTCAAACAAGAAAACCTAGGCATCCAAGTGGGCGTAAACGGCGAATACGGAGACACCCGAGAGTTTCAGCTGAGACCAGACACGATCTCAAGCTTTAAACCTAAAATCCAAGTGGAAGGCAGCTTCGCAAGCAACGAAACCATCACGGTAAGGTTCCGCCTGGAATTCCTTGACAACACGGTCTCCCGAAGCGTGGAAAAAACCTTCACCAACAGCACGTCACTGTGGCTAAGCGATGACGACATGCTGCGACTGTTCCCCTCGCAAAGCATCATCTGGACTATCCTGATTGACGCCAAAGCCAACTCCGCATCAACAGACGCAACCGTTCAAATCAGCATTTACGGAATAACCACCTAGAAAAACCCGGCACCAAGCGCCAGCTACGTGTCATCCTTTTCGTTTATAAGCCGTTTCGGGTCAAGAATCCGCTCCAACTCTTCAGGCTTAAGCAACCCCTTCTCCAAAGCAACCTCCTTCACGGAACGACCCTCCTCCAACGCTTGCTTGGCGATTTTAGCCGCCTCCAAATAACCAATGTGCGGCGACAGAAACGTTGCCAACGCAGGATTCTTCTCCAAATACTGAGCACACCGCTTCTCGTTCACCACTATGCCCTCAACACATTTTGTCCGGAAAACAGGCAAATAATTAGTCAAGATTCGGATGGAAAAAAGCACGTTATGCACAATCACAGGCATCATCACATTCAAATCCAACTGACCCGCCTGCACCGCAAACGCCACCGCCAAATCGTTACCCACCACCTGAAACGCCACCATGTCCAAGCATTCAGCCATAACCGGGTTAACTTTCCCAGGCATTATAGACGAGCCAGGCTGCACCGGCGGAAGCACAATCTCAGCCAACCCCGCCGTGGGACCAGACGAAAGCAAACGCAGATCATTCGCCACCCGAATAAGCTCCAACGCCAACTCCCTCAGCCCACTAGACACCGCCTGCACAGGCCTGTAACTCTGTAACGCCTCAAAAGCGTTCCCAGCAGGCTTCAACGGAAAACCAGTCATCTTCTGCAAGTTCCCGATTGCTTTTTGCCGATATTTCGGGTGCGCATTCGCTCCCGTGCCTGCTGCGGTGCCGCCCAACGCCAACGCGTAAAGACCTTTCTGCCTTTCACGCAGCTGTCCAGTGGCGTTTCGCAGCGCCGAAGCGTACGCCCCGAACTCCTGCCCGATGGTTACGGGCACAGCATCCTGCAGGTGAGTTCGCCCCGACTTCGCCGTTCCGCGGTGTTTCCTGCTTTGCGCTTCGAAAGCGTCTGCAAGGCTGTCCAGCCCCGTAAGCAGCGGCTGCAGCGCCGTCAAAACCGCGATGTGCGTGGCAGTGGGAAACGTGTCGTTTGTGGATTGCCCCATGTTCACGTGGTCGTTGGGACCTACGCGTTTGTAGTCGCCTCGAGGTTTGCCCAGAATCTCAAGCGCCCTGTTGGCTAAGACCTCGTTAACGTTCATGTTAAAAGACGTGCCTGCTCCAGCTTGAAAAACGTCCACCACAAACTGGTCCAACAGCTTGCCTGCGAGAACCTCGTCGCACGCCTGCACAATCGCCTGCTTCCGCTCTTCATCGAGCCAGCCGACTTCAGCGTTGGCCAAAGCCGCGGCTTTCTTCACCATCACGTACGCTTTGATGAAAACTTCAGGCTCTTTAATTCCGCTCACCGGAAAGTTTTCTGTAGCCCTTAAAGTTTGAATGCCAAAATAGGCGTTCTCAGGCACCGCTTTTTCCCCAAGAGGGTCAACCTCTATCCGCGTTTTCATCATTCAGTCTCCGTTTCTTGTTTAGGATGAAGTTGCTCAAGTATTTTCTTCTTAGTCTTCAATATAGCTTCCGTAACCTTAATCCGCTTTGGGCATACCTGCGTGCACTGGTAATAGCTTTTGCAGCTCCAGATTCCATGCGGCTTCTCCAAAATTCTCATGCGTTCCTCAGTGTCGGCTACGCGCGTATCGAAAATGTACCTGTGCGCCCGAAGAACCGCTGCAGGCCCCACAAAATCTGGGTCTTCCTTAAGCATGACGGGGCAAGCGGCTACGCAGCAGGCGCAGAGAATACACTTAACCGCGTCATCAAACATGCTGCGCTCTTCAGGCGTCTGCGCGTGTTCCCTTTCCGTCTCATCAGCTACTGTGCCGTCAACGTTATGTGAGGTTGCGGCTTTTATTCTCTTAAAAAACGGTTCCATGTCCACGACCAAATCCTTGACGACCGGAAAGAACTTTAACGGTTCAATCACCACCTGCTTGTTGTAATCGTAGTCTTTGACCAGTTTCTGGCAGGCAAGAGCTGGTGACCCGTTGATGGTGACGCCGTCTGAGCCGCATATGCCGTGTGAACAGGACATTCGGTATACGAGGCTGCTGTCTTGCTCCCATCTTATCTTGTTTAGGCAGTCAAGAATTCTGTCGCTGGCGTTCGCCTTAACGGTGAAAACGTCGTAGTGTGGTGCCTCATCGGTTTCAGGGTTGAAGCGGAAGACTTTGAACTTAACTTCCACGGTTAGTACCTCCGTTCCTTTGGCGGGAACCTTGTGACGATGACCGGCTTGTAGCGCAGCGTTAGACCTTCAGGCGCCGTGTAAACTATGGTGTGCTTCAACCATTCCTGATCGTTTCGCTCTGGAAAATCTTGGCGGTAGTGGGCTCCGCGGCTTTCTTTTCGCTGCAACGCGGAAAACACCATGGCCTCAGCGGTTTTCAGCATGTTCCCCAGCTCTAAGGCTTCTTCCAGCTCATAATTGAATCTTCGCGTCTTGTTAGCTACAGCTAAACTTGCGTACCTCTTTTTGAGGCTGCGAATTTCAGTTAAGGCTTCCTGCAAGGCGTCGTGGTTTCTGAAAACGCTGCATTTTTCAGTCATCAAACGCTGCATAGCTTCGCGAATTACGGGCGCACGTTCGCTGCCGTCCGATTCCAGGAGACCGCGTATTTTATTCTCTATGTCGTATTCCGCTTGTGCAGGCAGTTTCGGCATCACGGTTTCTTTAACATGCGCGGTTACGGTTGCACCAACTTTTCCGCCGAAAACAACAAGGTCGATAAGCGAGTTGCAACCCAGCCTGTTGGCTCCGTGGACATTTAGGCAGGCGCACTCGCCCACTGCAAAAAGACCCTGAGCAACCGCTCCACTTTCATCAGTCAAAACGTGGCCGTTCTTGTCGGTTGGGATACCGCCCATCATGTAGTGGCACGTTGGCGCCACTGGAATCGGCGCGTCGCTTGGGTCAATGCCCAAATACGTTTTCACGAAGGACGTTACTTCGGGAAGCTTCTGGGCTAAGCGGTCTTTGCCGATTTCGCGCAGGTCAAGGTGAACGTAGTCGGCTCCGCCTATGCCTCTGCCGTCGCGTATTTCCGTGATTATGGCTCGGGAGATTAGGTCTCGAGGCGCCAAATCCTTCAGCGTGGGCGCGTAGCACTCCATGAATCTTTCGCCCGCGTTGTTTCTGAGGACGCCGCCTTCAGCCCGCGCTGCCTCGCTTACGAGGATGCCTAAGCCGTAGATGCCTGTGGGGTGAAACTGAACAAACTCCATGTCCTCCAAAGGAACGCCGGCGTCCAGCGCCAGTCCGAAGCCGTCGCCTGTGGACGCAAACCCGTTTGAGGTGATTTTGAAGATTTTTCCGCAGCCTCCTGTAGCGAGCACCACGGCTTTCGCGTGAAAAATAAGTGGCTTGCCATTTGCGATGTCGTATCCTGCAGCGCCGCAGCAGCGGTTGCTCGCGAACAGCAGTTTTTGGATGAATACTTCGTTGTGCACCGTCACTTCGCGAGCCTGACATTGGTCGTAGACGGCGTCCATTATGGCGCGTCCGGTTCTGTCAGCGGCGTAGCAGGCGCGTTTGACAGGGGCTTCTCCGAAGTTTCTGGTGTGTCCTCCGAAACGGCGTTGGTCGATTTTGCCCGCTTTGTTTCTGCTGAAGGGCACGCCCATGTGTTCCAGCATGATGATGGCAGCTGGCGCTTCCCGTGCTAAAGTTTCAGCCATGTCTTGGTCTGTTAGGTAATCGCCGCCTTTAACGGTGTCGAACATGTGCCAGTCCCAGCGGTCTTCTTCCTCGTTTCCGAGGCTGGCGGCTATTCCGCCTTGAGCTGCAACCGAGTGGGAACGCGTAACGTACACTTTGCTGACGACGGCGGCGCGGCAGTTTTCCGATGCGGTGAGGGCGGTGACTAATCCGGCGATGCCGCCGCCGACGATCAGCACGTCGTATTCGTAAATCATAAGCCGTCAAATCGAATGTAGTGTTGATTGCTTCTAAAAGTTTTCTCAGAGGCAATGCTGAGTATGGTTTGATTTACGATTTTTAGGCTCTTTTTCCAGATGTTGACGCCTACTTCATATTTTGAGTTGGAAGAAAATGGATTAAACTTTAATGCTGCTGCGAGACTGGCTAATTGACTTTGACGTGTGATGACTTACTGCCTCATGCCAGACGATAATGAGTGAGTTAGTCAAGAAAAGTTGCGTCAAGAAATCTTTACAAGAACGCTTTTAGAGTTAAAACAGCCATAGTTATTGCAGGGAACAGACATGAGTAAAAGCATTAAGATGCTGCTCATTCTCGCGTTTGCTGTCAGCCTCTTGGTTAGCACTGGATTATTGAATGGCGTTTCGGCTCCTGCTACTGAACGGCAAGAAGAATATGGAAAACATATAGGCATTGAATGGCAAAGA
>Ga0307445_10001114_pt1 | contig 15059 bp, 10 predicted proteins | sample SalMarSW160330MG_FD_202147 | JGI IMG/M metagenome (GOLD analysis project Ga0307445, IMG submission 202147) | Salt marsh sediment microbial communities from the Plum Island Ecosystem LTER, Massachusetts, United States - SW1603-30 | ecosystem: Environmental > Aquatic > Marine > Intertidal zone >...
GATAAAGGAAACGCCTTATATTAATCCGAATGTTCCTTATATCCTTCCCGACGGCACGCACGCACGGGATATCAAGGGTAATGAAATGAAGATGGCGCTGCCCGATTCGGATTCCGGAGTTTTCCTGCGAGGTGAGGGCAAGAACCAGGTGAACATCTGGTGCTGGCCTATTGGCTCCGGTGAGTTTTACGGCTACAGAATGGATGCAAAGCAGCCGGCACATATCCGCGCCGGCGTCACGCCGCGAACGCAGGCGGACAAGCCCGTCGGGCAGTGGAACCGCTTCGAGATAACGATGCGGGGCGACCGGGTGACGGTTGTGCTGAACGGCAAAAAAGTCATCGATAAAGCTCAACTGCCCGGCATCGCCGCAAAGGGTGCTATAGCCCTGCAGCACCATGGCGGCAAACGTGACGGCAAATGGGTGAGCCCGCCGAGCCTGCTGCAGTTTAAGAACATCTTTATAAAGCAGCTTTGAGGCTGCGGAGAGCAGGGAGTATGTATATGTAGTTCTTGCTAAAAAGGCGAAGATAAACAGGCGAAAAAAAAAGAGAACCTATTTGCCGAAGAAAAACAGGCAGAACATATACACGATATAGATGACCAGAAGAACGGAGCCTGCGAGCCGGCTGATAGTCCGCCTTCCGGCCACTGCAAACGCTGCGAAGGCGGCACTGACGGCAATCATTATCCAGTAGTCGTTTCCCGCCGCGAGCCTTTTGGCGACTTCGAACGGTCGAATCGTCCCCGCGGTGCCGGTAACCAGAAGCGTGTTGAAGATATTGGAGCCAACGAGGTTGCCGATGGAGATATCGTGCTGTGCCCTGATAGAGGCCACGATGCAGGTAGCAAGCTCCGGCAGGGATGTCCCGAGGGCAACGATGGTCAGGCCGATGACCGCTTCGCTGAGCCCGATCCTTTTACCAACAAACACAGCTCCATACACGGTCATTTTTGCACCCAGAGCTAATCCGACCAATCCAATAATGACGAAGATGATGTATTTTGTGCCGTGATGCTCTTGTGGGACAGTATTGTTCTGGTTTTGGTCTGCGACTTGTCGTTTTGCTGCACGAACGGTCATCAAAATTAAAACGGCAAATACGACCAGCAATCCGATGCTTTCGACTCGAAGCAGTCTTGTATCAACCATTACAGGCCACAGCATCAGCGCCACTATCAACATTGCCGGTATCTCGCGGCGCATGGTTTGCCTTTGTATACTTATCGGCCGAATCAGCGCTGCCAAACCGCCGACAAGGGCCAGGTTGGCGATGTTCGAGCCGTACACATTGCCGACTGCTATATCGCCTGCGCCTCGGAGTGCGGCTGCGATGCTGGCAGCCACCTCAGGTGCGGATGTACCCATAGCAACCACTGTCAGCCCGATGATAAGCGGACTGACGCCGAAGTGCTTTGCCAGTCCGACCGCCCCGGCCACCAGCAGGTCGGCGGCCTTCCACAGCACTATCAGCCCCCCAGCCAAAAGTAAACAAGCCCAGGTTATATTCATTTATTCAACTTCTTAGCGATTAGATTCTAACTTTGTATTATTCTATCTTCGGAGCAACAATATGCGAAACCGCACTCCACGTCAAACCAAAAACTATATCGGCTTTTGACTTGCTTAGAATGTACCAGTGTTGGATTTTAGTTTTTGATATTTGATGTCCGTTCCCATAAAGGAGTGTAGTGATATGGGAAGTGTCATAGTTTTCCGACGATGAGGCAGGCGTTGTGTCCGCCGAAGCCGAAAGAATTGCTCATCGCGATATTGACATTGGCCTGCCGCTCCTTCAAGGGCACGAAATCCATTTTCAAGTCACAGCGCTCATCGGGATTTTCGAGGTTGATGGTGGGGGGGATAGTCGACTCGTTGATGGCTTTTATACAGACTATCAACTCGACCGCGCCGCTTGCGCCGAGTAGATGGCCAAGACAGCTTTTCGTCGAGCTGACGAGCAGCTTATACGCATGGTTGCCGAAAACGGTTTTGATAGCAGCGCTCTCGGTGATGTCATTTAGCTCCGTTCCTGTTCCGTGTGCATTGATATAGTCCACTTCTTGCGGTTCGAGACCGGCGTCTTTTATTGCCAGCGTCATAGCCATCGCGGCGCCTTCTCCGTTCGGCATAGGCGCGGTAATGTGATAGCCGTCATCCGTGGCGCTGTAACCAAGAAACTCGGCGTATATACGGGCTCCTCGTTGTTCTGCGTGTGTCTTTTCCTCAAGAACCAGTACACCGGCGCCCTCGGACAGTACAAATCCGTCCCGGTCCTTATCAAACGGCCGTGAAGCCGCCGTGGGGTTTTCGTTTCGCGTGCTCAGGGACCTTGCGGCACAGAAGGAAGCTAATCCTATGTGAGTCAGGGCCGCTTCGGAGCCGCCGGTTATCATAATGTCACTCTTGCCGGCAAGGATGTTTGAAAAAGCTTCGCCAATGGCGTGACTGCCGGAAGCGCAGGCGCTGACGACGGAAAAATTGGGGCCGCGTAGTCCGTAACGAATAGCGATATTTCCACTTGCAGCATTGGCCATAAGCCTTGGGACAGTGAAAGGAGAAAGCTGCCTTACGCCTTTATTCAGCAGCCTCAAGTGCTGGTCTTCAATTTCCTTTATACCGCCTATTCCGGTGCCAACGATGACGCCAACTCGAAAGACATCCTCTTTTGCGAAATCGAGTCCGCTATCATCCGCGGCCTGGCTTGCGGCGGCGACGGCAAACTGTGTGAAGCGGTCCATTCTTTTGCTTTCGCGGTGTTCGATATATTTTGCCGGATCGAAGTTTTTAATTTCGCCGCCGAACCTTACCGGATATGCACTTGTGTCAAAGGATTCAATGGAAGAGACACCGCTTTTCCCCGCGCACAGCGCGGTGAATAGGCCATCGGCCGATTCGGCCAAGGCAGTGACACATCCCAGGCCTGTAATTACTACTCGCCGTCTGCTCATAGTAAACTTGATCGCTACTGCTGGTCCCTGGAACGTGCAACGTTGACGATGTAATCAATTGCGGCACCGACGGTCTGGATTTTCTCGGCCTCCTCGTCCGGAATACTCATATCAAACTCGTCCTCAAACTCCATGACCAGCTCAACCGTGTCCAGTGAGTCGGCATTCAAATCGTTAATAAATGAGGTTTCCCGCGTAATTTCAGACTTTTCTGTGCCCATCTGCTCACTTATTATGTCGATGACTTTGTTTTCAATTGCCGGAACATCTACCTCATCAGTACTCACTTTTTTTCCTCCATGTTCAAAAAGGAATATTTCGTATACTCACACTAATTTTCCATGAACTAAAACAGACGCTAACAACTAACGTTATTTCTGTTTTGGCAGGTAATAATACCTGTAAGGGTTTTCGTCAACAAATATTTTAAATTTTTTGCAGGAAAAATTAGTTTTTGTGTTCTTATGGGGTTGTTTTGCGGGTTTAGGGCTGGAAGGAAATGTAAAAACCAGCCACAGATGCCCGCCCTCCGGACGTAGTCGAGGGCATGCTTCATAGAATGAATGAGGGTAAATAACATTGACGGCGCGATTACCCCTCCCTTACGGTCGGGGCTCTGTGGGTTCGGAGCTCAAGGAATGGTATTGGCAGTTCAGACCGGGTTTTGTTACATAGCCATACCACCATCGACAGGGAGGACCTGGCCGGTGATGTAGGCGGCATCGTCGCTTGCGAGAAATGCGACGGCCTTTGCCACGTCATCAACGGTTCCGACCCTCCGCAGAGGTATGAGCTGTTTTGCGGCTTCAATGACGGGCTCGGGCAGTTTTTTGGTCATTTCGGTCTCGATGAAGCCGGGGGCGACGCAATTAGCCGTTATGTTCTTTTTCGCGAGTTCGCGAGCAATCGTTTTGGTCATTCCAATCAAACCGGCTTTGCTTGCAGAATAGTTTGTCTGTCCTGCGTTGCCCATAACGCCGGAGACAGAACTGATACTGATAATGCGACCAAACTTGTTTCTAACCATAGACCTGGCGGCGGTGCGCGCTGCGACAAAGGCAGCTCGAAGATTAACCTCAATAACCTTATCGAAATCCTCATCGCTCATTCGAAGGAGCAAGTTGTCACGGGTGATTCCGGCGTTGTTTACGAGTATTCCTATGCCGCCGTGGTCCGTGGCTAAAGATTCGAGCGTCTCGGTGAATTTGGGCGTATCTGTAATATCAACGCACTTTGTTATGACGGAGAAGCCGGCTTCTTTGACAACTGTTTCGAGTTCGGTGAGCTGGTCAGCGATTATGTCGATGCCGGCGACGAGACGACCCTGTTTTAGTAGTTCAAAAACGATGGCGCGGCCTATGCCTCTGGCAGCACCGGTTACAACGGCTAATCTTTTTTCCGACATCTATTTTTCCCCTGGTTATTGGTAACTGGTAATTGGTTATTGGTAATTGGTTATTGGTAATTGGTTATTTGAGATAAATCTTTTAACGAATCCAGGCTGCTTATGTTAATTACCTTTATTTTTCTGTTTATTCTTTTCATAAGTCCAGTGAGAACTCGTCCGGGCCCGATTTCATAAAACATTTCGACGCCGTCAGCTAAAAGCCTTTCCATACATTTTTGCCAAAGAATAGGACAAGTCAATTGTTTTGTGAGACCCTGCCTGATTTTTTCTGCGGTTGTGTAATACTCGGCATCTATATTGGAAATAATCCTGGTATCCGAATTGGAAATAATCCTGGTATCCACAGGTTCTGAAATCTCGGCTTTCTGCAGCGCCTCGCTGAGTGTTTCTGCCGCACCTGCCATCATTTCCGTGTGGAAAGCACCGGCGACTTCGAGCGGTATGGCTTTTATGGCACCGTATTTTTCGGCCAGCTCCACAGCTCGCGAGCAGGCATCTTTGGCACCGCTTACGACGATTTGGCCCGGGCAGTTGAAATTGACGGCCTGTAACAGTTCGCCCTGCCCGGCTTCAGCGCAAAGCTGTATTACCTTTTCTTCATCCAGGCCGATGATACTTAGCATCGCGCCCTGGGTGGCGTCTGCTGCAGCCTGCATTGCCTGTCCGCGTTTTTGAACGAGGATGAGGGCATCGTCAAAACTGATGACTCCCGCGGCGTAGAGGGCGGTGTATTCGCCGAGGCTAAGACCCGCAGTAATGTTGGCTGTTATTGACCTGGTTTCAGGACTTGTTCTGAGTACCTCTAAAATGGCGGCGGAGGTGACAAAGATAGCAGGTTGTGAAATCGTAGTGTTATTCAACTTGTCGGCAGGGCCTTCGAAACAGATTTGGCTCAGGTCAAAGCCAAGAATACTATTTGCCTTCTGGTAAATCAGCGCCGCAACCGGGAAAGTGCGGGCGATGTCGGCACCCATTCCTATGATTTGAGCACCCTGTCCGGGAAATAAGAAAGCTGTTTTCATAATTCGTATCTCGTATTTCGTATAGTGTCGCCGTTCCGGCGATGGTTAAACGACCTGCGGTAAAATCGCAGGCTAAATAGCTCCTTAATAAATTCTTCGACCCTGCTGTCCACACCAATTTACGGCAGGCACCTAATTCGTGCGGGGCAGTCAGGACGGACTGGTAGACTGAACAGAAAAATTAAAGTCGAACCACATTTGCACCCCAGGTCAGGCCGGCTCCAAAAGCCACCATAATAACAATGTCTCCCTGCTTGATTTTACCCTGCTTTAGGCAGCCATCGAAGGCGATGGGCACAGAGGCGGCAGAGGTATTGCCATACTCGGCGATATTTATAAAGACTTTTTCGTCGGGCAGATTCAGACGCTTGGCGGCAGATTCAATAATCCTGCCGTTCATCTGATGGGAAATCAGCATTTTAATATCGTCCAGGGCCAACTCGCAAACGTTGATGCAGTTGGTAACAGTTTCAACGATTCGGCGGATGGCCTGTTGGTAGACCTGCCTGCCCTTGATTTCCATATAGATTTTGTTGGGGTCGTCTAATTTTTTATCGGGCGGATGGCGAGACCCGTAGGCCTGGCAATTCAAAGCCGCCCAGTTGTCACCATCGGCCGACATAGTGCTGTATAAGATGCCGCTTCCATTTTTTTTTCGCTCTAAAACGACGGCCCCTGCACCGTCTCCGAAAAGGATGCAACTGGCGCGGTCTTTCCAGTTTGTAATCTTGGTCAAGGTCTCAGCGCCAATAACAAGGGCATTTTGATAGCGTCCGCTTTCCAAAAACTGCTGAACAATGCCGAGCGAATAAACAAAGCCGCTGCACGCAGCATGTAAATCAAAAACACAGGCTTTTTTTGCACCGATGGCGCTCTGCACAAAGCAGGAGGTGGCGGGGAAAGGCATCTCCGGTGTGACCGTAGCTAAAATCAGAAGTTCCAGGTCGGCGGGGTCAAGCTTTGCGTCGGCGAGGGCCAGTTTGGCAGCTTTGGTTGCCAAGAGGGCGGTCGTTTCGCTGTCATCAGCAATGTGTCTGACTTTGATGCCGGTACGGGTGATAATCCATTCGTCTGAGGTATCGACCATTTTTGCGAGGTCGTCATTTGTTAAAATTTTGTCCGGGACAAAAGAGCCGGAACCAGTGATAACTGCACGATAAGGAATGTTGGAGTCGTCAATTAGCTTGTTCATCCCGTTAGATATTTTGGGATTGCTGCTCACTGCCTGTTGATTAGAATCAGAATTTTTATTACCCTCGGGAAGTCTAACGGGATTCATCATCCGTCCTTATGGAGGTCCGTGACAGGCATTCAACGATTTTGTCGTTTATTTTTTCGGTGTAGAATTTTTTAGAGGCCAAGATGGCATTTTTTATAGTTCTTGCCTTGCTTGAACCGTGACATATCAGAGCCGTTCCGTTGATTCCCAACAATAGTGCGCCGCCGTATTCATTATAGTCGTACTTCCTGTAGATTCTTGTTATGATGGGTTTAAACTTCATAGCGAGCCTGAGTTTTTCCGTCAAGAGCTCGTGTTTTATTGCTTTAAAGAGTCCGTCAACAAGGCCTTCGGTGAGCTTTAAGATTACATTTCCCACGAAACCGTCGCAAACCGCGATGTCACATATACCTTTGAAGATATCCCTTCCCTCAATGTTGCCGACAAAATTCATATTGGGGTCTGATTTCATCATCTCTCGTGCTTTTTTAACGATCTCATTTCCCTTTGCGTCTTCCTGTCCAATGCTCATGAGTCCGACCCTTGGATTTTCAACACCGTGCAGATTCTTTGAGTATATTCCGGCCATGACACTATATTGATAAAGATTTATTGGTTTGCAGGCGATGTTTGCCCCGACATCACATATCGTCACTGGGCCTTCAAATGTAGGAAAGACAACGGCAATTCCGGGACGATTCACGCCGGGTAGATTTCTCATCCTCATCTGGAATGCGGCGACACAGGCGCCCGTATTTCCGGCCGAGATGACTGCATCAGCCTGGTGGAGTTTTGCCATTTTGGACATAACGGCAATCGAACTCTTTGGTTTTTTCCTCAGACTCTCGACGGGAGGCTCATCCATATTGATAACCTGCGGCGCATCAACAACGCTGATGGCGGCTTTTTTGGCCTTTGGAGAGGGCACTTGCGGCGCTATCACATCATGTGGGCCGACGAGTATCAGCTCATCATTTTCACTGAGAAACTCAATTGATTCCACGGCACCGGCTATGATTTCATCCGGCGCATTGTCGCCACCCATAGCGTCAATTGCAATCCGCATATTTAGCTACTCTCTTCTTTGCCGAGCTTTAAGGTTATCTTTGGATTTAGATAACCACAATTCGTGCATGCTGCGTGTGGCAGTCTGGCTTGTCCGCACTTTGGGCATAGCGAATAGTTTGTGGCCTTGAGCCGATGATGACTGCGACGCGCGTGTGTTCTGCTCTTACTGGTTTTCTTCTTTGGTAACATTTACAACCACTTAAAAAAGTTTTAAAAACAACTGAAAATATTGTCGAACATAGACTAAAAACAGCCTAAATAGTTAAACGCCGGTACTTTGTCAAGAGAAATTTAGCATAATACAAATAAGAGGTTGTGAAAAGGAGTTTTTTGGTGTTGTTTGCTGTTTTATTACTTTTTGAGCGGCGAAGTCGAAAAACGAATTATAGCGAAAATCTGCCAAGCCTGAGTGAAGGAGAGGTATTTTGCCTCTGCGGGCAGGTATCCATATCCGATACTTGATATTTATTGGGGATGCTTAGCGGCTTTTTAGGTGCGACCAGACACAGAGATTTAACCGCTGAGCACACCCCATTAGAAAAAGAGAAAGACCGTTTCTAACGGGGTAAACGGAGAGCGCAGAGAAAAGAATAAAAGTCAGCAATCACAATTCAAGACGATATATCGAAGTGCAACCAATATATATCATAATTCGAAATCTAAGTCAACACCCTCATTAGCTTCCCGATTTAAAAATGGTTGGATGGCTTCGTTAACTGCTATGTTATCAGAAACTTGTCTGTTTGTTAGCAATTCATAGGGGAAAGCGGGGGAATGCTTTTACTGAATTGCGAACATATAAGGTCCGTAATTTCCTTGACATTTTTCTCTTGTTCAGATATATTGTTATCAAAGAAGGGCTGTAAGAGAGCTTCTTTTCGGTGCCGCCGGGCTTTCTCTCATACAACACAAGCTCGTTCTTCAGGACATCACGTGGGATTCGCTCATTATATTTGCATAGTGCTTATCGATAAGGTCGAAGAGGAAATATAAGTCCTAAGCACGCATGGCTGTTTCGGATGCGTAAGGAAAACAAGATGAGTATCCGCAGGAAACGACGAATTTCAATGTTATTATTTGGCACGAGCGGAATAACATTGATGGCTTTAGCCGTCTGTATACCGGCGATTGTCATGTTACACTGCCTGGCTTTACCTGCCCAGGCAGTTGGGCCGGATGTTGGAATGACGGGGATGCGTGAGCAGGAAGAAGAATATGTTCCGGGTGAGGTGCTTGTACTGCTTTCTGCGGATGTGGATAAAAATGGTTTAGTCGATACAGCGGAGGATTTTGCCGGTGTCGAAGCCGCAGTTGACGGGACAATAGTAAAGCGCATAGGTTTGTCCCGGGACAAGCAGGTGCTTTGCGTGAAACTGCCGGCCGGGAAAACAGTAGGGGCTGCAATAGCAGAGGATTGGGGTGCAAGAGACCGACGAATCCTGACTGTTGAGCCCAATTACCGTGTGCGTATAGCGCGAACGCCGAATGACCCGCTTTTCCCGCAGTTGTGGGGTCTTAATAACACCGGGCAGACAGCAGGTTTAGTAGATGCAGACATCGATGCGCCGGAGGCCTGGGATGTGGCTTGCGGTGTACCGGAGGGCTCGGATGTAATCGTGGCGGTTATCGATACGGGAATCGATTATCTGCACCCTGATTTGGCCGACAATATGTGGGTCAATACCGACGAGATACCCGGCAACGGTTTGGACGACGACCTGAATGGATATATCGATGACATATACGGCTACGATTTCGTGCAGGATGATAGCGACCCGAGTGACGCGGCCGGGCATGGGACACACTGTGCCGGGACGATTGCAGGTGTTGGTGATAATGGACTTGGTATAGCCGGAGTCAACTGGCGATGTAAGGTAATGGCGGTCCGATTTCTTGATGCGATGGGATTCGGCGACACAGATGATGCTATCGAGGCTATCAACTACGCGGTAGCCAACGGCGCGAAGATTCTGAGTAATAGCTGGGGTGGCGGCGGATCCTCATCGTCTCTGAAAGCTGCAATTATCAACGCTCGCGACCAAGGCGTTCTGTTCGTGGCAGCAGCGGGTAATTGGGGTATGAACAATGACTTAGAACGATTCTATCCAGCCAGCTTTAAAGTTTCTAACGTAATTTCGGTAGCGGCAACCGACGATAGGGATTCGCGGGCCTTTTTTTCCAACTACGGCGCCGGGTCAGTACACCTTGGCGCGCCGGGAGTAAACATAGTCAGCTCTGTTCCGAAATACAGGACCTTGTTCTTTGAGGATTTTGAGGAAGCGAACATGCCTGGTTTTGAGGGCACACAGATGACGCCTGAAGGGCCGACAAATCGATGGGGCACTGTATTGCTGCAACCACCCCCGCCACCTGATCCGCCACCATCACCTAATTCACCGCCGCCAGGTACTCCGACAGAGCCGAACATTATGGAGTTTAATTCTGCTGATGATCTTAACAATATAACAGCCCATGGCGACTGGGCCAACGCCTGGCCTTATCTCGGCGATAGTAATGGTTCCATTGTAACGCCTTGGATAGATACGAGGGGACTGCGTGCGGTTACACTGGAGTTCATATACCGTTATGAGATTGGCTGGAACGACGAATTTTCCGTTGATGTGTGGGACGGCGCGGCCTGGCAGAAGGTGTTCTCGGGAAAATATGGGTCGTACCAAGAGGACTTGTTCTGGTGGACGCGAGTCGATATCCCTGAGTCTTATCGTAACGAGCAGATGGAGGTGAGGTTCCGTTGGGTAACCGATGATGAGGATAATAACCATTACGGTGTGGAAATAGATAATATTCGTATTCAATGTATTGACGACCATACAGAGAACTACGCCAGTTACCAGGGTACATCAATGGCTACTCCGCACGTGTCAGGTGTTGCTGCGCTGTTGATGGGAAATCCGCCTGGTTCTGCCGCATCCGGGATATCGCCGGAGGAATTGAAGTCGAGGTTAATCTGGACGGGTGATGCTGTGCCCTCTTTAGATGGCCGGACTATCTCCGGGCGGCGCCTGAATGCGTATAAGGCCCTGACCTCGCCGCCGGAGGTGTGTGTGGTTACTCCTAATGGCGGACAGGGCTGGGTACTGATGACGACCCACGCAATTGAATGGTATTCTTTCGGCTGTGGTCCGGTCGTTGATATTTATCTTCTCAAGGGAGAAGAAGTATATGCGCAGCTTGCCGAAGGTGTTCCCAATAACGGTAGGTTCTCCTGGGAAATATCCGGAGACCTTCCGGCCGGCTCAGATTACAGGATTATGATAACCGATGGAGAACACGTTGATGTAAGCGATGAAGATTTCGAGCTATTGTGCCCGCCCATTCCAGAGCCGGATTATCCATACCCATTCGAGAGCGAGGCCAATGTGCCTGTAAATACAAATCTAACCTGGCTGCCACCAGTGACGGTTGCCTTTGGTAACATCGCAGAAGGGACGATTGTCGATGGTATGGTCATCGGATACGTAACTTTCAATTTCACCTCTTACGATGCAACTGTTACCAACGAGGGTCCGGTTTACACGCGATATGTTCAAAGGCCTAATATCGAAGGCGATGCAGCGGGGACTTTGACACTGAATTTTGCCATGCCTGTTTATGGCCTCTCTTACGGCTTCGCACTGAGCAGCGATACCTCAAAAGCGGATGCAACCACAATGTCCTTTTACGACAGATATATGAATCCGCTCGGGAGTTTTTCAGTCGACGCCATAGTTAGGGGATATTATTTTGTTGAGGGTCTGAATCGCGGCACGAGCACGACGCCGATTAAGCATGTTGATATTACATTTTCTCATCCTGATGCAGTGCGGTTTACGCTGGACAATCTGACTTATAGCGTGATACCCGGCGGTGTGGGGCTGCCTGAGGCATCGGAGCCGAGCGCGGGAGGAGTTGCGGATGAAACGAAAAGCGAAATTCATCAGGATACAAACAGCACCGAGGTCAGCTTGAGTTACTGGTCTAAATCAGAGGTTTCAGAGTTGAGTGAGCCAGAGGAGATGGAGCCGGAGATTGCTGTTGCTGAATGCTGTGTGAAAGAATCGGAGGCGGCTGAAGCGATTGCCGCAGATATAGGTGTAACGAGCGTGGGTGGGCCTGATGCCGGTGATTATATATTTATAGACAGCGACGAGCCGAACGGGCCGTCTTTCGACTGGATAGAGATCGCGGGAACAGGAACCAATCTTGGCCTTGATGACGACGACAGTTACTTCGGTATTGAGCTGCCGTTTGACTTCTATTTCTATGGAGGCTTCTACAGTCTGTTAGGAGTAAGCTCGAACGGAACGATTCAGTTCATAGATTCGGACATGACGGTTAACAACTGCTGTATTCCGTGCAATAGCACGACTGCCGTTCAGCGATTTATAGCGGTTTACTGGGACGACCTTAATCCCACTCCCGGCGGGAGTGATAATGTTTATTATGCGATTGTCGGGGAAGAACCCAATCGAATTCTCGTAGTACAGTGGGAGAACGTGGCCCACTACAACTACTATGGTTCTGTAGACTGGGTGACCTGCCAGGCGCAACTGTTCGAAGGCAGCAGTGATATCCTGCTGCTTTATGCCGACCCCAGCTCGGAAGGCGGTTCGGGTGGGACTGTCGGAATTCAGAGTAATCGCTCCGTTGGTTTGAATTACCTTTGCAACCAGAGACGTTTGTATCCGGGTTTGTCGATTCTTTTCAAACATAAACCGCCATGTCCTACAACCTGGGACGTTTACTTCGGGACGGAGCCGAATACGCTGGAGCTGATTGAAAGTGATTTAATCCTGCCGATGTATGACCTGACTCCTGAGCCGAATGAGGCGCTCAAACGAGGTATGCGGTACTACTGGCAGGTGGTAGTGAAGAACTGCTGCAGCCGGATTGATGGAAACAGCTGGACGTTCACTACGGAAAACACGCCTCCGGCAGCCGATGCCGGTGATAACCGGATAGTCGAATGTGCATGCAATAGCGGGCAGGGCACGCAGGTTACTTTAGACGGTACGAGGTCGAGCGATGCCGATGGTAATCCACTAACGTATACGTGGACGGGGCCTTTCCTTGCCAGTCCCGTTCAAGAGGCTGCACCGACCGTAACGTTGGATAGTGGATGTACAGGTGAGTATGTCATTACGCTGGTTGTCAACGACGTCATAGAAGATTCCGAGCCTAACGAGGTTTTGATTACAGTTGTAGACACGACGCCGCCTGAATTTGAGTTTTCCGTTTCGCCCACGATGCTGTGGCCGCCGAACCATAAGATGGTCGAGATTACGCCGATCTGGACAGTGAGCGATGAGTGTGATGCGGCACCGGATGTTTCATTGGTCGGCATTGAAGTGAACGAAGATGGTGATACTATCGGCGACGGCCACACAAGTGATGATATTGAAATAGGTGAGGATGGTTCCATATATCTGCGGGCAGAACGCAGCGGGCCCGGCAGCGGCAGGATTTATACAATAACATATCAGGCCGTTGATGATTCGGGTAATACTACTGTTCGCAGCGCAGCCGTCAGGATTCCGCATAAATTCAAGTTATTGGCGAGAATGGGTAAACGCTGGCTTTGGAGGAACCACAGCGGCAATTTTCCGGAAGACCTTAACGATGACGGAATTGTGAACTTAAAGGACTTTGCAATATTTGCGAACAACTGGATATTAGAATAGCTGAAATTATCGCTTTCCGGGAGTTTTGACGATTTGGATTTCTTCAATAAAAATTGGACTTTTTTGTTGAAGTCCATATTAGAATATAGTAAAAGAGAGAATTAAATTTAATTAGTATTTGTCAGTTGCCTTGACTCATGCCGATAAAAATGGTTAGCCGCTGAATGTTTTGCCAAATTAAGGTGGTTTGGCTATGGCACATGATCGTAAAAAAATATCAATGTACGAGGTGATGAGTAAAGGCCAGCTTAAGGCAAGCTATGGCAAGACATTAAAGAAACAGCGTCCTGAAAAAGCCGACAGTGATGTTAAAACTTCAGCAGAAACGCCTTTGCCTGCAGCCGGAAGGGCGACATACTGGCCCAGAAAGCCGAAACTTGTGCAGTTTAACGCAGGCCGGGTCGAGATATCGCTGCCTTATCCGATTGCGATTGCGGTGCTTTTGGGCATTATACTGCTGTTTTTGGTTGCACTTTGGCTTGGTGAAGTGGGTTACTTCAGCAGGGAAGGAATAACTAATTCGGCAGGAAGCGTGTTCAAAAACCTGCGAGAAACGGCAAGAGAGGGCCTGACGGGCAGAAGAGAAGGAACTGATATTGATGAAGGAATAATGTCCGATACAACAATAACGGGAACAGATACGTCTACAGGCAATAATAGAATCGTGATACAAACCTATGATAAAAGGGCAGACCTGGAACTGGTGCAGTATCATTTTGCCGAGGGAGGAATAGAGACCGAAATAAGACAAATCGGCGACACGTTTTATCTCGTAACCAGGAATAAATATGACAATCCGAACAGAGAAGGGACGGACGGTTACACGACAAAACAACAAATAATAAAGTGGGGCGCACGATATAAAGCTCCTCAGGGTTATGAAACTTTCGCGCCCAACTTGTTCAAAGACGCATACGGTATGAAATTTGATGATTAATTTTAGGTAGTGAATTTGAATGTCAATTGACCGCTCATTAAAAATCAAGGGTGCCCTTAAGAGGCACCGTAATGTTCTGACACGTGCAGAGCGCATCGAGAAGCTTAAAGACGAAGACAAATGGTCTGAAGAAGATTCTCTGCTTGGCCTTGCGAAGGTTGCGCACCGCAAGAGTCACGCGGGTCGCAAAGAGAAAGCGGCCGCGGAGAAAGAAGCTGCGACTGAGGTTGTGGCCGGCGAAGAGGCCGAGGCTCCAGTGGCCGAAGAAAAACAAGAGTAAGAGCTTCGAATAGACCTGAATAAATTGCGAGAGAGGAGGCAAACAACTGTCGTCCGGAGAATGTAATCGGTTTGCTCTTATTGCGCGTCCACTTTTATACTGAACATAATCGAGGGGCAGTATGATTTTGTCACGCCTGGCCGCCTGGGGGGCAGCGAGCGGCAGTTTTTGTGGAGAAAAATTTTGAAGATACAAGTATCTTTTGTGTTAGCGGCGATTATAACGGTGCTGGTGAGTTTGCCAGCGGCAGTGGAGGGGGGTGAGGTCTGGCCGATGCCCGCGTGGGAGCAGGCGAGACCGGACGAAATGGGAATGGACGCGGGCGTCTTGGGACGGGCACACGAGTATGCACTGACCGGCGGTGGTTCGGGCTGTGTAGTCCGGTATGGGCGAGTCGTTATGCAGTGGGGGGACAAAAAACAACGATACGACCTGAAGTCCTCAACCAAGGCGATTGGTGTTACTGCGGTCGGTCTTGCTCTTAAAGACGGT
>Ga0307445_10001123_pt1 | contig 15016 bp, 10 predicted proteins | sample SalMarSW160330MG_FD_202147 | JGI IMG/M metagenome (GOLD analysis project Ga0307445, IMG submission 202147) | Salt marsh sediment microbial communities from the Plum Island Ecosystem LTER, Massachusetts, United States - SW1603-30 | ecosystem: Environmental > Aquatic > Marine > Intertidal zone >...
CAAAACGGGCGAGATCCTTCCTCACTAATCCTGCCGTTACACCACATACTTGCGCAATATCATATGAGGAAACCAATTGCTTTCCTTGCTCCTCCTGCTCTATCAGATAATGCATGTATATGGAGAGGCGGTTAATAATGGTTTCTGAGAAATTTGCGTACATCATCTCCTCCCGTGAAAATCAAAGAGGGTGACGAAGTGCACTCTTCATACAACCAACAGATTCTTTCCTTGTTTGCTAAAAGGTCATTTTTCTGAGGAATATCTCCTCTTCCCTCACATATTAAGGAAAGATCGTGGCAGCTGCCTTCGCCACCCTTTAACAACCAGGTGATTCAACTCGTTTTCAATGTCTTTTACACTGGCCCTATCGGAGCAATTATCTTTCCATATACCTCGTTAAGTACTTGAGCAAGGGCTGCATATACAGCCGAGAGTCCACAGATGATTCCTTCATAACCAGCAATAGTTTTTATCAAAGCATTCCCTGTAGCATCTCCGATGGCCAGTAAAAAAAACAATATAGCCAGTGAACCGAAAACGAACTGGAGGGCCCTGTTGAGTCTTAACGTACCGATGAACATAACCGCCGTAAAAATTCCCCACAGAACGAGATATGCCGTCATTGCGGGAATTACCGGACCTTGCCACCATCCTAACTTCGACATCAGCAGTAAGCCAACCAACGTAAGCCAAAAGCTACCATAAGAGATAAAGGCTGTCGTTCCGAAGGTATTGTTCTTCTTCCACTCCATAATCCCAGCAATGATCTGTGCAATACCCCCATAAAATATCCCCATGGCAAGAATCATGGTATCCAAGGGGAAAAAACCAGCGTTGTGGATATTCAAAAGAACGGTAGTCATACCAAACCCCATTAAGCCGAGTGGGGCAGGATTAGCGGTCGTATCCTTGATCGACATCGTGCTTTCCATTTTCAACCTCCCTAGGCGCTTTAGATTTTGATCCACACTATGCGAAACTTATATTCTGGTATTCTTTTTTCACTAAATCCCAAATATATCCTCGTTCCTTTGCAACGACGTACTCACTCGCATGCTGGTACTTTTGTATACCTCACCCCTTCTTTTTCTTAATACTCCTACGAAGCCGGGAATGGAGTACAATATCGGGTGTTGCACCGAAACCCCCATCCCCGACCTCGTAGGAGGAGGGGAGGAAAACTGTTATAGGTCTTACAACCTCTACTGCCTTCCTTGGACCAAGGCATCGACCACTGAGGGGTCGGCCAGGGTAGAGATATCGCCGAGCTGGTCAATGGCACCCTCGGCAATCTTACGCAGGATCCGCCGCATGATTTTACCGCTCCTGGTCTTGGGCAGACTATCGGCAAACTGCAATTTATCGGGCGTTGCTATCGGACCGATAACGGTCCGCACATGGGTGCGAAGTTCCTTGAGGAGGTCGCCGTTTTGCTCTACACCAGCCTTAAGCGTCACGAAGGCATAGATCCCCTGCCCTTTGAGTTCATGAGGATAGCCAATGACAGCTGCCTCAACGACCTTCGCGTGGGCCACAAGAGCACTCTCAACTTCAGCAGTACCAATTCTGTGCCCTGAGACATTGATAACGTCATCGATCCTGCCGAGGAGCCAGTGATAACCGTCGGCATCCCTTCGGCACCCATCGCCGGAGAAGTAGTATCCCTTGAACATAGTAAAATAGGTATCTCTGAAGCGCTGCTTATCAGGATCATTCCAGAACCCTCGGAGCATCCCCGGCCAGGGCCGTGCTAAGCACAGGGAACCGCCTTCATCAATCTCACACTCGGAAGCATTTTCCCTCAGGATCTTGGGCTCCACGCCGAAGAATGGAACGGTAGCTGAACCAGGTTTGAGTGGTGTAACGGGAAGAGGTGTGATGAGAAAACCACCTGTCTCGGTCTGCCACCAGGTATCTATGATCGGACACTTTTCCTTGCCGACATAATTGTAATACCACATCCAAGCCTCTGGATTAATGGGCTCACCCACGGAGCCAAGGATTTTAAGACTGGATGTGTCCCTTTTTTTCGTCCATTCCTCGCCTTCTCTCATCAGGGCCCGAATGGCCGTGGGTGCGGTGTAAAACTGCGTAACCTTCCACTGCTCAACGATCTGCCAGAATCGGTCAGGCTCGGGAAAAGTCGGAACACTCTCAAAGACCAAGCTGGTAGTACCCAGGCCGAGCGGTCCATAGACGATGTAGCTGTGCCCGGTAACCCATCCGATATCAGCGGTGCAATACCAGATGTCTTCTTCGTGGATGTCGAAGCAATATTTCAACGTTATCATGTTGTAGAGGAAATATCCTGCCGTCGTGTGCAGAACCCCTTTGGGCTTACCCGTGCTCCCACTGGTGTAGAGGATAAAGAGCGGATCCTCAGCATCCATCTGCTCAGGTTCACAGAGGGGGGTGATATCGTTCTTCCCCATCTCCTCATGCCACCAGACATCTCTGCCTTCCTGCATGGGGACATCAATCCCCATCCTGTTGACGACGATTGATGTTTTTACCAGGGGGCACTCTGCAAGCGCCTTATCGGCGTTGGCCTTGCTGTTGACGGTCTTTCCGCTTCGCCAGTATCCGTCACAGGTAATAAGGACTTTCCCCTCACAGTCCTGCATCCGGTCCCGCAAGGCTTCGGCGCTGAATCCGCCAAAGACCACACTATGGATGGCACCGATACGTGCACAGGCAAGCATGGCGATGGGAAGCTCTGCAATCATGGGCAGGTAAATAGATACACGATCTCCCTTTTTGACCCCATGTTTCTTGAGCACGTTGGCAAACTTGCAAACTTCCTCGTAGAGCTCTTTGTAGGTATATGTCTTGTAGTCATCGTAGGGCTCACCTTGAAAGATGATGGCAACTTTATCGCCACGCTCCTTTAAATGTCTGTCAAGGCAGTTGTAGCTAACGTTGAGTTTCCCCCCCTCGAAAAATTTGATATCAAGAGTATCAAAGCTCCAATCCCAGACTTTGTCCCACTTCTTATACCAGTCTATGAATGCTTCAGCCTGTTCAGCCCAAAACCCATCCGGGTCGTTGAGGGAACGCTCGTACATCTTGTTGTACTCATCCATGTTCTTGATATACGCCCGCTTAACGATCTCTTGAGATGGAGAAAATACCCTCGTTTCCTCCATCATGGTAACCATCCCCTTATCTGTTGCCATACTGTTTACTCCTTTCCTCCCGCACTTTTTTATTGAGATGTAGTTTTCACATCACTCATTACAAGTCTATAAACAAAAAACGTGCCAAAATTCACAATTGAAATTATTTATAAATTATTACAAGGAGTTATATAATTTTAAGAACAGCATATAAGATACATCAAGACCGGGAACCACTGAAATTTGTCTTGCCCGACAAGACTGGTTCTTACAACACAAGACATCTTCTTGCGTAACAAGATGTACGAGCAGCGGAAGAGAATTAATCTGATCTCGATATGTGGTATTTCTTGAGAAGGGCGTAGAGGCGGGGGCGAGATAGGCCGGATATATTGCAGGCCTCTTTAATGTTGCCTCGAGTGAGTGACATCAGATCTTGCAAATAGTTTTGCTCCGCTTCGGAAATGACATTTTCTCGAAAATCACGCAGGTTGGGAAGGGTTTCTAGGGAACCGGAACTCCTCTCACTGCTGTCCCTCGTTGAGGTTCCCTTAGTTTCCTTAGTAATCGAGGCCCTCGCTACATCTATGCGAATATGGGGCGGCAAATGTTTCGGAAAGAGGATGGGGGCCTGACGCGCTGCGGCAATGGTTCGCTCCATGGTGTTGACCAGCTCTCGGATATTTCCGGGCCAGTCATAGGAAAAGAGGGCCTCGAAGAATTCAGGAGAAAACCCTTTTGTCTCCGTCCCATACCGCTCACAAATCTGAGCGGTATAGTACAGGACCAGTTCTTTGATATCGTCAGGGTGCTCTCTCAGCGGAGGTAACTCAACCGTAAAGGAGCGGAGACGAAACAGAAGCTCCTTGCGAAATTGTCCCTGTGTAACCATACCCTCAAGATCACGATTGGTCGCAACCACCAACCTAAAATTGCTTTCAATTTCTTGCTTTCCACCGATGGGACGAAAACGGCGTTCTTGGAGGACACGGAGGAAGGAACTCTGCGTTGAAAGGGGAAGTTCTCCTACCTCATCGAGAAAGAGAGTCCCTCCATCAGCTTGCTTGATGAGACCATCCTGAGCCCTATCCGCTCCGGTAAATGCGCCTCTTTCATGCCCAAAGAGCATACTTTCCACAAGGTTTTCAGGCAGGGCGGCACAGTCGACAACGACAAAATTCTTGTCGGCACGTGGGCTATTGTTATGGATTGCATAGGCAAACAGCTCTTTGCCGGTGCCGGTTTCACCGGTGATGAGGACGTTGGCGTCGCTGTTGGCTGCTTGGGCCACGAGGTCAATGCATGCCCTCATCTGGGGACTATTCCCCACAATCCCCTCTCGATTTAAGGCAATGGGTGGTTTGCGCGCCTGTTTTTCCTCTCGGTATTGGAGGGCACGAACAAGCGGCAGGGTCATCGCTTTAATGGAAGACGGTTTTTCAATGTAGTCCCAGGCACCATTTTTGATGGCAAGTTCAGCTCCGTCAGGATCACCAAATCCCGTGATAATGATGACCTCGGGAGAGGAGGGTGTTTCCCGAATGCTGGGCAATACATCCAAACCACTTCCGTCAGGCATCTGTACATCGAGAAATACCACATCAAAATCTCGTGACGATGACTCCTGAAGCCCGTCCTGAAGGGTGTTGGCACACGTAACCTCATGCCCCATGTGGCTGACCATGGTAGACAACATGTCACACATCATTTCGTCGTCATCAATGATCAAAACATGTGCCATGAAACTCCCTCTTGCATTACCTGTTACCATCCAGCACGTGCCGGGTAATTTCGGCGATTTCGCGCGTGGCGAATGGCTTCATGACAAACTCCCGAATGCCTAATGTCTTAGCCTCTTCGGCGCTGATCACCTCGCTGAACCCGGTACAGAGTATAATAGGAATATCGGGGCGGATGCGCATGAGCTCCTTGGCCAAATCTGCGCCTGTCATATGCGGCATGGTCTGGTCGGTGATAACGAGAGCAAATTGATCCGGCTGTGCTTTGAACACCTCCAGGGCCTCGAGGCTGCTCGTCTTGGCTACCACACTATAGCCGAGGCGCTCCAACATCTGCTGCGCCATGTCAACCAAATCCTCTTCATCATCGACGAACAGGATACGTTCGTTTCCAGTAGCCATCGGAGCAGCGAAATCAGCTTCTTTGAGGGAATCACCCTCAATCCGTGGGAAAAAGACCTCGAAGGTAGTCTCCTTCCCAGGATCGCTGTCGACAACAATCGCTCCTCCACAGCTCTTGACGATGCCATGGACCACGGCCAGTCCCATACCGGTTCCTTCACCCGGTTTCTTGGTGGTGAAAAACGGGTCAAAGATCCGCTCAATAGTCGCGCGGTCCATACCGTGGCCTGTATCGTTTACCGTCAACTTCAAGTATGGTCCCGGATCTAATTCGAGATGGGACACCGCACCATCGGAACTGATATCAACGTCGGACAATCTTATTTCTAATACTCCACCCTTCTCGCGCATGGCATAGGCTGCGTTGCTGCACAGATTCATCAACACCTGATGGATTTGGGTCGGATCAGCCAGCACCATACCCGACTGAGTCTCGATGTTTTGGCGAATTTCTATGGTCGCGGGCAACGATGCCCTGAGCAGTTTGAGAGTTTCTTTAGCGATGGGGCTTACGCGCATCGGCCTTCGTTCCTGTTCGCTCCTGCGACTAAAGGTGATGATTTGCTTTACCAAATCTTTACCACGATATCCGGCCTTGAGTACCTGCTCCAAATTGCGTCGACCCTGAGTCCCTTCTGGCACATCATACAATGCCATTTCAGCATACCCCATAATGGCCGCGAGGATATTGTTAAAATCATGGGCAATGCCCCCGGCAAGCGTACCAATGGCCTCCATCTTTTGTGCCTGGAGGAGCTGTGTTTCGAGCTCGGCCTCATGGGTCACGTCCCGCTCGATGGCTACGTAATGCATGATGGCACCCGTCTTGTCCCGAATGGGGGAGACCGATACCTCAACCTTGTAGGTCGTGCCATCCTTCTTTTCATTGATCATATGACCGGACCACACTTCGCCCCGGGCAAGGATATCCCTCATCTCAGCGGGGAAACCCCCATTGTGCGTGCTGTTCTTGAGGATGCGGTGATTCTGCCCTATCATCTCATCACGAGTATATCCACTGATGCGCTCAAAAGCCGGGTTGGTGTATTGAATTATCCCGGTCTTGTCGGTTATGGTTATGCCTTCCGCAGCCTGTTCGATGACTGTCGCCAGGAGGGCCAACTCCTCCTCTGCCCGTTTGCGGTCGGTGATATCCAACATAGATACTACGCTTTTCTTGGTCCCAGGAATAATGGAATTGGTCAAAAGGAGGTCTTTGTGATTTCCCGTTTTATCAACCCCCCGAACCTCATAGTTCCGAGGAGCAGCATCGGGATTATTTCTTCGCAGGGCATGATATTCTCCCATCCTCTCCAAGTCATCTTCCACGATGAATTTTTCCCACTCGTTCGTGCCCTCAATTTCTTCTCTGGGATAGCCAAAAATCTTTTCAAACTCCGAGCTGACCATCGAGATAACCCCATCCTCCTCAACAATCATGGTTGCAGTTCCTGTCGTCTCAAAAATAGTTCGATATTGTTCCTCCGACTCCCGAAGCGCTTGCTCCGCCTTTTTGCGTTCGTCCAAAGATCTTTTACTTTTTTGCTCTGCCCTGGAGATGTGTTCCTGTAACTGACCAACGATAACGGAGATAAGGATAAACATACCAGCACGAAGATAATCATTGACGGTTACCTCTTCAGCTCGAAAGAAAAAATTACTGAAGATGAGAAACGCAGCCAAGAAGAGAGCGACAACGAAACCCTTTCTCTTCCACCACAAAGATGCCAAGATAATAGGAAGATAAAAGAAATGGGTAAAGACCTTACCGGTATTCAGTACTACATGAAAATAGTATGTGAGAAGGCAGGAACCGATGAGGAGGATGACCATGAAAGCAATTCTGTATTTCTCGTTTTTCATCTCAGGTCGTATATGCATTATGCCATCCCCCAATAGCTTATCATATTCCTGCACCTTCCTCTCAGCAACTGATGCTTTGTAAAACAACCTCGAAGCAACAAACCAACGCCTAACGCCTCGACCTTCCGACTAGATTTTACGCACAGACATTCTTTTCGAAGTACTGCGCTCTATCTAGATCTTTTATCAGAATTCCATGATAATTTCCAAGCTTTTCTACCCATTATAGATCTGAATACCATATATTTGATCAGCCAAAGATAGTTCTCAGCCTTGTGCTGCGGTAAGTGTCTTGAGCAGCTTTGCTCTCAACTCACCACCGATAATCCTTAGTTTCTCATTCTCCTCGTGGATCGTTCGAAGGCCTTTCCTCTTATTTTCCTTTGCGTTCGAGTGCCTTCTGAACGGCCCCAACGATTTCATCAGGGGTAAACGGTTTTGCAACGTAATCCATCGCTCCCCGCTTCATAGCCTCAGCCGTACGGTCAACGGTGGGGTAACCGCTGATCATAATGACGGCGGAACCTGGTGACCGTTGATTAAGCTCCGCTAATACATCCATTCCATCAAACCCTGGCATCTTCCAATCGCAGAGGATCACGTCAAAGGATGCGTTCTCAATAAGCCTGAGCCCCTCACGAGGACTGGTGGTACATGTTACCTGAAAACCTTCGGCAGAAAAAATCCTGCGGCACGATTCGAGCACAATATCTTCATCGTCAATGACGAGCATTGTATCTGCCATAACAATACCTCCTTATGTAGAAAATATTGTTGTTTATACACATACCACCAACCAAAGCAGTTGAGCATTGATAATCAAATCGGCCTCTTTTTACTGATCCATGTAATGCTATCACCGATGAATATTTTTACGTTCCTTACTCTGCCCCACAATCGGTAGCCATACGGTAAAAGTACTCCCTTTCCCAACCTTACTCTCGACCCGAATGGTCCCCCCATGACGCTGAACAATACCATCCGAGACTGCCAGTCCTAGCCCCGTGCCTTGACCTACTTCCTTTGTCGTAAAAAAAGGATCAAACAACTTATCCAGGTTCTCGGGTGGTATCCCACTCCCGGTATCCTTCACGTGAATTTCGACACCCCGCTTACTCGCTCCACTGCCAGATGTACCAATGCCGGTAGTTACGGTAATACTGCCATCCCGCTGTGTGGCATCAAGGGCGTTCAGCAGCACATTAAGCACAACGCTCTGCATCTGACTGACATCAAGGTTAATCAGGGGGATACTCTTCCCCGGTGTAAATGCTAATGTTACCCCTTGTACGAGCGCCTGGTTTTGCATTAACAATACGGCGGTACGAACAATGTGATTTATATCCTGTAGCTCGGAATAGAGTTCGGTCTGCCGAGAAAATTCCAACAGATTCTTTACTATCGTGCGAACACGTTCTGTCTGCTGCGCGATTGTCTTGAGGTCTGAACGGATATCCTCTGCAATATCTTCCCGCTTGAGCAACATGTGCGTAAAGGCCAATACCCCGGTAAGAGGGTTGTTTATCTCATGGGCCACACCAGCAGCCAGTCTGCCGATACTGGCCTGTTTTTCAGACTGTAACAATTTTAGTTCGCTTTCCGTCTTGATGCGTCTATCGCGCTCCTGGAGCGAGGCAAGCATGTCCGCGAAGGTGTTTTGAAGGACCCCGATCTCGCTCTTTGCGATAGGTCCAATGTCAGGGGAAAAATTACCGTGCGAAACTTCGTTACTCGCCTGGACCAGCCGCTGGACCGGCTGTAACATCTTGCTGGCCAAGAAGTATCCCAGTCCGATAGCCACAAGGATGCCTGCAATGATCAACAGGAAAAAAATAGAAAGGGTCCTCGTCCTGATATCTGCATATTGCGCTTCCAATATTCCCACATAGAGCATCCCCACTCGCTTTCCGAAAACATCCTCAATGGGTTCATAGGCAGTGATATACCAATCACTGACGACAAAGGCCCGGCCCGTCCATGTTGCTCCTTCATCAAGAACACGTCTTTTAACCTCTTCTGATACCCGCGTGCCGATGGCTCGCTCTCCGCCAGGGGTGAGAACATTAGTGGAAATACGAATATCATTGAAAAAGATAGTAGCTGTTCCGATGTTGCGATCTTTGTAAATTTCATGTTGGAAGACCGTGTCGCGCACCTGGTCAACTACTGAAAAATTTCGATTAAGCAAAACCCCTCCATAGAGAACACCAAGGAGCTTCGTACCTTCTAAAACAGGAATGGCGGCTGCAAGTGCCATCCCTGCATCTACCGCTTCTTCAGCCCCTGGAGCTGCCCTTGGAGTAGGAAGAAACGGAATGGCGGCTTGATCCGCAAGTACGGGATTCTCCGCCCATAAAAAATCCTTGCTCAGAATCACCGTGCCTGCTACAGGCTTTCTTTCTTTCAATGCGTGGCGTGCGATGGGATGAGTAACCTGAGTCATTTTCGTGGGGATGGCATGAGGTCCAATACGGCAGAGTGTTGTACCATGTTGAGTAACAATGCCGGCGAAATCCAACTCGGCTTGCTGGGTCAAGCGCCTGAGCCGATTGATAAGCTCTGGAGCATCGTGCCTATTAAGCGCAGAACGGAAGCCAGAACCCAGTGTGGTCGTGTTCAGTGCAACCTCCACGCTCCTCATGCGATTGAGATACATTTCACGGGCGGCGTTCAGATCTAAGGTGATACGGTTTGTTGCCTCGTTGAGAAATGTCTTATACAGGAGTTGGCCGCCCACCATGAGAGAAACGGCGCCTACCAAAAAGGATACCCCGAGAATACTTATGATGAGCTTTGATCGAATGGAAGAAAACATGCTTCCCTTTGGATAGCCTAAACGCACATCCTATGATTTATCTGCAACTCCCCCCCAGTACGCTCAAGAGCTCCAAACTCAGATGTCGTGATGTTCGTTGTGGCGGTGAACGTTCTACTGCGGCCTAAGAAGGATCTTATGCCCTAAGAGGTTGATCTGTTCGATAGAGGCCTCTACCTCCTTTTCCTCGCCAAAGAGGCTGACCAGCCTGAGCTTTTTCCCCTCGGGAATAATGGTTGCGATATCGGCCATAAGCTCTTCTTCTTTGCCATCCTTGATAATATACGCTGTAGATTGACACATAATCGGTCCTCCTCCATTACGATTCACTAGGTAGCTGATCTAATGGTACGTCCTTTTCTATTATAGGGAAAAGAAATCATTTCCGAAACCCCTTTTGCCCCTCAACCGTTTTCCCGCCTGTGCCACAAGGGCCGCGGTCCTGCACAACATTCGCCCCCAAAAGGGAGAACTGCTCTTGCGGGCATCGGGGTGGATGAAACAGAAGCGGCGGCACTTTATCTCCTGCAGCCTCCTTTGAAATTCCCTTCCCGCATCCTCATCCAAATCAGGGAAATACCCCGGTATATGATACCCGAAGGCACTGAATCCTTCCTCCTCCTCTTTATGATAGTGGTAAAAATCGGCAAATGTCTGCAGCGTCGTCTTGACCCCAAACTCCTCAGGGTGCAGGTGCCAGGGCGCCCCAGGCTCCATCTCGATGGTAAAGGTCCTGAACCCCTGGACATTGGGGAAGTGCTTTCTGATGCGGGCGATCAGCCGGGCGGTCTCATGCAAGTCATCTTCGCACTCAAAAGGGAGGCCAAGACCGAAAAAGAGATCCACCTTTGCCCCCTTTTCTCTCGTGTACTCGAGACAATCCCAGAGCTCCTGGTTGGTGTAGGAATATCCCTTGTTGCGCCGTCGCACCTCCTCCGAGCCGCTCTCCGGCGAGAGGCCGAGCAGGGACCGGGGACCAAAGGTCTGGGCAAAGCTATCGATGAACTCCCTGGTGGGGAGGCCGTACGATTCAAAAAAGAACTCTACGGGGAGCTGCTCCTCCCTGATCCGGGAGAAGAGCGTGAGATAGTAGTCCGGACGATGGGGGTAGGGATCAAAACAGACATGCATGGTCTCATAGCCCCAGCGCAGGGCATCTCTGATAGACTCCATCACCTTTTCAACATCCCGGAAGATTACTTTCCGCCGGCCGACAATGGATTTCTGCGCATCCCTCCCCCCCCCGCACCAGGTGCAGTTGACCGGACACCCCCTCCCCACCATCAAGTCAAACATGGGGGTCTTGAGGGAGAAAAAGAGGCGATTCCGTTCTTTGGAAAATCCCTTTACAAAGAAGGGCATGAGGATCCAGTCTATGTAGGTCCGGTGATTTTTCAGGAGGGCAAAATTGGTGAAACACAACCCATCCAGGATTTCCTGCGATGCCACATAGACCAGCGGATGCTCTACGATCCGCGCTCCCTTCCTCCACGTAAGGTTGGAAACCGCGGCGAGGTCACTCCCTTTGATGACGGCCTCTGTCAATTGCAGGAGGGGAATTTCTCCTTCACCCCTGATAACGGCATCCACCCAGGAGAATCGCTCCATGATCTCTCGGTGATAGAAACTGGCGGTCAGCCCCCCGAGCAGAACAAAGACCTCTGGAAAGGCCTCCTTGATCCGTCGGGCCCATTCCAGCACCTCATAGGATTGGGGGTGCCAGAAAAGGGGGAGGGCCACGATCTTTGGCCTCGTCTGTGTGATATAATCGATGAGGGAAAACCCTTTATCCTCTATCCACTCCACCCCAAGGTGGATGACCTCGGTTGCATAACCCTCCCGGTCGAGGAGGTCTGCCAGGGCCAAGACACCCATAGGCAAATAATTGATAAAGGTGTACTCGCCAATGGGACGGTAGTAGTTTTTGAATTTGGGGCAATGGACAAAGAGGCAGTCCACCCGTTACCTCCTCTGCTCGTCAGTGATCATGTCGGCTACAAACCTCCCCGATAAGGCCGCCCCTACAATCCCATGCGAAGGGCGGGTGTAGTGACCTGCCAAATAAAGCCCTGTAAGAGGGGTCCTGTTGGCAGGCCTGCCAATGCCGAATTGACGGGGCGTCGGGGCGAGACCATAGGTAGCCCCCCCCTCATTGGCGGTATACCGCTCTAAGGTACAGGGGGTAGCTGCTTCGACAACCCTTATACGGGCGGAGAGGCCGGGAATGTATCTCTTCTCCACTGTGCGAATAAGCCGCTGTACCATCTCTTCCTTTATTATAAGATACCGCTCCCGATCATGCCACCCCCACCCATTGCGGAACGTATGTGAGGCCGGCGTCATGATGCGGACAATATGATGACCAGGCGGGGCGAGGGAAGAGTCCAGAAGAGTAGGAATGGTGATGATCATCGTGGGGTCATCGGGCATCTCCCCTCGGCTCAAGTGCTCATATTCCACCTGCGCATCCCCGGGGCTGATATAGGTAAAGTACGGAAGGTCAGAGCGATCCAGATCCATCTCCACTCCCAGATAGACCAAGCATGTGGAGAAGGAATACTCCAATCCATTGACCACCTTGAAAAATGTCTCCCGATATGCCTCGGGCACCAACTCCATGAGGGCCCGGCGGATGTTGATGGCGGCTACCACCCTCTGCGCTCGTAAAAAATCCCCTCCTCGGGTGTGAGCCCCCTGGACAGCACCACCCTGCACCTCAATCCGCTCAACCTCGGTCTTCAGCCTCAGTTCCCCTCCTGCCTCCCTGAAGGCGGCCTCCAATGCCTGGGGGACAGTCCCCATCCCTCCGTGCGGATACCACACCCCTTGGCTGAGGACCTTCGTGATGAGGACCGCAGTAAAGAACAACGAGAGGCGAGAGGGGGGGAGATGAGCGGGGAGCGTAGAGAGGACCCGTTTGATCCCATCACCCTGAAGATACCGATCCAGGATCTGCCCCAGGGAAACCCGTTGATACCTGATGAGGTGCCAAAAAAAGAATGGAAAGAGCATGGTTTGCCACCAGGTAATCCCCTCGAAACGATTGATCTCTTTCCCGATCCGTCCGATCAATGCAAAGTAACCCTCCAAACCCCGCCGTTCTTCAGGAAAGAGTTCCTTCACCCCCCTGATATATTCCTCAAACCCTCCGCTGAGGTGGAGATCTAAACTGAAATCGGGGTAGATGTTTTTGGCTGTCTCAATACTGAGGAAGCGAAGGTGTTGCAGGGCACCTGCCTGGGCCAAGAGCTTGTGAAATTCCCCCCCCTCTTCACAACCACCAAGAAAGGCCCCTGTAGCATCAAAGGTGTAAGGACCCCTCGTAAAGGAGGTCACATACCCCCCGGTCCTATCCCCCTGCTCAAGGAGAACAACCCGCAGACCGCGTCGAGCCAACAGGGCACCAGCGGTCAACCCCCCCATCCCCCCTCCGATGATGATCACGTCGTATGTCATGCGAATATACCTACAGCAAAGAGTGAAAAGAGCAATAGGGCAACCCCCCACACTATGCCGACCGGGGCCAAGAGGAGATGATAGACCTTCCGCAGCTCCGCCTTAAAATAATCCTTGGTGAGGACCAAGCAGAGATGCAGGGGGGAGAGCAACACCCCACAATACCCGCTGGCATAGGCAAGCATCAGATAGAAAGAGAGGTTATCCCCTCCCGTAAGGATCGGCAGGAGGATAGGAAAGGTGACCCCGACAAAGGCGATGGTCAACCCCGTCATGAGGCCGATGGAAAAAGGGAGCACCACCAGTAAAATAAGCGGCGGTACGCCCAACTGACTCAATCCCTGGTGAAAGCCATCCACTGCTTGGCTCGCCTCCAGCATCTGTTTGAAGTAAATAACCATGACCACGCTGATCAAGACCTGTGCGGACTGTCCCGTGCGCACGAGTATCCCCTTCATCCGCCCCCATACACCCCTCGAACGCAGGAGCTCTATGCCGATGGCCACCACAAGGGAATACGCCAAGGGGACCCGCAGTACGATGACCATGAACAAGACTACTAACAGGGGCAAGAGGGATGAAAGTACCCCCTTAACACCCATCCACCACCCGCTCCCACCCCTCCCCTCTTCACCCTTTCCTACTTTGCGGAAACCGAAGTAGATCCCCCCTGCAACAGCCGCAAGGGTCAGGGGAACATGATAGGCGGCGATGGTTCGCAGGGATACTCCCAACAGGGCCGAGGCGAGGATCACGCCGGGATAGGTGGGGAGAAAATACTCCCAGATATGGCGAAACCAATAATTGAGAAAGGTCTTTTTCTCGGGGGAGAGCTTCAAGGCATCGGATGCCTCGACCACCAGGGGGGCCGATACCAAGGCCCCCCCCACGATGGGCATCAACCCTATCATCGCTGGCAACAAGGCCACGACTGCTCGGAGGTCATTGGTGATGGCACCGAAAGAATCGATCATCCGGCGCATCTCCCCTGCCTCCTTCATGATCTCACTGAGCAGGAGGATGAATACGAGTGCAAAGACGAGGTGTATGGTCTGGGGCTCAACGAGTCCGCGGAAGAATTCTGATCCGATCGTCAACAACGGAAGCCTATAGAGCAACCCCAGGGCAATCGCTCCGATACAGAGCGTGAGCCAGAGCTGTACCCGCCGCACCAAGAGCAGGACGATCAGGGCGAAGACAAGGCCTATCCTCAGCAGTTCCATAGCTTATCTTTCATATTATTTCCAATCTCGTTGACTTCGGCACACCTTTGCCATAATATAGACGGGTTGTGGTGTTTTCAAGATGAATTTTGAAATGCATACGCGAAGGGCTGCTCTATGACGGAAAAGCAATACCTCATCGACGACATCACGGTCAAAGATTCCTGGAGGCTCTTTCGGATCCTCGCCGAGTTCGTTGAGGGCTTCGAGACCCTGGCGGAGGTCCAACCCGCGGTGACCATCTTCGGCTCCCATCTCGTCAGCCCCAATAATCCCACCTATAAAAAGGCGCTGCAGGTGGCGCAGCTCCTGGCGGAAAACGGTTTTAACGTCATCACCGGCGGCGGAAGGGGGATCATGGAGGCCGCCAATAAAGGGGCCGCAGAAGGTGGTGCGAAG
>Ga0307445_10001124_pt1 | contig 15012 bp, 6 predicted proteins | sample SalMarSW160330MG_FD_202147 | JGI IMG/M metagenome (GOLD analysis project Ga0307445, IMG submission 202147) | Salt marsh sediment microbial communities from the Plum Island Ecosystem LTER, Massachusetts, United States - SW1603-30 | ecosystem: Environmental > Aquatic > Marine > Intertidal zone >...
AGAGCTTGATTTGGCGGTTTCGGTGAACGTGCTGCAATATGTCACCGATGACTCCGAGCTGGACCGGGTTCTCTCCGAGGTGCGAAAAAGCCTTAAACCGGGCGGCAGGTTCCTGTGCATCGAGCAGGTGACCAAGAACAAGAACCGATGGCAAAGAGGTCTGGAGACATATTTTGATTCGTTCAAACGGAATGATTTCGAAAAACTTGCCGATTATCCTATAAGGAAAGGACGTTTCCTGCTGCTATATCCCATCTACCTGGGCCTTGTTCCTAAAGCCTGGCTGGGGGCTGTAGCCAGATTCGAAATGTTCTTGCGAAGATTGCTGTGGCACTCATCCTGGGACTACCAGGACCATTTCTTCGAATTGGTGAAGAAGTAGCTCGCGCGGATGGAAATCATATCTGAGTGGGAAAGGGGGTAGCCGCAAGCCTCAGGCTTGGGCGGATCACAATGAGCACCTTGACCTTGATTCTCGTGATAATCGTGGGTTTGGCGTTGGGGAGTTTCGCCAACGTGTGTATATACCGATTACCGAAGAAAAAGTCCATCTTGTTCCCCAACTCCTTCTGTCCCAAATGCGGCAAGAGGATTCGTTTCTACGACAACATACCCATTCTGAGCTACCTTATCTTGAGGGGAAAATGCAGGGATTGTAAGACGAAAATCCCCCTGCAGTATCCGCTGGTGGAGTTTTTCACCGCCGCCTTGCTCACCTTGGCCTATCTGCGCTTCGGGCTGTCCTGGGATTTCGCCGCCCGGGGCATTCTGATTATAGTTGTGATTCTCACCTTCTTCATCGACTTGAAACACAGGATCATCCCGGACACTCTCACCCTCCCAGGAGTAGCTCTGGGATTTGCAATGTCTTTCCTGGTTAGCTCGCCTTCCGTGTTGAATTCGCTTATAGGAATCGCCGTGGGCGGGGGCATGTTCTATCTGGCTGCGGTATTGGGAGAGTTGCTCTTCAAGAAGGAAAGCATGGGCGGCGGCGACATCAAGCTGGCCATGATGTTGGGGGCTTTTTTGGGATGGCAGAATATACTGTTGATACTGCTCATCTCTTCCTTTCTGGGCAGCTTAATCGGCGGCCTGGCTCTTCTGTTCTCCAAGGACGTCAAACAGACCAGAACCATACCCTTCGGCCCCTTTCTGGCCCTGGGGGCGGTCATTGCCATGTTCTTGGGCGACTCCATAATCTCCGCATATCTCAGAGCTTTCTTCTAGAACCACAGACCTTCTCCTGCCGATTTCTTCATAAAATCACGAGGGGGAACAAGAAAGTGGGTTGGATAGCCGTGCGGCTGCTCCCTTGCCTCTTCTGACCCAATAGAGACGCCGCTAACTCCGAGCTTCTTTCGTGCCGATAATCTAAAAAGTACACTGCTATAAAGCTTTCTGCCGTCCGCCCAGCAGGAGGAAAATTGAGAGACAAGGGTTTCTTTCGCCTGAACTACGAGTCGCAAATTCGCATCTCTCTGATTATCTTCATCATATTCCTGCTCCTTCTGAACTTCGGCACCGACTATCTCCTGCACCGGGCCAAACGTGTCCTGGAGAGTCAGATTCATCAACATCTTACAACCGTGGCACTCTCCGCCGGGTTCATCTGGCAGAATAGTCCCAAGACCGAGCTGAAAAAGAACTTGCTGGAGCTTTGTTTCGACTCCGGGGTCCGACAGATTTCGTTTCTCTCCGCCGATGGAGAGCTTCTGCTATCCTCCCGAGAGACTCACTCGATCCGGGACGGCCATATCTTTCGGGAGATCAAAACCCGGAAGGAAGACCTTCTGGCGAAAGGCCAACAGCGCGAGCAAGCGGAATTCTTCTCCGACCTCTACACGGATGAGTCCGGTCTGGCATATTTATCCTGCTACGCTCCCTTGCAAAGCCAAAGTGCTGAAGGCCGAATCTGGGTTATGGTAGAGGAGGAGGTGTCGGGATTTGTGGGCATCCGGCGGATGGCCAACGTCAATCTCCTGGTGCGGGTGGCGGGGCTGTTCATCGCCGCCCTGGTGACCATGCTCCTTATCCGAAATCTGCTGCGCCCTTATCGAACTATGATCAGGAAGGCCGCCACCGAAGAGGTTCTCCCTCAAACGGAAAAATGCAAAAAAGCAGGAGAGTTGGACGCTGCGGTGGGAATATTCGAACAGGTGATAGGCGAGCTCAAGACGAAAGAAAAGACCTTACAGGAGCTTTACCGCCAGACGGACCGTAAAGCCAGGAATTTGGCCAGCTACAACGACTATATTCTCAAGAGCATGACCAGCGGGATGATCATCTGCGACCGGGAAGGGAGGATCACCGGAATGAATGGCCCGGCACAGGCGATTCTCAACATCGCCGAGGAGCACGTGCTGGGCAAGCGCTATCAAGAAGCGTTCGAGTCGGGCAATCCTCTTCGCTTGGCTCTTGAAACGGCTTTTTCCGAGCCGAAGCCGTATTCCGCTCCGGAAGCATCGCTTACCAAGGGAAACGGAGAGGATGTTCACCTGGCACTCAGTTCCTCTGCGGTCAGAGATGAAGCGGGCAGGATGCTGGGAGCGGTGGTCTTCATGACCGACTTGACGGAGATCAAAAGGCTGGAACAGGAGATTGCCTTCAAGGACAAGATGGCTACTTTGGGCGAGATGTCTTCCGGTCTGGCTCACGAACTGAGGAACTCCATGGGAGCCATTATGGGGTTCGTCAAGCTGCTCAGGAAGGAAAGAAACGAAACCACTTCCCAGAGCCGAACCGTGGATGCCATCTTCAACGAGGCCATGAGCATGGAATCCATGTTGCAGAGGTTTCTGGCCTTCGCTAAACCGTATCAACTGAAGATCGACAAGGTAAATCTAAGGAAGCTGGTCGAGGAATGTCACGCCGCCTTGAAGGAGACTTTCAGGGAAAAAGAGGTCGATTTTGCCGTGAACTGCGAGCCGGACCTGGCTCCCATATTGGGAGATGCTCTGCTTCTCAAGCAGAGCTTTCAAAACCTCATGCAGAATTCCGTCGAGGCCATGCCCAACGGCGGAAAGCTTACGGTGAATCTTCGGCCGGTAAGTCCCCCTTCCGGAGATAAGGCAATAAGCATCGAATTCACCGACACCGGCTGTGGTATAGCCAAAGAGATTCAGGACAAGATCTTCAATCCCTTCTTCACTGCCAAGGAGAACGGCACCGGATTGGGCTTAAGCTTCGTCAGGAAAATCATCCACCTGCACAACGGGAGAATAGAACTGGAGAGCCGGCTCGGTCGGGGAACCACCTTCACCATTTGTCTACCGCTTAGGCTGGAACAAGACTCGACCCAGAAGGCTTTGCAGGAAAGTGAGAAGTTGGAGGTCTTTGTTTACGATTCTTCTGCCCTGGAAGAAGAGAATCAGAAGGAGATCCGACGTTCCGATCATTCTCAAGCATGACCGGCAAATCAGTCTTTCAACAAAGCCTGCATCTCTTGCTCCAGGACGTATAATCTAAATCTGATCTTCTTAAAAATCCTTGCTGAATCCGGGTTGATCAGCTTGCCGAACTCCTCCAGCACCCGGGTGGCTTCCTGCGATCTCCTTAGATTGGCCTGGACAATTGAGCCAAGATCGGCTCTCTTCTTTTCCAGACTTCCCATGCCATTTGCGCCCACGTCGCCTTCGCTGTTCCGGAAGGATAACAACTTCTTCTCATCGAAGCTCTTTCGGGCAACGCCGGTCAACTCGTGCCGGAGTTTCTTGAACTTGGATGACAGCGCGGCATCATCCAGGTAAAGCCGGGCCACCTCTTCCACCACCCTTACTCCCTCCCGGCCGCGATTCAGGTTGGCATCCACAATTCTATATATGTTGTCTATTTTCATTCGATCTGACCGGGAAATCCTGTTTGCGTCGATTCCGCCGGGATATTGATGTCCCAGGACAACGGGTGCTCACTTGTGTGTCGCATTCCTGTAAAAAGGAGGTTTCACCACCACTGCCCGGCAAGGTTTGCCTCGAATGATGATGTCCAACTCGGTGTCGATCTGAGCCAGTTCCGCCGGTACGTAACCCAAGCCGATTCCCTTGTTCAAAGAGGGAGAGAAAGTGCCGCTGGTCACCTGCCCGACTTTTTTGCCTGCCTTTTGTATGTCGTAATGTGGACGGGGGAACCCCATATCCGACAATTCGAAAGCCATCAGCTTACGTTGGGGCTTCTGTTCCTTCATCTTGAGGATCGGCTCCCGGCCGACAAAATCTCCTTTGTCCAGCTTGACGATCCATCCCAGGCCGGCTTCGATGGGATTAGTGGTTTGATCGATGTCGTTTCCGTAGAGCATCATCTTCATCTCCAGCCGAAGCGAATCCCGGGCGCCCAGACCTATAGGCTCGATGTCGAACTCCTTGCCTGCCTGCATCAGAGCATTCCACATGCTCTCGGCCAAATCCGGGCCGAAGTATAACTCAAAGCCGTCCTCTCCGGTGTATCCGGTTCTGGAAAAGAGGATTTCCCGACCGTTGACCTTGCCCCGGGTGGACCAGTAGTAATGTAGCTGGGAAAGGTCCACGTCGGTAAGTTTTCGCATCACGTCCTCGGCCCGGGGACCTTGTAGGGCCAGAAGGGCGGTGTTGTCGCTTTCGTTCTTAAGTTGGACGTCGCCGGAAAGGTGATCGGATAGCCATTGGAAATCCTTGTCCAGACAGGCTCCGTTGACCACCAGAAGGAAATGATCCGGCAGCCGGTAGACCAAAAGGTCGTCCACGATTCCGCCGTGATCGTAACACATGCAGGAGTAATGAACCTGATTCACGGCCAGCTTGGATACGTCGTTGGTGGTCATCCTCTGAATAAAGCTCTCCGCGTCCTTTCCCCACACCTCAAACTCACCCATGTGAGTGATATCGAAAAGTCCCACCGTGGACCTGACCCGGCGGTGTTCCTCCATGATTCCTCGAAATTGGATGGGCATCAAGAATCCGGCAAACTCCACCATCTTGGCGTGGTTGGCAACGTGCAGTTGATAAAAGGGCGTCTTCTTTGGTTCGGGCATGGTTGTTTACCTCGGCTATCTGCTTTGATGTTAGCAACTCAGGAACGCTTCAAACGAATTCTCATCCTTTTTGGGCCTTGGGAACCAGAAGCAACCGACCGGCCTTATCTAGTAAAATCCGCTTCAGAAACTTCCCGGTATAGGATTGAGTTACGTGGGCTACTTCCTCCGGTGTTCCGGCGGCCACCACCTGACCGCCCTCGTCACCTCCCTCAGGCCCCAAATCTATGATGTAGTCTGCGGTCTTGACCACGTCTAAGTTATGCTCGATGACCAGGACGGTATTGCCCATGTCCACCAGCTTGTTCAGAACCAGAAGCAGCATTTTGACGTCCTCGAAATGCAAGCCGGTGGTGGGCTCATCCAGAATATAGAAAGTCCTGCCGGTGGAAACCTTGGATAGCTCGGTGGAGAGCTTAACCCTCTGGGCCTCGCCGCCGGACAGGGTGGTGGCCGGCTGTCCCAGGTGAATGTATCCCAAGCCCACGTCCTTGAGCGTCTGCAGCTTCCGTCTGATCTTGGGTATGGGGGCGAAGAATTGGTAAGCCTCGTCCACGGTCATATCCAGTACTTCGGAGATGTTCTTTCCTTTGTATCTGATCTCCAGGGTCTCCCGGTTGTATCTCTTGCCTCCGCAAACCTCGCAGGGAACGTAGACGTCCGGAAGAAAGTGCATCTCGATCTTTATGATACCGTCGCCCTCGCAGGCTTCGCACCGGCCGCCGCGAACGTTGAAGCTGAAACGCCCCGGCCGGTAGCCCCTGACCTTGGCTTCGGGCAGCATGGCGAACAGGTCCCGGATGGGGGTGAAAACCCCGGTGTAGGTGGCCGGATTGGAGCGAGGCGTGCGGCCGATGGGCGATTGATCTATGTCAATCACCTTGTCCACGTTCTCCAAACCCATGATTTTGTCGTAGTCCAAGGGCGCCACTTTGGAGTTGTAGAACTGCTGGGCTAAAATCCGGTACAAGGTCTCGTTGACCAAAGTCGATTTCCCCGATCCGGACACCCCGGTCACGCAGACGAAAAGTCCCAGCGGAAAGTCGACCTTGATTCGCTTCAAATTGTTCCCTCTGGCTCCCGTTACAGTCAAAAAATCCGAGTCCCCATTCCTTCTCTTGGCGGGAATGGGTATGGTCAGCTTTCCGGAGAGGTGCTTTCCGGTCAGCGAGTTCCTGCTGCGCATGATGGTCTGTGGCGTGCCCTGGCTCACTACGTATCCGCCGTCGTTTCCTGCGCCCGGGCCCAAATCTATGATGTGATCCGCGGTTAAGATGGTTTCCCGATCGTGCTCCACCACCAGCACCGTGTTGCCCAAATCCCTCAGACCGACCAAAGTGGACAGAAGTCTCTTGTTGTCCCTTTGATGCAGTCCCACCGAGGGTTCATCCAAAATATAGAGCACCCCTACCAACCGCGAGCCGATTTGGGTGGCCAGTCTTATTCTCTGGGCCTCGCCGCCGGAGAGCGACGTGGCGGAGCGATGCAGCGTCAGATAGTCCAATCCCACGTCCACCAAAAACCCTAGTCTTTCATTTATCTCTTTGAGTATCTGTTTGGCTATCTGCTGCTCCCTGGCCGAGAGCTTCAGATCGGAGAAGAATCGCCGGCATTCCTTGACCGACAGCTGGGTCAGCTCGGCGATGTTCAACCCCTTCACCTTAACCGCCAGGCTCTCCTTCTTCAGCCTGGTACCGTTGCATTCCGGGCAGGGAAGGATGCGCATGAATTTCTCGATCCACTCCCGCACCGCCTGCGACTCGGTCTGCCGGTAACGCCTCTCCAGGTTGGGGATCACGCCCTCGAAGGTTCCGTAGTACTCCCCCTTGCCCTCCTGGTTTTCCCATTTGAAGCGCAGTTCCTTACGGCCGGTGCCGTACAGGACCACCTTCTTCACTTCCGGCTTGAGCTTCTCGAAGGGAACGTACAGGCTGAAATTATAATGCTCGGCCAAGCTTTTGAGTTTGTGATAATACCAGTTGCCTATGGGATCGCCCCACGAGACTATGGCCCCGTGCGCTATGGAGATGCTGGGGTCGGGCACCACCAGGTCCGGGTCGATCTCCATCTTGGTTCCCAGTCCGCTGCAAGTGGGGCAGGCTCCGTAGGGGCTGTTGAAGGAGAACATCCTGGGAGAAAGCTCCGGATAGCTGATGCCGCAGTTGGCGCAGGCGTGCTGCTCGGAGAACAGCAGTTCCTCCTTATTCGCCACCTCCACCATCACTATGCCCGAGCCCAAACGCAGCGCGGTCTCCAGCGAATCCGCCAGCCTCTTGGCGATCCTGGCTCCCACCACCAGCCGGTCCACCACCACCTCTATGTTGTGCTTTTTGTTCTTCTCCAGCTTGATGGGGGCCTCCACCTCGGCAATCTTTCCGTCCACCCTGGCGCGAACGAACCCTTCTTTCCTGATCTGGTCGAATACGTCCCGGTATTCGCCCTTCCTCCCTTTCACCAGGGGGGCCAGGATTTGTATCTTCTTGCCCGAAGGCAGGGAAAGAATCGTGTCCACTATCTGCTGCACGGTCTGCCGGGTGATCCGCTTGCCGCACTTGAAGCAGTAGGCCACCCCCACTCTGGCGTATAGGAGGCGAAGATAGTCGTATATTTCTGTGACCGTGCCCACCGTGGACCGGGGATTCTTGGAAGAGCTTCGCTGCTCGATGGACACCGCCGGCGAGAGTCCCTCTATGAAATCCACGTCCGGCTTCTCCATCACGCCCAAAAACTGACGAGCGTAAGCCGAAAGCGACTCCACATACCTTCTTTGGCCTTCGGCATAGATGGTGTCGAAGGCTAAAGAGGATTTGCCCGAGCCGGACAAGCCGGTTATCACCACCAGCTTATCTCGAGGGATAGTCAGATCGATATTCTTGAGGTTGTGCTCTCTGGCGCCCTTGATGCGAATGTAATTCTCACCCACCTGCCTTCACCTCCCTTGAGGCCGAACTATCAATATACGAACCTTGGCCTAACTGGGCAAGGACTAGTTTGCGGATTTTATCCGGGGCAACTTCCCTCCTGGAACCTCTCGCCTGAGCTCCCAAGACATTAGGGGTGGGTTCAAAAAACTTCGCCAACCGGAGGCGGCGGTTTCTTGGCTGACTGGCTTCCTGGCTCGCTCACCTCGATAAGGGCCAGGGAGAAGACCGGTCATAATAGGAGTTGGGAGCCGTGGCTGCTGACCTCCCCGTAGGGGAGAAAGATGAATTCCCTCTCCCCACTGGGGAGAGGGATACAAGGTGAGGGGGAAAATCGGAAAGACAAGTATCTTGGCTCCCGCCACTCAGTTCCTGCCTGTTACTTCGAGATCGAAGAGAAACATGCAAAGAAGGCCGTATTCTGCCGATTTTGCTCAACTTTTGTTCCTGGGGAATGTATATTATTATAGAGAGTCAACCCGAGACCACAGGTCAAACTTGTTCGAAGTCGCCAAGCTCAGGATAAAAGAAAAAGCCATCTTGGTCGGAGTCAAGCTTCCCTCGGCCAGTCGCTTTGCCGTGGAGGAGTCCCTGGACGAGCTTGCGCTTTTGACCGAAACCGCGGGGGGCGAGGTCTTGGATACCGTAGTTCAGGAGCGCCAGAGCCTCAATCCCACCTATTTCATCGGAAAAGGCAAGACCCACCAGATTGGAGACCTATCACAAAGACTGGGCGCCAACATCATCATCTTCGACGACGATCTCACGCCCGCTCAGGCGTACAACCTGGAAAAGGCGCTGGACGTGAAGGTGATAGACCGAAGCTGGCTCATTCTGGACATATTCGCCAAAAGGGCCAAGTCCAAGGAAGCCAAGGTGCAGGTGGAGCTGGCCCAGCTTAAGTACCTGCTTCCCAGGCTTACCCGCGGATGGACTCACCTGTCGCGTCAATGGGGGGGAATCGGCACCAAGGGACCCGGCGAAACCCAGTTGGAGATGGACAGAAGAAGGGTCAACCGGAAGATCCAGGAGTTGGAGAAGAGTCTTCTGAAGATAGATAAAGAGAGAACCACCCAAAGGAAGAAAAGAGAGGAAGTTTTTAAGGTTACCCTGGTGGGATACACCAACGTGGGCAAATCCACGCTTTTCAATCAACTCACCTCTTCCTCGGTTTTCGTGGAGGAAAAGCTTTTCGCCACTTTAGACTCCACCACCCGCCTATTGAGGGTCTCCCAAAACGGAAAACCGGCGGACGGCACCCGAGTGGTTATCACCGATACGGTGGGTTTCATCAGAAAACTGCCTCACCATCTGGTAGCATCCTTCAAGTCGACTTTGGACGAGGTTAGGCTGGCCGATCTTCTGCTGCACGTGGTGGACATCAGTCATCCCGATTATCAGCAGCACATCGCCAAGGTGAATCAGGTTCTGTCGGAACTAGGCGCTTTGGACAGACCCACCCTGATGATCTTCAATAAGATCGACAAGCTCCCTCCTACTTACGCTCTCAGCCTTTCGCCCCGATCCGATCAGGAAGAGGGTCGGATGTTCGTCTCCGCTAAGGCCGATATCGGCGTGGCCGAGCTGGCCCAGCGGATTACCGGCTTTGCCAAAGGCGACCGGACCGAAGCATGGCTTTTTCTCGACAACGGCCGCTCGAATCTGCTTCCCAGGGTTTACAAGACAGGGGTGGTTACCGAAAGCAGGTTCGAGAAAAACGGCATCCGCTTGAAAATAAGAGGCAAAAGAGAGGACCTGCAGAGGTTGAGGAAGCTTGACGGCGGGCTGAAACTGCAGTTCTTGGCCTCCTGATATTCCTGCCAACAGCTGATTCGTTTTTCATCGCATCCCGAAATTCAGTTATTAGAGGAAACAGTCGCTTCATCGCGGTTGACGAGCTTCTCCGGGTCGGACCTTTTCTCCCAGAACGGCAAATGTGAAGTATCCGAGAGTCTAATCCAGTCAGGACATCGATCACTGCAAAACGCCTGCTCCCCGCATATCCTTTGGCTGTGAGGCATCACCTCCTGACTGGAATTTCTTCAAAAAAACAAGAGCCCCCCGTACGGGGGGCTCTTGAACTTTCCTAACCTGAGTTAGAAAGTTATTTGTTTTCCATCTGCTTCGGCGCTGGCGCCTTCTGAAGCGGTTGCTTGATGGTGGTGGGCTGACGAATCTCAGGCGTTGCCGCAGGCGGCATGCCTCCCTGATACAGGTATTGTAACAGGTACATCACGTCAGCGATGTCCACCATACCGTCGTGCGACGGATCGCAGTCGCCCATGCAGAGAGGATCGGGAGCGGGTCCGTTCTTCAAGATGTAGTTGATCAGGAAGACCGGGTCTGCCAGCTCGATCAAGCAGGCAGGAGCCGTCACGTCTCCTCTGCCGGGATACATGCTCACCTCAACACCCACCACAGGCTCGTCCGGATCGTTGGATGTAATGGTCATGAAGCAGGTGAGGGTTTCTTCCGCGCACTCGGTGAAAGCACTGCCGTCGAAGGTCAGCGTCAGGTACTCGAAGCTCTCCGGATCCATAACGCCGGATTCGGGAGTCACGGTAAACGCACATCCGCCGCCCAAGAGCCAATCCATGACGTTGGCCATGAACTGGGACCTGTAGCTGGGGGAGCCGTCGACCAGACCGGCGAACTCCAGAGTGCTGAAGAGCACCTTGTAGGTTCCCGGATCGTACTGGATGGCCAGAGTGTTTCCCGAATAGTCGAACACGGTCAAAGCCGCCGACGATTGGGTGTACAGGTAGTCGGGCCACAGAGGCACGTCCGGGTTGTCGGTGAATCTGGCGGTCTCATATTGCAGACCCTCGGCCACCGAACCCGCACCGCCCGTGACGGTGAACGGATCGTTCACTGCGTCCTGGGTAACTGAGGCCAGATGCAGGTAGTCGTACGGGAACTGACCCGGCGAGAAGCTGCCCGCGCTGGGATAAGCGCTGTAGAGGTAATCCCCTGACGACAAGTACAGGCCTCCGCCTCCACTCAAATAGGTCCCCAGGTTGGCTTCGTCGTTCACGGTCAACACGTCCCGACCGTAGTAGCCCCAGGTCTCTCCGGTGAACCAGATGACCGCGGGATACTGCTGCAACGTAGCCAGGGGAGGTCCATCCGACAAGGGGTCGGTCCAGTCAACGACATAGTAGTCGTAGGCGTAGCCGCCGGCATCCAGAGCATCGATGTAGATGTCCTCGATGTCGTAGTAGGTTCCGCCGGGAAGTCCGCCGTCGTCGTCAACCAAAAGAATGTCTGCGGTCTTGCCCTTCTCGAACTGAATCAGCAGTCCTTGGGAGCCGCCGCCGACTAAGTTGACGTTGGACCTCTGTCCGGCTACCGCCTTGTACGCCTCGCTGGGAGTCAACTCCGGATTGACGCTGCCGGCCTTCTGGATGTCCTCCAGAGCCTGACGGATGTTGTTGCTGCCGCCGATGGCCGGCGGGTTGGCGCCGATGGATATCTCGAATCCGAGATGCCCGCCGCCCAAGTTGTCCATCCGCATGGGTATGGAGTACTCGCATCCGGGAATGACGCCGGCTGCACAGGAGGAAGCGATGGCGATGTCCGGATCCGGTCCTACGTGGACGTAAACCGGAACCGTGACCTCCAGATTGTTGAAGTCGTTGGTCTCGATGGTGATCTCGGCATAGTAATCACCGGCGATCATACCGCTGGCATCCACTCTGACCACCACGTCCTGCTCGCCGTCCGGAACCACGCTACCGGCATCCGGGAACTCCTCCAGCCAGGCCACAGGATCGGTCATGGAGAACATCAAGTCGCCCTCTCCACCCGGGTTGCTGATGTAGAGGTGCTCGTTGACGATCTCACCTTCCAGCATGTCCACCACCAAACTCTCGGGAGTCATGGCGAAGTTGGCGCCCAGAAGCGACAGCCGCACCGGCACGATGGTCTGACCCTTGTCCTCCGGCGCATTGTGGTCGATGATGATGTTGGCGAACCAGGTTCCGCCCGCAAGTTCCGTGGCGTCGAAGGTTACGTCAACGTCCGTGCTGTCATGCGGCGAGGTCATGCCGGAATCCGGCGAAACCACCAGCCAGTTGGCTCCGGCCGAGCCGGTCAGGATCATAGCCTGATCGTAGGCTCTGTCGGGAGTCGTGGATCCCTCTTGATACGAGTGGACATCTCCGGTCTTGGCGCTGGCCCACAGGAACCAGCCTTCTCCGGTATTCGACTTGCTCTGCACCGAGACCCAACCTTCGGTCAACTCCACAGCGGTGGGCAGTTCCGGAAGGTCGAAGAAATACATCTCGAAGCCCGAGAAGAGCTGACCGGTCGCCACGATCGTAGTCGGCAACACATCGGTGAAGCTGGCTACCAGCTCGGTCGGCGGAAGCGTAGGATCATCCGGAGGATCGGCATAGAAGGCTATGTCGAACTCCAGATCATTGGGATCGCCCGCATACCAAGAGACGCCGTCATTATACACGCAAAGTGCCCAGACGTCGATATCCGTGATCTGCTCGCTCAGACCCCAGAAATCCTCATACATCTTGTACCCGGCCGTCGCATCAGAGGTTGCCATGCTCCAGGAATCCTCCGGATCATGGGGAAGCTGCACGAACAGCGTGTCCTCGCCCTTGACCCAGATGGGGCTGCCTTCCGGTGCGGAACCACCCGTGCCCCTGCTTAGGTATGCCGGGTTGCTCCTATCCACCAGAGGATCGTCGGCCTCGGATTGAGGACCGGAATAAGGGGCACCCAACGGAGTCACGTCTTCAACCGTGATCTCCCACGCCAGAGTGCCGTCTCCCTCGTTGACGATCCACAGGGTGCTGTCCTTGGTGGTGCCGGGGAACATCTCGACTAAGAAGGCCTCCGGATTCACCCGGATCACCGGGTCCGGACCAACGTGGACGTATACCTTGACCGTGTCATAGGTCTCGTCGTAGTCGTTGGTATGGACGTATATCTCGGCGAAGTAGTCTCCCGGGATCAGCTGGTTTCCGTCCACTGTGACGATCACGTCCTCCTGGTCGTCAATGGCCACGCTGCCGGAAGAGGGAGCCTCGCCCAGCCAGGCCGCGTCGTCGCTCAGCTCGAAGGTCAGGGGAGCCAGGCCGCCCAGATTGCCGATGTACATGTGCACGTCGGTGTACTGGCCTTCCAGGGCGCTGATGATCAAGCTCTCCGGATCAACCGAGTACTCGGGACCCAAGACCAGCATATGCACGGGTACTAAAGTCTGGCCTTTGGCTTCGGGCACGTTGTGGTTGATGACGATGTTTCCGAACTTCTCGCCGCCCAGGATATTGGTGGCGTCGAAGCGGACGTCAAGGTCGGTATAGGTGGACGGATCGACCACACCCTCTTCGGGATTGACCGTCAACCAGCCGCCTCCGTAAGAGTTCAGCTCGATGTCATCCACAAACCACACATACCACAAACCGTCGTTATCCGGCGGATCTTCGGCATGGAAGGCTATGTTGACCGTCTGTCCGGAGTAAGCGGAGAGATCGATGGTATACGGATCCTGGAAAGTGTTCCAGCCGGTATCCGGCAAAGTGAACGCGGACAGGTCGAATACCTCGTCCCAATTGCTGCCTCCGTCGGTGGAAACCTTCACCCAGTAGTGGTCGCCGTAAGTTGATCCCTTGTATCCATACGTCCAGAAGGTCAGGGAGCAGGTTCCGGCAATGCCCACCGGCGGGGTGATCAGCCACTCGTCTTGGTGGCCGTAATCCCACCACAGACCGGCCGAGTAAGCGCCCGAATGGACGTAGTAATCGCTCTGCGTCCAGTAGCTGGGAGTGGGCTGGCCGGTTCCGGTATGGGTCTGAATCACAGACCATCCGCTGGGAGGCCAACCGTCCTCGAAGCCCTCGCTTAGGCTTTGCTTGATTCCGGTATCTTCCGTCTCGATGTCAAACACCAGGTGTCCGGTTCCGTCGTTGGTCAGCCTCAGGGTGGAATCCTTGTAAGTTCCCGCGTACACTTCCACGTAGAAGCTGTCCGGATCGACTGCAATTTCGGGATCCGGTCCCACGTGCAGGTACACGTAGTAGTCGACTGACGGATAGAGATCCGGGTCGTTGTTGTTGAGAGTCAACACCGCCACGTAATCGCCGGCATACAGGCTGGTGCAGTCGATGGTTAGATCCACGGCTGTGGCCGGGTCGCCGGAGGCTATGGTGCCGGACGAAGGAGAGGCGGAAAGCCAGTCCGCGTCCTCGTCTATGCTCCACAGCAAGTCTCCGGGGCCATCGTTGCCGATGTTCATGGTCTCGTGATGCACCACGCCCTCGGTCCCGGTGGTAACTATGCTGTCCGGGCTGACGGTCATATCCGGAGCCAGAACGGTCATGTGTGCCGGAACGGTATCGGCCGGGTTATCCGGGTCGTTTCCGGTGACGATGAATCTTCCGTAGAAGTCTCCGCTCAGGATGCCGGTGGCATCGAAGGTGACGTCCACGGTATCTTCCTCACCAACCGGCACAGAGCCCGACTGTGGATCGTAGACTATCCACGAGGGAGCGGCTGAGAACCTGATGGCCATGTTGTCGTGCACGTAGTTTGCGTTGTAAACCACTTGCAATCCATCGGTTCCGGTGCCGTTCTCGATACCTATGGTGGCCTCGTTCAGTCGAGCGCCGGTCATCGTCTTATACTGATAGATGATCTTGCCGCTGGGATAGAGGATGACCTCCATAGTATAGAGACAGTCGGTGCAGCTAAGCCTCTGCACCCCGTCATACTCGACGACCAACTTGCTGCCATCACTGTAGTAGTAAATGTGCCCGGCGTCTGGCGGATACAAGTCGTCCCAGAAAAGAGCCAGCAGGTTGTTGGGCTCACCGGTACTCGGGATGGTACTATTGGTATAGGCAGTGGCCGTACTGGTGAAGCTAACCCATCCGTTGGCGCAAATGCGGAACTGGGTGAAGTCGACGCCGTAGAACTCGAAGGTGAACCCAATATCAAACGGCCCCGCATTCTGATCATCCGTCAGATCCAGCAGAGTGGCTCCCGGTTCGCTGGATATCTCCACCCAGCTATAGGTGGGACCACCCGCCTCATCCGAATCGATCCAGCGGTAGCCGAATGCATCTGGTCCGC
>Ga0307445_10001125_pt1 | contig 15011 bp, 16 predicted proteins | sample SalMarSW160330MG_FD_202147 | JGI IMG/M metagenome (GOLD analysis project Ga0307445, IMG submission 202147) | Salt marsh sediment microbial communities from the Plum Island Ecosystem LTER, Massachusetts, United States - SW1603-30 | ecosystem: Environmental > Aquatic > Marine > Intertidal zone >...
TCATTTCACTCTGCGTACCCCATCTTCTAGGCTCAGCGTCCCCGATAAACAGATTGAATATGATATTTGCAAAAATAGTTCCAATGACAGCTCTAACAAGGACTGGGTCGCGAATATCACGAATCTCATCCTTCATCTGAAAGATCTGCTTCATGAAGTTCGAATCGAATGGAAAGTTTTTTTCGATTGCTTGAGGAATGTGCTTACCATTCATCTCAACAAATTCAACAAAAAAGAGATTCAAGAGACCTGGCTCACTTTGTAATTCCGTATCTAATCTGTTTACCGCGTTTGTGAGCAACTCTTCTGCAGTTTCTCCATTTACCTCATCGAGTAGTGCCAGTATTCTGAATAATGGGTGCTTTTCTATGAATACAGCTTCAAAGATATCCTCTTTTGTTTTGAAGTGATTGTAGACCGAACCTGCCTTGATTCCAGCATTCTCTGCGATATCTCTCATCGAGCTTCCACGGTATCCCTTCTGGACAAATAATTCGTATGCAGAATTTAGGATTCTCGTCTTTGTTGTGTCATCCAATGTCATTGAATCGCAACCGCGTAAACTAACAAGTGTTAGCTTATTAACTCGTTTGGTGGTTCTACGAATCTACAAACACATCTATCCATGTAGACGACCGATTTACATCTGGAATCTCTTCGAACGATTTGAAAACTGGTTTCTTTTCGTCAATCGCTCGTTGGAGTTCAAGGAGCGCTCCTTTGGATTCAGCAAGAAGGAAGAGTGCATCACATTCATCGACCCATGGAGCATGCCATCTCATGTAATCTGTCCAATCCATCTTAATACCAAGTTCTCTTGATAGAATGTCTGGCCAGTGTGTTAGATGGGGGATATACGGAAAATGCCCTTTTTTCCATATTATCAAACCTGCTTCCATTGCTCTCCGAACATTCTCTTCAATCTGTTCGATTGTATCCCCAGTATACGGACCTGCTACATAGATCTTCATGCATTCCATTTATTTGACTCCAGTTCCATTTCAAATAGCGTTTCATTTCTAAAAAAAATCCGTCATGTAAGGATTGCGTATAGAATGATTCAATGTTTGTTTTGATTTCTTTTTAGAAAATAGAGATATATCTCAGTTTGATAAGCTTGGTAACTACTACTATGATGAGGTGTTACATAAATTGGCAGGAACAATGAAGAGTGTTATTTTATTTATCGCTGGAAGTATTTGTTTCAGTATTCAATCAGTCCTCAGTGCTGTTGTGTTTGATGACTATGCAGGAACCGTACTTGCTGGTACATTTGCTTTTACAATGTTAGTTGGCGCGTTCTTTGCATGGAAGAAAGTGATGACTCCAGTCTTTCGTGATTTGTATTCATATCAATCTGGACCAAATACTACAACAACAGTGAGAGAAGACACTGGTCAACGTGTCCAATGTACTCCCTGCTGGGGATTAGCTTCAGGTATCGGTGCAATACTTGTTCTAGTATGGCTTGGAGGTGATCTTGTAGGAACCCCTCAATTCACCCTTCTTTACCCGGGAATCATTGGTGCGGTTATTGGAATTATAGCTGCTATCATGTTCTTTATCGAGTACCGCGGTCCTTACTATAAGCAAGTCTTCTAGCCCTTACCATTGTTTAAGTATTGGGAAAGCAAATCATTCCATTCTGCAATTAGTTCATTGTAAGTACTATTCTTAGACAAGAGGAATTTATTCATACTTTTGAGAACATTGATTCTGGTTGATGTTGGAAGTCTTTGAAATGCAGTGTTATCACTTCTATTGATCAATTTCTCGGTCTTCATTTCAATTTCCATAATACTACTCAGTAGGTCATCAGCTCGTTTCATATCCGCTTCTGAGATAGTGATTCCAAGAGTTGAAAGTCCAACTAGAATAGATTGGACTGGATTACTAGGAGAACTCTCCTTTGTTCGTGCACGCATCATCTCGGTAATTCCAAGTCTGTACTCTCTTGCGATTGCTCGATAGTATCGTTCAACAATTCCTCGAGTCGTTTCATGAGTACGGACCATCTTAATAATTCCCGAATTATTGAGTTTCTGCACATGATGTAAGACCGTACCTGGTTTCTTGCCCATTGCGTCTGCGAGTTGTTTCACAGTCATTTCTTGGTTTACTAAATACTTGAAGACAATATCTGCACGTGTACGATCTAGGAGCAGCTTGATTGTCTTCAGATCAGATATGACTACGAATTCCTTGATTTCTGGTGTACTATCCTTAGGATTCATCAGAGTCCACCTCCAACTTAATCGTGTACTCCTCGTTATCGTCGTCGTCGTTATCGTAAACAGACTCATCTTGAGCTGTTAGAATGAGGTATATCCTTGAGAATGTGATTGACATTGCTGGAAGGACTATGAATAATATTAGCAGGACAATTAGAACCGTGTACGGCTCTAGGTACGCATCTGGAATAATCTGAATCCAATCAAACAAGGGGTCATCAATCAATGTAATGATTGGAACACCAATCAAAACAACATAGACTGACCATGACCCCAGTACTCTTCCCGGAGATCTACAACAAAGTCTGACAGAACGTTTTGCTGCACTAAGAGCTGATAATCCATCGATGATTCCTGGAAATGTCAAGGATAACATCCCATTAGATAGGATGATCCAGATGAAACCAATAGGGAGGATTAACCTGAGTTGTTCATCTGTTGGAACTGATATTGATGTTGCAAATATGGAATATATTGCTATCAAAAACGGTGCTAAGGATATTAGAAAGTGAACCATCCCGCCGCCAACGAGAGAAAGCGCTCTCTTTCTATACCATGAGAAGGCTGATTCTGCAGATGTGGCTTCACTCTCAATTATTTCCCTGGAAAGACCATATAATGAACCATAAGCTACGAAGAATGGTCCAAGAATGGGTAAGACAAACATAAGGATAATAGCTATGAACATTGTACCTTCAAGCGTGCCAACTTCAACGGTGAATGACGTCATCCATAAAATGAATGTTGGTAATCCTACAAAGAATATCAAAGGAACAACTACAAGGAGTAGAACCAAAACAACCATAATAATCGTCAGCAGGATAATGCCCAGCATTGCTAAGAAATATGAGAGAAAGTTCTGCACTGCAAATTTGAATCCGACATAGATATCTTTTGATAAAGCACTGATTCCCTGTGGTGTCTTTGGTTTTCGTTTAACTGGTTCCGGATTATTTTTTGGCCAACTCATTGCGTCACCTCATTAAATGTAGAAGGATTGTTGTTACTTAAAGGAGTGGTGGCTGCGCTTGAGAGATACGCAGCCACCGAGGAGATAGTGAGAGCAGAGAGAATGCTAAGTGGAAAAACATGTACCGCTCTCGTTAGCTTAATCATGTTCCCCCCTCCTTGATAGTGATTGAGAAGTCCCGCTTCTCATTCGAATAATTACAAAAGGTATTGGTGCTACAACAAGCACCAGAAGAGAAGTATTTGCGATGAATAAGGGATTCATGAAACTGCTAGCATCGTCAGGAGCAGAAATCACATAGTTGGTCACGTAGAAATCTGTGGGATGCCAATCTTCGTCTTGGACATCACCAGTGAACACAACAACCATATCTTGCTCAGGTAGGATGTAGATCTTCTGCTCATAATGTCCTGTTGCCTCATAGAATGTACTTCCAGGTACTGACCACCATGTATACCCATAGGTATACCAACTTCCAGTATCGTACCTGGGGGGTGTGGACACATTGACCCACTCCGAAGAAACAACTTGTGTGCCATTCCAGGTTCCATTGTTAAGATATAGATACCCGAAACGTGCCATATCTCTTGGTCTAAGATACAATCCGCCGCTGCATCCATATTGACCACTCGCAGGCACTCGCCACCATGTAAAGGAATCAATTCCTATTGGTTCAAACAGAAACTCCTCTGCAAAATCAACAATACTGTATCCTGTTGCCTGCTCAATGACTCCTGCAAGGAGTTCTATACCTCCCGAGTTATACGACCAATGCTCTCCTGGATTGTATTCCATCGGTCTATCTAGGACGTATTGCCACATATTATCAGACCGATACATTGCGAATAGATCGTTTTCTGGTTCTTCATACGGGATATCAACTTCATGAAATTCAAGTCCTGAAGACATTGTCAGGCAGTGGTATAGAGTGATGTTCTCCTTTCTTGAATCCCAATTATCAACCGTATAATTGGGAAAGAAATCGATTACTGGTTGACTAACATTGTCGATGTATCCCTTGTCGATGGCTATGCCGATAAGAGCAGACATGAAACTCTTTGTGCAAGATTGAATTGTATGCATCACATATTGCGACCAATACCTATAGTATTTTTCATAGATTATGTACCCATTCTTAACCACGATGACTGAATGAAGGTTAACTTCATTTTCTGTGATCGAATTATCGATTCTATCAAGGTATGCATAATTCAATCCTTGTTCTTCAGGAGTTGTATTCAACCATTGGTCTGTAGGCCAATAATCTCTCACAACTTCATTCTGTGCAATTGAATATCCTTGAGTTGGAGTAACTGGTATTAGAAGTAGAAGTGCTATGAATGAGATTATTATTATTGCAGTCTTTCCGTTCGTCATTTTTTACATCACCACGACCATTAGTATAAGTCCAATCCAGAAACTCAAGCTGATATACGCAGTAAACCAAGCCCTTGATCTAGAGTCAGTATAGTGCACCTTCCATAGCTTGCGTCCAAGTATGACAAAGAGTGCAAACATGGGAACAATCATCAAGACGCAACTTGTCAGTACCCAGGTGTAATTAGGGATCATATTACTTGTAACAACAATGTTGGTATATTGAAACTCTAATGATGAGTAAAGAAGTTTCAGTGCTCCTGCAAAATAACCGACTGCTGTCTTAGTGAAGATTGTCATCCCTGTCATGAAGAAGAACATTGAAGGTACGAATGACTGTCGAATGCTCTTGATAACGAGTGGAGCGAGAAAGACGCATCCCACTACTAATGATATTATTACTAATATTTCAAGAACTCCTCTTAGAAAGCCTGGATTATCAGTGATACCAGCTGTAAAGAATATCCACGCCCAAGTTCCATGGTAGTCCGTAACTCCAAACCATGGCAAGGATCCAATCCAACCTGCATTGAAGAGGCTCTGAAAGACTACAGTTGTCGCACTTCTATATTCTCCTGTAGTACTCTGATTCACTGGAAGTGAGAGGTCGATTAAGACTTGGTAAAACTCTCCAATAAAGAAGCTAATCAAGAATAATGCAATTCCGAGATAATAGAAGTAGAGTCTGTTTTTATCCTCTGGGGAAATTGCTGAACCCTCATGCGTATCTGAATTCTCTTCTGATGCTCCGGGTGGTCTTATAGCATATGAGAGATATCTGCGTAATTTACTGCCAGATCCGTTCTTTAACCATGGAATGGTGATAATAAAAAAGCACACAGCAATAATCGGTAGGACTACTGCTGTGATACTTGCCAGATCGACTGAGAGTTCAAGGAATTGAAGTAGCATACCTCTTCACCTAGAAGGTCATCGAGAAACTGTGATTCTCAAAAGATCTATTCCGAATCTTCTCTGTATGCTTTTCAGTATCTTCCCAGTGCTCTGTTTTGATTGGGTCTCCATATCTCAGAAAATGGATGAGTTGTGCTTCATCGTAGACCTTGCCTCCAAGAGCAATCAAACCTGGTAGGAAGAATATCAAGAGTCCTGGAGCAATACTCACTGCATATAGAAGCAGCGCTGTCCCTCCAAGTGCAGCCATCATTTTGACTGTACTCGTTTTGATAACTCGTTTTACTGAGCTACTCAAACTCAATGACTGAACTCCTTGTGGGAATTCCGTTTTCCTAATCCTTGCGTCGTACATTATTACTTTCCACGCCTTTATCGTTCCGTTATTACGGAACGTTCTGGTAATTCAGCATGAAAATTTGCATATATATATTTTGATAAACGCCAAACGTTAGATGAAAACGGAGCAATTGGGCTGAAATGTATCTTCTTCAAAGGTTACATTGTGAAAAATGAATAAATGATTCTGAAAAGTCAAAATGAACAAGATAATAAGGAAAAGTTCCAAACGATGATATGCAGGCAACCTACCAACGAGCACTTTTCAGATATGGTTTCGTGAGGGGACTTTCCCGTTTCGTACATCCAAGGAAGAACACCGCTAGTTTTGAGACGCCTGCTAATCGCATAAGCGAGGATTCAACAATGGGTTATCAAGAACGTGAGCCAATTGAGGCTACCGTGGCTGAGCTAAAGCCACGAATGAAGAATATTACGATCACCTTCAAAGTGGTCGAAATAGGTGAAGCGCGCGAGGTTACTTCCCGTGGAGACGGTAGCACACACAGAGTAGCAGATGTTACTGTAGGTGACTCTACTGGAATAGTACAAGTTCCTCTCTGGGATGATACTATCGACAGTGTTGCAGCAGGTTCAACATACCTTCTGAAAAACGGATACACTGGTCTTTTCCGAGGAAACTTACGTCTGAACGTAGGAAAGTACGGTGAGCTAGCTGAGGCAGAAGAAACAATTGAAGAAGTCAATATGGAAGTTGACATGTCTGCTGAAGAGCACGAAGACGATCGCCCTCGTAGAAGCTACGGTGGCGGTGGTCGAGGCGGCGGTGGCGGCTACGGTGGCAGAGATCGTGGCGGCGGTGGCGGCTACGGCGGTGGCGGCAGAGACCGTGATGGCGGTGGCGGCAGAGACCGTGATGGCGGTGGCGGCGACAGGCGTCGCAGATACTAGTTCATAGAAAATATTTTCACCAAATTTCGTGTCGGGTATCCTTTACGGACTACCCGTCACAACCTTTCTTTTTCCAAGCATCTTTAAGTCAGAATTAATAGATACTGAATTGTGGCTTCGATGGGTCGTACATTTCTATCACCTGAACATCATAAGAAACGAGTTGAACGAATTCAGGAACAACTAGATGAAGATGGATTTGACACATTTCTTGTTCTAAATTCGAGGAATATCTTCTATCTCACTGGTCTATCATTTATCCCGACAGAGCGACCAATTATTCTCATTCTGCATAAGGGTGAGGTCAACTTCTTTGTACCATCCTTAGAGGTAGATCATGTTGAGCACCAGGTTCCATTTGTTTCACAGGTCTTCTCATATTTCGAATACCCTGACGAGAAGCATCCAATGTATCACTTGGCTGACAATCTCATGGACGACCTCAAGATCCAACCGAACAAGGTTGCATCGGAAGGAGGAGGATGTCCTGGCTATTGGGGATACAAGGGACCAAGCTTCGAGGACGTCACTGGTCTAAAGTTCATGTTATTACCCGACATGATTATGGATATGCGAGTGATCAAGGAGCCAGAAGAAATTGAAATGATGCGAGAATCATCCAAGTGGGCTGACCGTGCTCATAAGTACCTTCAGGAGTTCACTGAGGTTGGAGCTAATGAAATCGATATCACAATACGTGCTAGCACACAAGGGTCTCAAGACATGGTTAAGGAGCTCGGCGATGCATACAAACCCACGGGATTCTCAATGTTTCCTGCAATCGCTCTGTATCGCGGTCAGATCGGTCCAAACTCATATTTCCCTCATGCTCTCTCAAGAGGTCTTGTTTTCAAGAAGGGTGATACACTGGTTACAGGTGCCTCCTCTGATGTCTATGGTATTCATGCTGAGTTAGAACGGACTATGTTCATGGGAGAACCCTCCGCAAGACAGACAGAACTGTATAATGCAATGATGGCGGCACAGGATGCTGCTCTGGAAGCAGCTGGTCCAGGGGTTCCGTGTGCTGACGTTGATAAAGCTGCAAGAGGTGCATTCAAAGCTAAGGACGTCTTTCACCTTGTTCGTCATCATACCGGTCATGCTCTAGGAATGGAAGGTCATGAGCGACCGTTTCTTGATATTGGGTCTGAGGAAGTGCTTCAGCCGGGTATGATATTCTCATGTGAACCTGGTATCTATGAACAAGGACTTGGTGGATTTCGAAATAGTGACACTTTCATCGTCACGGATGATGGGATTGAGGTTACCACGAAATATTCTCGGGACCTTTCAGAACTCATTGTCGAATGATTTCCATTTCCATGATCATTTCTATCTTGATTTCCTAGGTTCGCCCATTGATTTCAAAGTGAGGATAGAATACATAGCATCCGACATCTTTGATATCGGGTTGACAATTGGTTCATTGGTAACTTTTGTTTTCAAATTCAGTCCTAATCGTTCCATTATTATTTCTATCTTATGGAAACCATCTAGATTCGTCCGTAAACCATACTCTAATGATAAGAGAATTTGAAATCCGTACGCAGTTTTCCACAAATCATCAAGATGAACTGAGTTCTTTGGATCAGTAGTTATTCCAACTTCATTCATATAAACATCAAAGATTGTCAGCTTCTTACCAACAATTGGAACGACCAAATTATCTATCTCCTTCTTTCTAAGTTCGATTATCCTAGGGATAAGTACAGCAGCAGGAGTTTCAACCATCTTTCCAATGTCAAGCAACACAGTTGTCCCACCAGAATCGAACTGTTCTAATAGAATTTCTACCAGTGTGTGTCTGAGAAAACTCTGAATGTCCACTAAATCTGAGCCCTCTGGGATATTTTCTAATGCTATCAAAATATCATAATCACAGCCATAAAACTCGTCCAATCCCATTCCCTCAAGAATATCCCAACCAACTTCTAACCAGACATAGTCACTGACACTATTTCGTACCTCTCTTGTAAAAGCCAAGAATTCTGTGAAACCGTATCGCTCAATAACGCTAGCTGATTTTATCTTTGAAATTCGGTCGAATATTTCTTTGATTCTAGCTTCGGTCAAATCTATGCATCCACTCACGAAATCAGGAGGTTTGCCTGTGCAACGCTCCGTTTATTGTTATCCCTTCTTGAAGATCTTGGTAATTTGAATCGACAATGATGTAAGATGGATGTCACTGAATCTTCTGAAAACTAGGGGTCGTTTCATGGAAAATAGGTATAATCCAGAACAAATGGATTGAATCAAGGACCTAGAGCGAGCAAAGCTAAGTCGTCTTGATTTGAGTTCAAATCTCTGGACATTCGATCCTGTACTCCATGTAAAACAAGATTCCAAAGCATGATGTAAAGCTTGAATTATTGTAGTTCGTCATTACAAGAGGATTTGGTCTTGATTTTCTTAAGCTCCGGCTTTGCAATTATCAGGAGAGCTATTCCGCAGATTATGGATGAGATGATTACAAAACTCGTGGAATAATTGGCAGCAACTATCTCTGGAATTTCACTGACTACGATGTTGTCAAGCATTGGGCTAACTTGTGCTTTAACAAATTTATCAGTATGAGTATCAGGATCAAAGACTGTTTTAACACAGTCTTCCGAGTCAAAGACAAAATAACTTGCCTCCTCAATAGAATTATCAGTGACATCCATTATGAGGGAGTTATTAAGATAAACGGTAATTCGACCATTTGATGTTCTCTGAATGCCTACACTCTGCCATCCATAGACTGGGTTATCAAAATCATAGTGTGCCAAGTAATTCCATATGTTTGAATGAACTCGTAAGTATATAGCTAGAATGTCTTTTTCTCCTTGGGCAATTGTATAGAAATCTAATACATATCCTTGCCACAATACATCATCAAGACTATCGACCATAAACCTGACCGCAGGCGGATGATAACGCCAATGCCATGATTGATTTAGAAGAATATCAAAACTCCATCTCCCAGTTGTAATATTGCATTCATGATAAGCTCGATTTGATGCAGATTCCCTTGTTCCATACGCCCATAGAGTTTCCTGCTCCGCAGAGAATACTCCCCTAGTTACTATCCAAGAATCTAAACTTTGATCTTCAAAATCATCACTCCATGAGGAATTTGCAGTGACCAATTGAATCTGAAACGTACTAATTCCAAATAATAGTATAATGAAAGATGAGATGAGGATTTTTGCGATTCTGGATTTTGCAATCATCGAAATACCAATTGAATTGTGAAGGCACCCTTTCTGATAAATTTAGACATTCATGCTTTTTGAAATACTTTCTAGCCAATTCTTTCGTTTTTTACTACTAACGACTAGCTAAATTTCTTTATCAATACCCATGTCCTTAGAAAATACGCGAGGCAATGACGATGTCCGATGCAGCTCAAGATACTCAGTGGATTCAGAAAGTAATGGATGTAGTTCATGATGGACTTATCGTCATTCAGGATGAAGATATCGTGATGGCTAACGAGGTATTTTCTGATATGCTAGGTTATCCCAATGAAGACATGATTGATATTGCATTCGATGACATAGTTGAGCCTCAGTCTCGAAGAAGAGAAAGTGAAATCTTTGAGAAGCTTTACTCAGGTGAGAAATTATCACAGTTTCCAACACGATTTGTTTCAAAGAATGGACAGATTGTTCAAGTGGAGATAAAACCAACTGCTGTGACATTTAATGGTGCTTCAGCAGTTCTTGCTTGTGTACGTAATGTGTCAACCCAGATTGCTTTGGAAACTACAGTAACTGAACTTGAAAACAGATTTGCGACCCTTTACGATATGTCTCCTATAGCATACTTCTTGTTAAATAGAGAGGGCGCGATTGAACAGGTCAATGCCGCAGCGGAAGAACTTCTTGGGCTCGAAGCTGTGGAATTAATTGGAACGCCAATTTCTCAATACCTCCCCAAACCTAAACCAGGGTATGACCCTGCAGTTGAAATTGTGAGAGAGGTCTTGCGCGGAAAAAGTGTAAAAGATCTAGAAATGGAGATGTTCTGTGGAAATGACAAGAAAATCTGGATTAGTGCTTCATCTAGAGCAATGGACTCAGGGTCCGATAGACCTGTGGGTATTGGATTCACTGCAATAGATATAACACGTCGTCGTGCAATGGAACAGAAGCTCCGAACTGAAAGTGAACGTGCCAATTTATACATGGAAGTTATGACCAATGACTTGAACATGACTAATCAAAATGTCCTCTTTGCGTTAGAGGACCTTAGTATATCTCTAGATCTTCCTGAGCGTCTTCGTACTCTTCTAGGTGAAACATCTTGGAGCCTTCGAAATGCGGCTAGGATGATAGCAAATATGGGGGTTCTAATATCACTTGACCACGAACCACCACTGAAATCAAAGACCAAGTTACTTCCTCATTTCAACAAAGCGATTCGTGAAGCCACTAGAGATTTCGAATGGAAAACTTTGGATGTGAAATCTAATATCTCTGCTATCGATTTCGAAGTAAATGGTCATCCCTTCATGTGGTACATCTTCTTCAATATTATTCATTTTAGTGGTCGGTCTGATACTAGTGAAAATGTCAAACTCGAAATAAATGCAGAAATGACCGAATCTGATGATATGGTTAGGATTGAGTTCTTAGATTCAGGCCCTGGGATTCCTGATGATCAGAAATCTCAGATTTTCAGGAGAAACGGAAGTGCTGATGATAAACTAGAGGGTAAAGGTCTTGGTCTTACATTGGCTGACCGTTACATTTCAGATTTAGGAGGTCGAATCTGGGTAGAAGATAGGAATCCTGAAGATTCAACCAAAGGAAGTAAATTTGTAATCCTACTCCCGCTTTGGAAAGAAATACTTCAGCTCCCGCCAATTATGTACTATAAATCAGACCATTGTATTTTCTGCGGTCCAGTCCTTGTTACTCTAAATAGTGTTCTAAAGGAACTTGGGATTGAATCTTCTACGATTCAGATTATCAATGTGGATGAACCTGGCGCGATAATCTCAGAAAAAGACCTACCTGCATTACCAACTATCCAAATGGGTATGGATCAACTATCAGGATTTTTATCAGAGGATGATTTGCGTCAAGCTGTTTCAAAGATGATATTCATGTCCGGGGGTTAGAACCACTACTTAGGTGGCATTGGTTCAGATTTCGTGAGGGTTTTTATATGATAAGTGTGAGATAGATTGTGGGGTGCATGTTTAGATGACTGAATGGATTGAGTTTCGTCATGATTGGGCTTACTATATTACAACAGATACTTTTACGATGAATAAAGTCACGGGAAAAGTTCCTGCTGGTACTATTGTTCTAATAAAAGAGAAAGAAATCTTGGACAATGGAGTCACTATTACCAACACAACCTATGCATTAGCAAAGGACGGTCACGTTGTCAATCTTGATGACAAACGATCTGCAAGTAAAATCCTTGCAAAGCTGTTTGTTGATTACATGAAGAAGTATAACGAATATCCTCCCGACACAACATTCGATAAATCATTCAAGAATGGAAGTGTGGATGTGTTGTTCAAGGCTTCTGATTATGATAAATTCAAGATACGACTCACTCATGACCTTGTTGGTAGTGATCCTGAAGAATTTCTGATGAATCTCAGTAAAGCCAGTAGAAAGAAATTCAATCCTGAGAATGAATGGAAAATAGAGCCCGCGAAATCAAATCGTTCAACTTGTAAGACCTGTGGACAAAAAATTGAGAAGAATCATCTTAGACTTGGAGAACCTTCGTATTTCCAAGATCACTTGAGTTACAAATGGCATCACTTTGCCTGTAAGGCTGATGAAATCTGGGGAATTCCAAACAATAAACTGTCTGGCTATGTAGACTTGTCTTCAGATTATAAAAACAAAGTTACGAAAGCACTTTGGGAGTGAGGCAGAGCTTACCACTCAGTTGCAGTAAGGTCTCTTCTACGAAGTCGTTCCGCTCGTCGTTCCTTAGCCTTATCAAAACGCTCTTTCTCTCCTTCATTGGAAAGAATGAGTTTGGGAACTTCTTTCGGCTTTCCCTCTTCATCCATTGCAACATAAGTGAGAAACGCCCTACAATTCTTAGAGGTTTCCTCAGTGAATGGATTTTCTGAAGTCACTCTCACTTCAATTTCCATTGAGGTTTTTCCGACGAAATTGACCCATGCCTCAAGTGTAACAATATCTCGTTGACTGATAGGATTTAAAAAATTCAATGAGTCAATTGATGCTGTCACAATAGAACTTCTGCTATGCTTCTTTGCGACAATTCCACCTATCATGTCAATCCAATCAAGCAACCTTCCTCCATAGAGCGTGTTGTTATTGTTGACGTCGTTCGGGAAGACTGCTTGAGTCATGATTGTTCTTGATGCAGACACTTCTTTCTCTCTCACCGAAATCAGCCCTTTGAATTACCGCTAGATAGCTGGATTAATCTGTTGTTTCGTACTCAAGTTACGTACAGGTGATTGATTTGAGTTACACTGTCAAGCCAATAGGTCATGTCAAGAAAATTGGAAACCAGAACTATCTTGATATTAATGAAGAATATTGGGAAGCAACTACTCATCTTGATCTATTTTCCCATGCCATCGTATTATGGTGGATAGATGGTAGGGACACCCCAGAAAATCGTCAAACTGTCCTATCAAATCCTCCAAAGAACAAAGGTCCAGTTCCCTCGGGTGTCTTCTCCTGTCGTTCTCCATCAAGACCGAATCCAATCGGTCATACAATTGTGAAGATAATTAACGTAGATGAGAAGAATAAACAGATTCTGATCGACCATATGGATGCAAATGATGGAACACCTATAATTGATATCAAACCCTATCTTCCTTCCTCGGATAAAGTTGACAACGCTCGTGTTGCGCCTTGGTTTGAGCATCTTGAAAATCGCTATACTCAGTGAATCTCAAGGTTGGTTCTTCTCATAAAAGTGTAGTAAGAGTTCTTTCATGAAGATTGAATTCTTTTTAATAATGGTCATTGGATTTGCAACAACGATAGTAAATCTGTAGGTTATTGCAGCATTTGGCTTTATCCAGATAATATATGTCGGTCGTGTCAGATAGATATTTGCCCATTTATCACAAACCTTGTCAAAATGTTGTGTCAACTTTTTGTGATCAAAATTCATGTGAAGTGTTAGACTGAATGTGTACCTGTAAAAGTCCTCATCTGTCGCAAGGTCTCTGATTCTGTCAATTGCGTTGTCTATTGAACGAATATATCGAGAACCTCTTCGGTCGTCCACTGCTTCTTCTCTGTCTACTTTCTGTTCTTCAATAAGTCCAGGAATATCCTCGATTCTGTAATTAGTTACTTCACTCCCAACAACTTTATTATTCGGCACTAGTTGAACAGTTTCATCAGCCTGAAAGATTCTCGTATAATTGAGAGTTATCTCTCTGACAATACCTTCAATATTTCCAATTTTTACATAGTCACCAACTCTGAAGGGTCTAGCTGCAAGAACATATAATCCACTAACGATATTTCCCAATGCTTGTGAGAAGGCAAGTCCTAAAGCGGTTCCAAAGATTGCCCCCAAAGATAGAATGGTTGCTAGGTCTGCCTCAAAAGAACCGACGACTATTGTGACTGCTGCAATGAAGAAGATTAATCTGAGGATTAGAACAATACCTGATGCAGCTTCGACTCCCATCCCTACTGATTTCAGAGACCTTTTTGCCAATGTGGTTACTACTATGTATATTATAAACAATAAGATTAGAGACGCCAAGACAATAGCATATGGTAGGATTTGTTCCCAGTAAAATTGTAGATATTCAATCGGATTCACAAAAAAGTCCGGTGGAGTTACCTGCAACATTAATTCCTCTTCCTCACCCCAGAATATCCACTATTTGAATAGTGCGAAACTGTTTTTTGGTCAACTTGAACAAGAATTCTCAGTTGAACATTCTTATTAGATATTGAGTACAACACATTATTGGGGAAACTGTTGAAATTACAGCGAGGTCTTCCAGAATGGTTAAGCTATTTGCTGAAAGCACTATTCGTTATGATATTCCCCCTCAGTTTTTATTTTACTGACCCCCTTCACCTACTTCTCCTGCCAGCAAATGGTCTTCTTTTCCCAACCAATCTTTACTTTCCGGAAACCCTTTTTGACTTCTCTTTCATCCTTTCCATGCTGAGTAGCATCTTTCGTAATTTCCTTATTGGGCTTATTATTGCATTACCTGGAATATACTATAATTACAAACTAGCACGTGCACCATTGAACCAATCCTTCTGGAAACGTGGCATTGGACTTGC
>Ga0307445_10001128_pt1 | contig 14998 bp, 11 predicted proteins | sample SalMarSW160330MG_FD_202147 | JGI IMG/M metagenome (GOLD analysis project Ga0307445, IMG submission 202147) | Salt marsh sediment microbial communities from the Plum Island Ecosystem LTER, Massachusetts, United States - SW1603-30 | ecosystem: Environmental > Aquatic > Marine > Intertidal zone >...
AATTCGAATAATATCAATGAATTATTAAACAAGATATCACTGGTAGTTTTAGCATTAGATGACCCCATATCATCAATCCTCATAGCTAGAGAATGTAAAAAAAGAAAAATACCCCTTATCGAGTCCTGGGCTATTCCTTTTATATATAGTTGCTGGTTTACTGATGGAAGCATGAATTATGAAACATTTTATGGTCTAAATACAGATGAGCTGACATTAGAAGAAATGGAAAGATCTCAAGAATTTATTACTAATTTGAAATCGAATTTTTATCAAAGACTAACAAAATTTCCAAACATTAAGGAAAAATTTGATAGAGAGCCCGGAGCATTAGAAGCTCTAATGTCTGGACAAATTTCTTCAATCTCATTTGCCCCTATTGTGAGATTAAATGCGTCTTTCTTAGCTTTTGAAGTAATATTTTCAGGCATTTTAAATTATAAACCAAAAATTCTTGCGCCCAAATTGGTTGCTTTTGATATTTTTGAAATGAAAAAATTAAATTTGAACTTTACTTATTCTTAGAAGGAGGGAAATAACATGTCAGCAAATTTAGATAAAATTAGTTTCAGAATAATTAATGATTATGATGAAATTCTCTCATACATGCAAATTGGAACAAGATTACCAATCTGGTCTGAATTTCATAAATATATCGTGTTTGATTTGAAATACTTCAAAGCTAAATCAATATTGCTATTAGAAGGTGGAAATATTCTAGGACACGTTTTGGTCTTTCCTGGAATTGATAATTACCTAAATTTTGGATACTTTGGAGTGATTTCTGATTCAAATGATAAAATTTCCTTGCTAATTGATAAACTCATTGAATATGCCCGAGAGAATAATTTCAAAGGTATTCGAGGTCCAGTCAATATACCCGCAATTATTTTTGGATATGGTTTTATGGTTGAGGGAAGCAAAACTAATTTATATATAGGTCGATCTGTTGATTCTCCTAATTACTTAAAACTATTTTGTAAAAGTGGGTTTGAGATTGTAAATGAAATTGTAACTTGGGATAGGGACCAAATGCTTCGTTTAAACCCTCGAAAATCTAAAAAATATAATTTTGATAATTACCAGTTTGAATACCCTGAAAACCTTGATGATTTTAATCAAAATTATAAAGTTCCCTTTTTAAAGTTACATGCTGAAAATTTACCCTTTTCGGCTTCCGTGACCCCAAATGTGGTTGGAGTTATAGATAATTACATTGATTTTGTGTTTAAATATGGATTTAACTTCATGATTTTTTTTATTAGAGATATCTCTAAAGATAAATTAATTGCTTGTGGAGCTTATGTTCCAAATCCTTTTAGAAGGAATGAAAAAGGGGAATATGACTCCATTTATCTTTATACTTGGGTTGTTGATCAACAGTATAGAAGGAAAGGAATTGTTTTTTTAATTTATGGGGAAATAACAGAATTACTATGGCAGAATAATGTTATATATGGTTCTGGGATGGTTAGTAACCAAAATAAGGCTAACACGGAATTTGGCTTAAAAAAATTAGGGGTTTTTAAAACTCGAACTCACGCACTTTTAGATTATATCATTCGATAACTCCATAAACTTTATTATTTTGATTAATCTTATATAATTTATATTTCAATTTACTGGGAATATAAACTTGCATACAAGATTAAATATAAATTGAGAGAGAAATATATTAGGAATTGAAATGCTACATCAAATTGATACCAGAATCTTCGGAATATTTATTGTTCAACCGATTATCATTCTATTCTTTATTTATATTGTTATAAGAATTTTAAAAAGAAATAGAAATTTATTAACAATAACTCTAAGCGCTTACTATATCCTTTGCGCGTCAGGATTTGTTGTTAATATTATCTTTTTTATGGGTACATTTTTACCAGATGATTTAGCCTTTATTCTATCTATCCTATATTTTATCTCAAGTTATCTGGTAATTCTTTCCCCAATTTTCTTGGTAATATTTCTTTTTTTAATGAAACGACCAGATTTCTCATCTAAATCGTACATTTTATTTACTTCATTTTATGGATTAGGATGTTTATTAATATTATTAATACCTGGAGGAATTGATATCGGCATTCATACAAATTGGATTCCGACATATAGTTGGATGTTTTTAATAATATTCTATATTTTCTTCTCTCTAATTATTGTTATTCCAACGATTTATTTACTAACGAAATTATTAATGAATTTTCAAGACAGGGATTTGAGAAAGAAATTCTTTATTTTCCTGATTGGGATATCCAGCATGATAGCCATTTTTTATGGATTAGTCTTATATAATACATGGCATGATCCAACTTTTCGAGCAATTTGGAGTATTGTATCTTTAATGGTAATTCCTGCTGGATTGTTAATATATAATGGAATAGGACAAAATCTCTAAATTTCCTTAACTGGATGGTTGTTAATTGGGAGTGAAAATGAAAAGGTACTTCCTTTATTTCTACCTTTCGATTCGGCCCAAATCTTTCCACCGTGTAATTCTACAATTTCTTTGGATATATAGAGCCCAAGACCAGTTCCTTCAATTCCTACATCAAATCCTTGACCATATCTTTCAATTTTCCCAAATTGGGTGAATAACAGTTTTTTTTCTTCTTCAGTTATTCCAATCCCAGTATCATCCACGGAAATAATGTAAAATTCGCCTTCTTTTCTGGAATGTATCACTATCGTGCCTCCCTCAGGCGTGTATTTAACAGCATTTAGAATGAGGTTTGAAACTACTTCATAAATCCTTTCCTTATCAAAGAACATTATAATATTATCATCAATTTGGAATTCAATTTTTTGACTACGTAATTCCGCCATTCCTTCAAGTTGACGAACGCAAAATTTAATAAGAAATGATAAATTTTCTTCGGTTTTATTTAATTTAACCATTCCCTGTTCTAATCGAGAACTTTCAACAATTGTATTAATATAATCTTCAAGTCTTTTACTTCCTCTCTTAATTTCCTCTAGTATTGAAATAACTTCATCGTCTAGTTTATGCGTATGGAATTTTAATAGGAGTTCTGTAAATCCTTTAATAGAAATTAATGGGGTTTTTAATTCATGTGAAGTTCTTGAGAAAAGTTCTGATTTTAACTTATTTATTTCACTGAGCATTAAATTTTGCTCTTCTAGATGTTCCTGTGCCTGCCAGCGTTTTTGTTCAATTTCTAAGGCATCACAAATTAAAAATAAGACCAATTTATTTTGATTATTGATAATGGGTGTACTTTTATATAAGACACAAATTGCATTATTTAGTTCATTTCCAGTTATGATTAATTTACCATAGCATGTTTTAATGTCGTTTTCCTTGATATAAACATCAGTTTGCGCAAATTCCATTTTATCAACATCAAAATATTCTTGAGGGAAGTCATGGTTTTGCTTAAAAATTTCGGAACAAAACAGATTGGTATTAAATTCTGAAGCATCATATATAGTAATATCTCCTTTATTTGTGGTAATCCTGTATACCTCTTTGTTATCCTCTGTAATCCTATTTATATACATTACTAAATTTCCATCTAAAAGTTTTAAACAAGTATTCAAGAGGAGTTGGATATTTTTATAAGTATTTGTCGTAAAATTCAAGAAGTTTATGTTTAGTTCGTATATTAATTCTTCATACATTTTCTTCTCCGTGATATCTTCGACCCATAATCTGAAAAGAATTAAATTTCCCTCATCATCATACTGATCTGAACGCTTTCCATGAAGCCACTTAAGTTTACCTTTTTTAGTTATTATCCGGATTTCTAAATCCATTCCTTCAGAGGATTTTAATATTTTCAAGAAATCATCAGGATGAATAATTTTATTGGCTAAGTTATCATAAATAAATTCAGTTTCTTGATACCCCATGATTTCAATTAATTTTGGATTAACGTATGATATTTTTTGGTTTTGAACATCCACCTCTAAGATCCCTACAGAAGATGTTTCGAGTAAGGCACGATATTTTCTTTCAGATTCTTTTATTTTTTCTTCAGCTTGAACTTTTTCTGTCATATCGGCAACTGTAAAAATGATATTTTCAATTTCTCCATCTTGAGAGGTTAATGGAGTTGCATTTAATGATAATAGTATAATTTCGTTATTAGATAATTTGCAATCCAAGATCAAATCTTTTATAGGCTTCCTATCCCTCAATATACGTTGATATGGACGATCTTTATCGGGTATTATATTACCTTTATCATCTAATAAGTGAAAGCTGCTATTTTTAAGTAAAGTACCAACTATTTCAGATTTAGGGACTTTGAAAACATTCTCGGCTTGAGAATTCATATAAATGACCGTTCCCGTTTTATCAACAGAAATAATTCCCACTGGATTTGTTTCCATTATCCGTTCTAGCTTTTGATGTTCTCTTTGCAATTTCTCGTTGGATTTTTTACTTTCAGTGATATCTTCGAAAGTTACTAATATCCCTACAATATTATTATCTGAATCGTAGAGAGCAAGACGATTAGTATCAACCCACATTATACTTCCATCCTTCAAGATCCAAGATTCAATAATGTGAAATTTAGTACTTTTGCTTTCGATTATTCTTTTTTCTTGTTCTTGGTTATATTCAATTTGAACCGAGTTCCACAGAATTTCCTCGTCTGTTTTATTGATGATATTTTCAGAGTGTTCTATGTTTACGAGTTTAGCATAATTATCATTACATCCGAGATAATTAAGATTGTTATCCTTCCAGAATACATATTGTGGGATATTTTCTGTAACTGTTTCCAACATTTCATAAGAGCTCTTTAGAGCCTCTTCAAACTTTTTAGGATTAAATAACTTCCAAAAGCGGATTTCTGGAATTGTATTTGTAATCCTTTTAAATCTTTCCTCATCAAACCTAATTTTATCTTCCAATTTTTTTACTTTCGATAAGTCCTTTAAGTATATTAGTATCCGCAACTCATTTAGATCGTTCTTAAATCTTCTTGCTCTTAATTCTGCCCATATATATTCTTTTTTAACATCCTTAAGCTGAACTTCATGAACACCGTTTTCTAACCAGTTTTCTCTTTTAAAAAGCTTATTGATTTCTTTTGAATAATCGGAATGGAGTAATTTCAGGAAAGATTTTTCTATCAACTTGTTTTGGGAATATCCCAAATAATTAAGAAATTCACATTGATTAACAAATTCAATTAAATAGTTTGGCTCGCTTTTTACAACTATGATTAAGTCAGTAATAGTATTTAGCAAAATATCGTTTTGAGCTTCGAGATTTTCTAAATCTTTTTTAGAAAGCATGTTCTTCCTATAAGTCAAGTGAAGATTTTGGTATTTATATATTGGTATATTTTATACGTATTCGTATACTGCTTAGAATAGAATAGTTAAGAACTAATTGAAAATTTAGAATTATTATTATGATTTTTGGATAAAAATGTAAAATATAAATATCAAATTATAATCCTTTATATCACCTTCGAAATCCAATAAAATTAACTAATTAAAAATAGGTGATTTATTTGGTATTAATTGTGACTCAACATTGGTGGCCACATGGGAAATCAGAAAAAGTTGGAAAATTATATCTTGAAGTGATGAAAAAATTTCCGGATGATAAATCAATTACAAAACCCATCCTACGATCTGCAATATGGGCAACTAAAGAGGGCATGTTTAGTACTACTATTAGCGCTATTCAGCCGGGAAAAACTAAAGAAGCAATAGATATGGCAATGAAACGATTATTAATGATATCAGAATCCCTTGAGGGATTTAAATATGAGATTCATTTTGCTAATGATCTCGTGGAAGGCATGCCGATAATAGGATTGGAAGCCCCAGAATAATGTAACTATAAATTAATTTCTCTTTTTTTTATAAAATCTTGCTTCTATTACTCTATAGATTAATTCATAGTAAAAGGAGTATAATTTTTGTTTTTCACCGTTCTTTTTTCAAATTCATTCAAATTATTGATTTAACAAATAAATTACGAATATTAAATTAATTTAAGGATCTGAGTTTAATGAAAATTTAGTAAAATTTTATGAGTTATAATCAAAAATTTTATGAGATTATAATTATTCTCTCATGTAAATTATTAATGATATTTCCAAATAATACAGGTAAATTTCTATGGAAATGAACGATTTTTTAAATTGCCTTAGTTGCGGAAAAAAACTAGGAACCAAGGCTCGAGGATTGAATAACAATAATTTTTGTGCTGAATGCTTAATGAAACTTGATTTTAAAACCGAAGAAATTAATCAAGATAAAGTAGATATAAATCTCCAACGTATACTCAATTTTTTCATATCAGATGTAAGTTGCGTGTTTCATAAAGATCCTGCGGCTCATACGCTCATTGAAGTGCTAACAAGTTATCCCGGGATTAAAGCTATACTATTACACAGAATTTCACATTTCTTTCATAAGTTAGGAATGCCTTTTGTTCCTAGATATATATCAGATATTGCAAGGGAGTTAACTGCTATTGAAATTCATCCCGGTGCAGAAATTGGAAGTGAATTTTTTATTGATCATGGCGCGGGGGTTGTTATTGGAGAAACAGCCATTATTGGCAATAATGTAACAATGTATGCAGGAGTTGTATTAGGGGGTACAAATTTAAAGCAAGGGAAGAGACATCCAACTATTGGCAATAACGTGGTGATTGGAACAGGAGCAAAAGTTCTTGGCCCTATAACTGTAGGTGATAACGTAAGAATTGGGGCAAATTCTGTAGTAATCCATGATGTTCCCGAGGGTTCAGTTGTAGTTGGAGTTCCAGGGAGAATTGTCTCTCGTGAAGGAGAAAAAATTAAAAAAATAGATTTAAGACACGGAGATCTTCCTGATCCCTTGTCTATAACAATTTCAAATTTAGAAGAGCGGATAAGAGAGATGGAAAGCAAGTTAGATATTAATCCTAAAAAGGGTGATGATTATATTGAAATTTTCTATGGAGAACAAGGAGGAGGTATATAAAATAATGAAAATTATAACACGTAAAAATAGTATGTGATAATAATGGGTGCATTTAATAATATTATTGAAGCCATTGGAAATACTCCATTGGTTAGATTAAATAAAATTGCTGAAAGTGCTAAACCGACGATTTATGCTAAATTAGAATATTTTAACCCCGGAGGAAGTGTGAAGGATAGAATTGGTATGAGCATGTTGCTCAAGGCTGAAGAAGAAGGGTTAATTTCTAAAGAAACAACTATTGTGGAACCTACTTCAGGGAATACTGGGATTGGATTAGCATTAGTAAGTGCTGCTAAAGGATATAAAATAATCTTGGTAATGCCCGAAAGCGTATCTATTGAAAGAGTTCAGATCCTTAAAGCTTATGGGGCAGAAGTGATTTTAACACCTAAAGAGAAAGGAATGAAGGGATCTATTGCTAAAGCTGAAGAATTAGCAAAAGAGAAAGGAAACGTCTATATCCCTCAACAATTCAAAAATCAAGCTAATCCCGATATCCATAGAAGAACTACGGCAAAAGAAATTTTCAATGATTTAGCAGGTCACGTTGATGCGTTCGTAGCTGGTGTCGGGACTGGTGGTACGATAACGGGTGTAGGAGAAATTCTAAAAAAAAAAGTTGGAGAACGAGTGAAGATTTATGCGGTTGAACCTAAAGATTCACCAGTATTATCGGGTGGATCTCCGGGACCTCATAAAATTCAAGGGATTGGAGCGGGCTTTATTCCAGAAGTATTGAATACTAAAATTTATGAAAGAGTGATAGCAGTCGAATATGAAGATGCTGTAGCAACTGCAAGAAAATTAGCAAGATTGGAAGGTATATTTGTAGGGATTTCAGCTGGTGCAAGCGCATGGGCTGCCATTTATGAAGTTTCAAAAGAATTTAATGAAAGTGAAAATATTGTCGTTCTCTTACCCGATGGAGGAGAGAAATATTTATCTACTGATCTATTTCGATTCTAAGTAATTAATCTAAAGGAATAATTAGACATTATTAATTTTTTTTGATTTTAGTAAATTTGTGGTGTTTCTGTCATCAAAATATCATTAATTTTTTGCCAGTATTCCTCGATGTCCCACTTTAATTTGTTTTTTATCTTATCAGATATATCTGCTAAAACTTCTTTAATCCTTAAGGTATGAAAATAATTAATTAATGGAGCGATAACTGCAATCATGTATTGCTTTTCTCCAAACCTCTCATCATCATCTGCATACGAATCAAAGAGAAGATATCCACGATTTTTTAAATTTTCAATATTTAATAAAACACCTTCAGCTTTAGTGATTTTATCATGACCATAAATAGATGTTGCTACCATAAACAATTGATTCGCAATTTCCTCTAGAGATATGGGATAACTATTTTCTTCAGGGTAATAATTATTTAATTTTGGACCAATCTTGTCATCCCAAAAGGTTACTATTAAGCGTGTAAATCCTCCTTGGACAAAAGTAGATAGTATCTTCAATTCAATATTCATGGTCGAAAAAACTTCATCGATTTTGTTGTCTAATTCATTTACTTTTTTAATACGGGCAATTTTACCCGATATTATAGCTAACAAGTCCTTCTCGTCGAAAGGTTTTGTTAAATAATCGTCTACTCCTAACGACTTTCCAAACCTTATATCTTTAGGGGCAGTGCGAGCGGATAAAATAATGAAAGGAATTCGATTCCATCGCGGTTCGTTGGATATTGCTTTAAAGAATTCATATCCATCCATTTCTGGCATCATTATGTCACTAATGATAACATCGGGAACTTGTTCAAGTTCTGAAAGAATATTTAGGGCTGTTTTTCCGTTTTTAGCCGTAACTACTTTATAATTGTTCGATTCTAATACTAAATTCAAACTGTATAACAAATCAGCATTATCTTCAACAATAAGAATTAGAGGCTTCAAATCTATATTTAGTATATTGGAGTTTTTTTAATGATCAATTAGAGAAATTAATACATATTCTCTTTTTTAATTATCGGTAGAAAAATGAAAAACGTTGATCCTTCACCATAAACACTTTGAATCCAAACTTCGCCATCATGAAGTTTTATTAGCTCTTTCGCTATAGATAATCCTAATCCCGTACCTGGAATATCGCTAACTTGTTCAGATCTAAAAAATCTTTGAAAAATAGAGGATAAATCTTCTTCCGATATACCAATTCCATGATCTTTAATCTGAAATAACACGCCATCTTTTTCATCGTGGTTGTACATCTTTTTGTAATGATTTTTAGCTTTAATCTCAATATTTTTATTTTCTTTTGAATATTTTATGGCGTTATCAATAAAAATGCGTAATATTTGGTCAATTTTTATCGGATCCCCATATAATTCAATATCTTCATCTATTTCTACGTTAAATTTAACATTTTTCGCATTTCCGATAGGTTCCATTAAAGTTAATATGTTGTTAATAATCGAAAGTGGATTATATTCTTCCCAATTTAATTTTATTTTACGCTCATCTATTTTCGATATGGTTAAAATATCATCTACTAATTCTTTAAGAAGATAAATGTTTCTCTTGATTCCTTCCTGCAATTTTTTCCGTACATTTAAAGTAACTTTTTCAGCATGATTCTCTAAAAAATCAAGAGACATGATTAAAACGGAAATTGGTGTCCTCAACTCATGAGATACAGTAGAAGCAAACCGCTCCAAAGTTTGTTCAGCTTCTTTCCGAGCTGTTATATTCAAACCATAAATATTTGCATATCCTCTATCTTTTACTGGAAAAATGAAAAAATTATAAATTTGATCTTTTATTTTCAAATCGAATTCTAAATATTGGTTTTCAGAAAAAGATTTAATTATGTATTCTTGTAAAGCTTTAGGAATTTCACTCCCTTCTCTAATTAAAAATAACTCCTGGCTCCCTTTATTCGCCAAAAGTACGCGTTCATCATTCACCCTTAATACGGGGTTCGGGTTTTCTAATGGAAACCTTGCCATATCCTCTGATTTTTCTTGAGCAATCTTACGCTCAGTTATATTAGTATAATTTTGTATAATTCCAATGAATTCACCTTTCGCATTTTTATAAGGAACTGATCTTGCTAGAGTCACCATCTTCGAATCATCATCGAAATTCGTGACTAATTCGTGTTCATAGTAGTCTTTTCCTCCTTGAATTTGATTCATTGAGCATAATTCGGTATTACAAGTATTTTCGTACCCTAAATGAAGGTCGTAACATTTTTTACCTATAACATCTTCCTTGGCGACACGGAAAAGAGAAGCGTAGGTTTCATTGACTCTCATAATTTCGCATTCTCTACTGATTACTCTTATTGGTAGAGATGCATTAAACATTTGGTTAAATTCGGAATATGCATATTCTAATTGGGTTGCTTTTTCAATCGATGATTCCTCACTCATCTTCAACTTTCGAAATAATAGATCAAAAGGAGTTTCTATGCCCAATTCGATTATTGCTTTATAGACAAGGAAAAAGGCAATTATCTTAAAAATATGACCAATATAATTAGAGAAGCCAATTACACTAATATAAAACGTAAATGTCAATTCTGAAATCATCGTAACGATAATAGATACTACAATTAAAAGAAATATTTTCTGATCAAATTCCCCTTTTTGTTTAAATAAAACTAATAGGCTAAAGAAAAAAATTATGATTATAACGTACTCACTAATTATTTTAAACGAAGTTAACCCCACACCTTCGATATAGCATGTAGGGAAGAAGCCTTGGAATATCATGGTTATTAAAATAAAAAAGATGATGATATAACTAACAAATAAATAATTCACGTTTATCTTTTTTTTAATGATTAGGGAAGCAAATAAATATGAGAGCGCTTGCCAATATCGAGCTACGATCCATAATTGAGTCGCTAGGTTCGAACCAATTACATTAAATACACCCATTCCAGAGTAAGCTAAGGTGTGAAGTAAATCGATTGCACTTATGAAGAGAAAAGAGATCCCTAATGTTAAAAAGAAGGAGCTTTTCATGTATTTTCTTGAGTGCCAACCAACAAGAAAAATTCCTCCTGAAATAACAATACTGATTACTTCTGCAATAGAATGAAAAAGGAGGTAATTGTAAAAACTTATTAAATAAGTAAGAAACAAACTTATTATTAATATTCCATATTCAATTAAATCTCGAAGAAATTTCGATTCTTTTAAATCATCTTTTATATTAAGAATGTCTCCATTATTAAGCATTATATATATAATATCTTTTTTCCATTTTTTATATTGCCAATTTTTGAAAAACAGTGTAAATCGATGTTTTGTAAATCTGGTAAGTGAAATCGCTCGGAATTAATCTCTTTATGCTTCTGATCAAATCAGAAACCACGCTTGCATTAAATTTGGAATTATTGAATTCCAAATCAGGATCATATTTATGTAAAAATATGGAAAAATTAACATTCAACTTATGTTTCCTTAGTAGAGCTATAATTTTACCCAAGTATTCTAATGAAATGTCGTACCGGTCCCGATCTTGGAAGTCTAAGACATAAATAAATTTCTTAATTTCTTTTATGTGGTTTTCAAAGTTGTTTAAATAACTTTCTCGAAATTGTTCTTGACCGCCGAAATCCCAGATGTTATATTCTGACCCATACGCTTGAAAATTACTGGTTTTAATTCCCCTCGTAGGTTTTATTAAGGAAAACCTCGAAAGATTCTTCACACCCATCAAACATAAAACAATAGATGATTTACCAGAATTATCTAATCCCATGATTAATACTTTTTTTGTATTAATTAGTATATCTTCTTTCATTGCTATATTCATATAAATTGGTAATTAAAATAGATAATTCTATGGTAAAGTATCGATCACGTCTAAGTCTCTTAAGTTTTTAAGTTTCTCTTGATTTATCTGTATCACAAAAGATTTTATCTCCAATAAGAGTTTAAAGATATTTGAATTCTTAATATAATAGGATTTAGCACCATTTATTTTATCAAAAATAATGAGGTTTTTGTTGCTTAGAGCTTTTAAATGCTGAGAGATTGTAGATTGAGACTTATCTAGGGCTTTTTGAATCTCAGAAGATGTTTTTTTCTCATCTTTTAATAATTCTAACATATCCAATCGAGTTTGATCTGCTAAAACTTTTAGAAACTCAATAAACTCTGTTCTATTTTCACTCATTTAATAAAAAATCGTATTGTATTTTGGAAGTATGGTTTTAATTGCTTTTAAAGATATTTCTAATGATCTATTAGTATTAACTAATAACTTATTTATAAATCACCGTAACATTTATATATCGACATATCGTTATTATACGATAATAACATAACAAAAAATAATGTTTGATTATGGAAAAATTAGAAAGCCAAGTTTTTAATATTGATGAGATTGATAAGAGCATAATTGAATTAATTCAAAAAGAACCTACACTTACTCATACTGAAATCGCAAAACGAGTTGATCGGAGTCAACCCACAATAGGTATGAGGATTCGAAAACTTGAAAAAACAGGGGTTCTAAAATTTCAAGCTGGTATAAATATTAAGACCATGGACTTAATCCTAGCACGAGTTGAAATTCAAACTTTAGAACCAAACGAAACCATAGAATTAGTCAAAAAATGTCCCTACATGCTAAACGCTTTTCGCTTGAGCGGCAATTTTAATCTCAGTATTTTTGTAATAGGTACCAATATAGCAGATATTGATGAGATGGTTAATAATCATTTTAGAAAGAACCCTAACATCACTTCAGTTTATATGGATATAATTACTGATGTTACAAATGATTTTGTATTACCATTTGATTTCGAAAGTTGTGGTTACAGTTGTGGTTTAAGTCATAGTTTAAGTGATATATGCTGTAAAAAATGCTATAAATTACCACTTTGATTTTATTTTTCTCATTTTGAGTTTTGATAAAAACAATTAAAGCCTTAGAACAAACCTAAGGAGTCAATTACTTTTGAGCAGATTAAATCCTATTTATTTCAAAAAGCAAACTAATCAATAAATGATGAAACTTATTTTTTTTTTGATATAAGTTAAGATGAATACTCCGATTGGGATGAGGAAGAACTTGCAAAAGTGATTAAATATATGAAGCAAAAATGACCTAAGTAATATAATGAACATTATGAAGAGAAATCAGTCAACGATTTTAGCATCAAATACAGACCATTAAATACTTTTTTTAAAAAGAAGTAAATTTTTTTTAACGATCACAATGAGAGATCTAGTATTCCCGTTGCTTAAAAAATTGTCAGACATCGGAGATCTTAGGCTAAGCGTGCTATTCCCTCGAGGAAAAAATAGTCAAATGATTTCTCTCTGGAAATCAAACAGTAAAAGACTTTTTAATTGAATAAGGATATTTGGATTTTTTGGATAGAGAAGAATTTTGGAGTCTCTTTTAGGATCAACTCAAATTCGATGGAACACAGGCAAACTCTCTCTGTTAATGATTATAAGGGTGAACTGGAGTGATAAAAGTAGTAATTTTGCAATGAAGCATTTCCTCAAGGTATTTACCGTTTAATATAATAATTTAGTTGATTTTATTTTTATTAGGTGATGAATATTTCGAAAATTGATGAAATTATTGAAGAATTAAATCAATTCCCTGAATAACTCTTGGATGAAATATTTGATTATGTTTGATATCTAAAAGCTAAATTAATTAAGGATAACATGGAAATTGCGATTGTAAGTGAATCAAGTCTTAAAAAAAGATTGGTCTCGTCCAGAGGAAGATGAAGCATGGCAAAATTTGTAAAGGAAAAAAAAGCCAGCGATGGGATTTGCACCCATGATGCTAAAAGCAACGGCTCTGCAGGCCGCCTCCTTACTATTCCCGCAACCAAGATAAGTCTTGGTTCCCTCGGATACACTGGCGGTGTTGTTTTTTTAGAATAGCCCTTCTGGCTCTCTACTCACATTGTAAAGTGTTTTAAATTCTATTCTCTTATTATGAATATTGTGTTATATATTATATTATTATATTTAAGGTTAAAGATTAATTTTATGAAAAATTTTATTGATCATCATCTGTTTTTTATAAGGTGGATAAATTATTATGAAGGTTTATAATAGCTTAACATTTAAAAAGGAAGAGTTTAAATCGATCATTCCTAATGAAGTTAAAATGTACGTGTGTGGCCCCACAGTATATGATTCCGCACATATCGGTCATGCAAAATCAGCTGTTACATTTGATTTAATTCATCGATATCTCAAATTTAAGGGATATAATGTAATCGTGGTTAAGAATTATACAGATATAGATGATAAGATTATAGACAGAGCGAATGAAAAGAACGTCAATTTTAAGGATATAAGTGAGCTTTATATTGAGGAATATGAACATATAATGAAAGCGTTAAATATAGAAGCTGATACGGTGAATCCAAGAGCCACTGAATTTATCCCAAAAATTATTGATTTCATACAAGGACTTATCTCAAAAGGTAATGCTTATGAAAATAATGAATCCGTTTATTTCTCAGTTAACACTTTTGAAAAGTATAATACATTTTTCAAGCGTGCTAAAGATACTGAATCTATGGATAATGAGACAAAATTAATTGATCAAGATACTCAATTTGGAGACGATAAAAGAAATCCTAAGGATTTTGCATTATGGAAAAAAATGAAAGAAGGAGAACCATATTGGGAAAGCCCTTGGGGAAAAGGAAGACCGGGATGGCATATTGAATGTTCTGCAATGGTATTAAATCTCTTGGGGGAGACTATAGACATTCATGGCGGCGGTCAAGATCTCAAATTTCCACACCACCCAAATGAGATAGCTCAATCAGAATCATATACAGGTAAGCCATTTTCAAATTATTTCATTCATAATGGATTTATAAATGTTGATGATGAAAAAATGTCAAAAAGTCAAAAAAATTACTTCTTGGTAACTGATATATTAAAAGAATATGATCCAATGGTTGTGCGGTGGTATTTAGTTTCTAGTCATTATCGAAGTTCAATTAATTATTCTCCTGATAGCCTACTACAGTCTAAAAAGGAATACAATAAATTATTAAATACTATTAAGAAGGTCCATGA
>Ga0307445_10001129_pt1 | contig 14988 bp, 11 predicted proteins | sample SalMarSW160330MG_FD_202147 | JGI IMG/M metagenome (GOLD analysis project Ga0307445, IMG submission 202147) | Salt marsh sediment microbial communities from the Plum Island Ecosystem LTER, Massachusetts, United States - SW1603-30 | ecosystem: Environmental > Aquatic > Marine > Intertidal zone >...
CGTCGCCGTTGTGATTGATGCGGCCCGTAACCTCGATGGCGAGGTCGAGCCTCTTCTGTCGCACCTCGGCGCAGTCAAACGGCCCCGCATCGCCATCCTCAACAAGATCGACCTTGTCGCCAAGACCGAGCTGTTGCGTCTTACCGCTGACCTGCAGGCGCATGCGTTGTTCGACCGCGTCTTTATGATCTCGGCGCTGTCCGGCGATGGTGTCGCGGAACTGAAAACCTATCTTGCCGAAGCGGTGCCACCAGGGCCTTGGCTTTTCCCTGCGGACCAACTCACCGATCAATCCCTGAGACAGGGCGCCGCCGAAACCACGCGCGAGAAGCTGTTCCTGCGGCTGCACCAGGAGCTTCCCTACACGCTGACGGTCGAGACCAACGAGTGGAAGGAGCTGGCGGACGGAAGCATCAGGATCGAGCAGACCATCTATGTCGAGCGCGAGAGCCAGCGCAAAATCGTGCTCGGCGCCAAGGGCCGCACCATCAAGGAGATCGGCTCAGCCGCGCGCGCCGAGATTGGCGCCATGACCGGGACGCCGGTTCATCTCTTTCTGTTTGTCAAAGTGCGCGAAAAGTGGGCCGAGGATCCAGAACGCTATCGCGAGATGGGCCTCGACTATCCCAAGCGATAGAGCGAAGCTCGTACGATTCATGGATTGGAGCGACGAAGGCATCTTTCTCAGCGCCAAGCCGCTTGGCGAGACGAGTGCCGTCGCCGAGCTCTTCACCCTTGGCCATGGCCGTCACCTTGGGCTGGTACGGGGAGGGCGGTCACGCCGTCTGCGCCCTTTGCTGCAGCCGGGCAATCGGCTGGGCGTCACCTGGCGGGCACGCCTTTCCGAGCATCTCGGCGGCTTTAATCTCGAGCTGATTGACGCGAATGCCGCGCGCGTCCTTGACGATGCCAGTGCCTTGGCAGCCATCGGTTCGCTCGCCGGTCTGGCCCGGCTTCTTCCCGAGCGCGATCCGCACCCCGCTCTCTACGCCTCCTCGCTCCAGGTGCTGAGCGCTTTCGACGAACCGAAACTCTGGCTCCCGCTTCTCGTGCGCTGGGAGCTTCAGCTCTTGCAGGAACTGGGCTTTGGCCTCGATCTCAGCGAATGCGCCGCGACCGGTAACGATACAGAGCTTGTTTATGTTTCGCCGCGTTCGGGCCGCGCCGTCTCTCGCGAGGCCGGCAAGCCCTATGACGATAAGCTGCTAAAGCTTCCGGCGTTTCTTCGCGATGACGCTGCGACAGTCGAGGAGAGCGAAGTCGTCGCGGGTTTCGCGCTCACTGGACATTTCCTCGAACGCGACGTGCTCGCCCCGCATGGCCTCGCCATGCCACAAGCCAGAGAAAGGCTGATAGGACTTGTCACGCGCCGGTCGAGAATTTCGGCGTGACGGTTAAAGTCTAGCCGTGCCGAAGCGGCGCAAAGAGAAACGGGCCGATCTTTTGACCGGCCCGCCAAATTCTTTGAACTTCGGAGTTGGTTCTACCACCAGCCCCAGTACCACCGCCAGGCGCCATTCCGCCAACGACGGCGGCGACGACGGCGACGGCCACGGCGACCACGACGGCGTCGCCCGCGGCGACCCGCCTCCGCGGGCGTACTTGCCGCGACATTCACGGCCGTGGCTAAACTGGTCACGCCAACGGCGGTTCCAACGGTCGTTCCAACCGCGCTGATGCACCAAAACAAGGCAATTGCCACCGCTGCTACGGCTTGAGCCAGCAACTTACGTGGCGTCCTCGATTTGCTGCCTGCGTTGGAGGGCAATGGGCTATTTCCCATTCTGCTCACCCGTCCTTTCTTCTCCCGCATTTGCGCCTCGAAGAGAATGTCTCCCAAGCGTCTGACCAGGATAGCCGCGTCGTCCGATTTTGCCAAGGGTAACAAAAGTTGTGAATTCAGGGCGTTTAGCGGCATTGGCCGCTCACGTCTCACCGTCTGGGCCGAGGTCAGCGCCAATACCGATCCTGATCATCAGGGCCACATCCGACCCCCATTTGATGACCGGATAGAAGAACCGATAATATCTGGCCTTCTCGATCAGCGTGTCGTGCATAGCCAGATAATCAATGCCGGTGGAGAGGAAGCATTTCATGGCATCGGCTGGGGTCTCGACGATCGGCTCCCCCCGAATATTGAACGAGGTGTTCAGTAAGACCGGGATGCCGGTGATCTTCTCGAACTCTTTAAGCAACATATAGAGCCGTTCATTGTGCTCCTGCCGTATGGTCTGCACGCGGGCGGTTCCGTCGACATGTACGATGGCGGGAATCTTGTCTTGCCATTCCGGGCGCACGCGCTTGGCAAGGAGCATGAACGGCGAGTCTTCATCGCCTTCGAACACCTCGCTCGCCCGCTCGGCAAGAACAATCGGCGCGAACGGCCTGAAGGCTTGGCGATGCTTGACCCGGCTGTTGAGCAGATCCTTCATCGACCCCTTGCGCGGGTCGGCGAGGATACTGCGATTGCCGAGTGCGCGAGGGCCGAATTCGGACCCGCCTTGAAACCAGCCGATCACTTTCTCTTCGGCAAGCACCTTTGCCGTTTCGGTGAAGATAGTGTCCTCGGGCGATTGGCAGGTTTTGCTCTGGACCAACCATCGGTTCCATGCAGCTTTAACCTCCGCCTCGCTATAGGGCGCACCGAGGAAAGCATGCTCCATGACATACGTGCGCGGTTTGTTTTGGACTGCTAGATGGCCGTAATAGGCGCAGCCGATGGCGATGCCGTCGTCGCCGGCAGCCGGTTGGATCCACACATTGTCGTAACCGGCCTCGCGAACGATTTTGCCGTTGGCAACGCAGTTCAACCCCACGCCGCCTGAGATGCAAAGATTCTTGGCGCCCGTCGTCTCGCGCAGCCAGATAGCGCGCTCGACCAGGACCCGCTCGGTGTCTTCTTGAACCCGCCAAGCTAAGTCCTTCCAATGCGGCAAGGCAGGATCGGCCTCCCATTTCCCTTCTTTATCGGGCAGGTAGGGCTGGTTGAACGCCTCGGTCCACTCGGGCATGTCGAGCGCGCCGTTCTTGAGTTCGATGAGCGGCTTGATCTCGCCTGGGCCTCCGTAAGGAGCAAGACCCATCACCTCGCCGCATTTGTTCCAGTCGCCGAAGATATAGCTCGACACCCGGCTATACATCGCGCCGAGACCGTCCATGTTGAAGAACTCATCGGCGAGAAATCCCGTGGTCGGTTCGAGCCACACTTTTTTTATAGGCTCGAGGGTTGAGCCCTCAAACCGGTAATAGCTCTCGGACTCGCGCGCCAGCGGGGAAAGATTGTCGATCCGATGACCGTCCTCGGTGACATCCGAAGCGTGACTGCCGACGCCGTCGACCACCATCAACGCACCCTCGTCGAAAGGGCAGACGGCGAAGGCGCTGTAGGCGTGAGCGACGTGGTGGGAGACGTCGACGACCTTGTTGGAGCGCGAGCGGTAAAGGGGGCTGGTGGCGGCCAGGTCCCGCTCCCGAGGCGGCAAGACTTCGGGCACGTCCTGGTAGGTCAGGCGCTTTTCCAATTCGCCGACCGTAAGGAGGTAGGAATTGCGCACCACGAGATCGACGTCGTCGAGAGTGATACCCTCGGCGCGCAGGCAATAGTCGACTACGCTTTGGTAGAATCCGGGCGAGTGCTTTTGCCGGTTGATCCGCTCCTTGGAGATGGCAAAGGCGATTTCGCCGTCGCGCAGGAGACAGGCGCTGACGTCGTGGTCGTAGGCGTTGATGCCGAGAATGTAGGTATGACGCTTGGACACGATGGGGCAGGGAACACAGAGAATGGGACCCCGCTTATAGCGGATATGAGGCCTTCCGCAACGCTCGACTGGTTGCACGGAGGCGCTGGGACTTGAGCGGAATCGGCCGATGCGCTAAGCGCGATCCATGGGCCGACGTATCAAACCGCCAACTGATTCGGGGCCGGTCGAGCCGGTCAAGCTGCGCGAGGCGCTGGAGGAACGCTATCTTGCCTATGCGCTCTCCACCATCATGCACCGGGCCCTTCCCGACGTGCGCGACGGGCTCAAACCGGTCCATCGGCGGCTGCTCTACGCCATGCAGCAACTCCGGCTCGGCCCGCAGGGCGAGTTCCGCAAATGCGCCAAGATCGTCGGCGACACCATGGGCAACTTCCATCCCCACGGCAATCAAGCGATTTACGACGCCCTGGCCCGGCTGGCTCAGGACTTCTCCGTTCGCTATCCGCTGATCGACGGCCAGGGCAATTTCGGCAATATCGACGGCGATAACCCGGCTGCCGACCGCTACACCGAAGCGCGGCTAACGGCGATCGCCGCGCGTCTGCTTGACGGGATCGATGAAGACACCGTCGATTTCCGCGCCAATTACGACGGCCGCGAGCAGGAACCGGCCGTGCTGCCGGCCGCCTTTCCCAACCTGCTCGCCAATGGCGCTTCGGGGATTGCCGTCGGCATGGCGACGAATATCCCGCCGCATAATGCCGGAGAGCTCTGCGATGCGGCGCTGCATCTCATCAAATTCCCCAATGCCACGGCCGATAAGCTGGTCAATTTCGTTCCCGGCCCCGATCTGCCGACCGGCGGCGTGATCGTCGAGCCGCGTTCTGAGATCGTCAAAGCTTACAAAACCGGACGGGGCAGTTTCCAGCTACGCGCGCGCTGGGCCACCGAGGACACCGGGCGCGGCACCTATCAGATCGTAGTCACCGAGATTCCCTATCAAATCCCGAAGGCACGGCTGATCGCGCGCATCGCCGAACTGCTGCTGCAAAAGAAGCTGCCGCTCTTGGCCGATGTCCGCGACGAGTCGGCGGAAACCGTGCGGATCGTGCTCGAGCCCAGAAGCCGCAGCGTCGATCCGGTCCTGCTGATGGAATCGCTGTTCAAGCTGACCGAGCTCGAGACGCGGCTTCCCCTCAATATGAATGTGCTGAGCCGGGGGCAGGTGCCGAATGTTCTCGGGCTTCGACAGGTTTTGCGCGAGTGGCTCGACCACCGCAAGGTCGTGCTGGTCCGCCGTTCGAAATTCCGCCTCGCGAAAATCGATCACCGGCTCGAAGTCCTCGCCGGCTACCTCATCGTCTATCTCAATCTCGACAAGGTCATCAAAATCATCCGCCAGCAGGACGAGCCGAAACCGGCGCTGATGAAAGCCTTCAAGCTGACCGAGGTCCAGGCCGAAGCCATTCTCAATATGCGGCTGCGCGCTTTGCGCAAGCTCGAAGAGATGGAGATCAAACGCGAGCACGAGGCGCTCACCAAGGAGCGCAAGGAACTGAGATCGCTGCTGGCCTCGAAGGACAAGCAGTGGAAACGCATCGCCGGCGAGATCAAAGAGCTCAAAGAGCAGTTCGGCCAGAAGACCGCGCTCGGCAAACGCCGCACGAGTTTCGACGAGGCTCCCGAAGGGGTCGAGATCGAGCTTGCCGAGGCCATGATCGAGAAAGAGCCGGTCACCATCGTCCTGTCCGAGAAGGGCTGGATCCGGTCGATCAGGGGTCACCAAACGGCTGCCGACAGCCTCGCCTTCAAGGAAGGCGACCGGCTGAAGCGCGCGGTGAAGGCGCAAACCACCGACACGCTACTTCTGTTCGCCACCAATGGCCGCTTCTATGCGCTTGGCGCCGACAAATTGCCGGGGGGCAGGGGGCACGGCGAGCCGTTCCGCCTGATGATCGACATCGAGGAGGCGGCCGAAGCGGTCGAGCTGTTCGTGCATGAGCCGGACCGCAAGCTTCTCGTGGCCGGAAAGAGCGGTCACGGCTTCGTCGTCGCCGAGGACGAGGTCCTCGCCATGACCCGCAAGGGCAAGCAGATACTTAACGTGCCGAAAGGCGATAAGGCTGCGCTCTGCGCCCCGGTCGACGGTGACAGCGTGGCGGTGATCGGCGAGAATCGGAAACTGCTGCTGTTCCCGCTGAAAGAGCTGCCGGAGATGCCTCGCGGCAAAGGCGTGCGTCTTCAGCGCTACAAGCAAGGCGGCTTGGCCGACGCCAAAGTGTTCACCAAGAAAGAGGGCCTGACCTATATCGACGCGGCAGGCCGGTCCTTCGTGCTCACGGAGTTGCGGGATTGGTGGGGCACGCGGGCCCAGGCCGGACGGCTGCCGCCTAAAGGCTTCCCCAAGTCCAATTCGTTCGGACCGAAATTCTAACCCGGTAAGATCCCTACTCGGTCCGCACCCAGCCTTTCGCTGTGAGATGCTCCTGCGGCTCGAAGCGGTTCTTGTAGCGCATCTTGCGCGATCCCTCGATCCAGTAGCCGAGATAGACGAAGGGATGCCCATGCGCGCGGGCATAGGAAACATGATCGAGGATCATGTAGGTGCCGAGGCTGCGCTGCGGCTGGCTCGGATCGTAGAAGCTGTAGACCATCGAGATCCCGTCGCTTAGGCGATCACACAGCGACACGCCGAGCAAAGGCGACTTACCGCCGCCGCTCGCATCCTCTCTCAGGCGGTACTCGGTGACGAAGGTCTCGACCACGCTGTCCTCGACCATGAGCGAATAGTCGAGCACCGACATCTCAGCCATGCCGCCATCGGCGTGACGCGCGTCGATATAGTCGCGGAACAGCGCGTACTGTTCCGAGCTTGGCGCCGGCTGCATGCGGGTCGCGACCAGATCGGAATTGATACGGGCGATGCGCCGGAGCGAGCGCCGAACCACGAAATCATTCGCCAGAATGCGGACCGGCACGCAGGCCGAGCAGGCGTCGCAATAGGGCATATAGGCGATGTTCTGGCTGCGCCGGAATCCGCCCTTGAGCAGATTGTCCACAAGGAACCGCGGCTTGTCGCGGGTCAGGTGGGTGAACAGCTTCCGCTCGAGCCGGCCGGGAAGATAGGGGCAGGGCTGCGGCGCGGTGATGTAGAACTCGGGAAAGTTGTTCTTGTGCTCTGTCACGGTTCTGTCACCCGGATACGAATCCGAACCTGTCCGCCAAGCTTAGTGGATCGGAGGCGGCAAGCGCAATCCGGTACGCGGGCTCAAAAGCGCCGGATCCTAGGGGCGGTTGATGAACACCATGCCGGCAAGAATGTCATGCAGGCAGCGTTTTCGCTGGTCAAAGAAGGCCCATAGGAGAATGGGACAGAATATTACTAGCGAGAACCAGAACAGGAGCGCGTGGAAGGCTGCGATCAGCGGCGTCACTTTCCCGCCAAACCACATGCGTGCCTCAAGCCCCATAAGCCTCTGCCCGACAGTGGCCGAATTCTTGCCCCCTATGGTGACCGCGTTATAGCCGAGGCCGACGAAGGGAAAGACGAGGCCGAACAGGAGCCAAGCCAGTCCGAGGGTGATGATGCCCAGCACGGCCACCACCACATAGGCGATCAGCGTCAACAGGGCGATGATGATCGCGTCGACCACAAATGCGAACGACCGTTTGCCGATCACGCCGTCGAACAGCTGGGGCTGCTTCACCGGATCGTAGGCATGGGGCTGATCAGCGAAGCTCGAGCTTTGCGCTGGAGGCTGATGCTGGTCGGTCATTCATCTTCTCCGGTCGAGGGTTACAAGGGTTGCTCGCAGGCCAAAGATGGTGATGAGCGCCCCCGCAAACAAGCAAGCCCCGGGTTGCCGAGGCCAAGCCGAGGCGCTAACAATCTCGCCCGGTGGGCTGCGAGGTCAAGCCAACGAGGACTTAATCCATGCGGAAATTTTTGCTGTCGGCCGGACTTGCCGTCTTTTTCGCCGCCAATCCCGCCTGGCAGGTGGCAGCGGCAGCCTGTGAAGGCGAAAAGGTCATCTTCGAGGACAAGTTCGCCGATGACGCCGGCGGCTGGCCGTTGCGCGACACCGTCGAGGTGAAGGACGGGGCCTTCGTCATCAACCTTCCTCCCGACGATATGCAGTCGAACCTGAACGTCACCTTCACCGTCAAAGACGCCGACATTTGCTCGGAGGTGGTTTGGCCCGTTGGCGAAGAGACGATGCTGGGTGCGGGCCTCCTGTTTTGGGGTGAGGACAACCGGACCTATTTCCAATTCGGCATTCTCAATAACGGCAAGTTCTGGATTGCGCGCAAACAAGACGGCAAGTGGCTCGGCACGATCGCAGCCAATGTCGATTCCGCGGCGATCAACCAGGAGCCGGGGGCCAGCAACATGCTGCGCGTCAAGACCGACGGCAACAACGTGTCGTTCTTCATCAACGGCACCAAGGTGCGCGACTTGCGCGGTCAGGCGCCGAAAGGCGATTGGCGGTTCGGACTGTCGGGCGACAATTTCGACAAGGAGAAAGAGGCGACTGTGGTGTTCAAGACCGTGAAGGTCACGAACTAGACCTATTGCTTGAGCAGCTTCGCCACCTCGGCCGCGAAATAGGTGAAGATGGCGTCGGCGCCCGCACGTTTGAACGCGATCAAACTTTCCAGGATGGCGCGTTCCCGATCGATGAAGCCGCGCTCCGCTGCCGCGGCAAGCGCGGCATACTCGCCTGAGACCTGATAGACAAAGGTCGGCACGCCGAAGGCCTCCTTCACCCGCCAGACGATGTCGAGATAGGGCAGACCCGGCTTGACCATGACCATGTCGGCCCCTTCGGCGATGTCGAGTGCGACTTCGCGCAGCGCCTCATCGCCGTTGGCAGGGTCCATCTGATAGCTCAGCTTGTCGCCCTTGAGCCTTGCGCCAGATCCCACCGCGTCGCGAAACGGCCCATAGAACGAGGACGCATATTTCGCGGCGTAGGCGAGGAGCTGCGTGTTGGTAAAGCCGTTCGCTTCGAGCGCCGCCCTGATCGCCCCGATCCGCCCATCCATCATGTCCGAGGGTGCGAGGATATCGCAGCCGGCTTCGGCTTGAACCAGGGCTTGCTGAATCAGAACCTCGACGGTCCGGTCGTTATCGACCTCCTCGCCCGCCAGCAGTCCGTCATGCCCGTGGCTGGTGTAAGGGTCGAGCGCCACGTCGCAGACGATGCCGATTTCGGGCACCGCTTCCTTGATGGCACGGACCGCCCGGCAAACGAGATTGCCGGGATTGACGCCCTCGCTTGCCACCTCGTCGCGCAAGGACGGATCGGTATTGGGAAAGAGCGCGATGGCGGGAATGCCCAGCGCGGCGGCCTCTTCGGCGGCCTCGACGGCAAGGTCGATGGTCAGCCGCTCAACGCCCGGCATGGCGGCAACCTGAGTCCGGGTGCGCGTTCCGTCGATCAGGAAAATCGGCCAAATAAGATTCGAGGTCGCAAGCGAGGTTTCGCGCACCAGGCGGCGAGACCAGTCGGCACGGCGATTGCGCCGCATGCGCGTTGCCGGGAAACCGGGGCCCTTCGCCGCCTCAACTGAGACGCCGGCGCGCTTTGCCCGCTCGTTGCGAAACGAAATCGCCTTGTCTTTTGGGGACGTCATCTACGCATTACTGCCATTCGCCGATCAAGATTTCAGCAAACTACCATTTGAGCGGCGTGACTGCCAATGCCTCTCGGCGGATATGGTTTTCGGCCAAAACTCATTCGCAGTAATTGGCTCTGCGCCGTGGCTTCATGTCGAAGTGGAAATGATTCTTGTGAGCGGCATTGGCGTTCGGACCGAGCACCGTCCCGAACCGCTTGCACGCCTGCTCAAACAAGAAAGTGGTGAACTGGTTTTTAGGGTCGGGCGCCGGAGGTTCTGCCGCAACCGGCGGCGGTTTTGGCAGGGCGCCCGGTTCCGCCTTCACCGGTGTGACAACACCCGGTTTGCGATCGCTCTTAAGGCGCGCCGGGTTGGGCTCAGGCGGAGGCGGCGGTGGGGCCGCGGCCCGCGGCCAATGCTCAAGCACGGTGATGCGGTTCCCGTCGGCGAGAGTGAATTCCGATACGTCGAGCGCATTGACGAGCGCGTGCTCGCTGATCCGCGTGTTCGCGCCGCCATAACGGTTGCGGCAAGAATAGGATGTGGCATTGCGAATCTTCACCACGGCGCTTCCGAACAGCGCTTTCGCTTCCGGCTGGACGGTATCCCGCAACCATTCCCCGAAAACGTCGGCCATCTGACAGTTGAGCGTTGCCGGCGGCTCGATTTGCACTTTCGGATCGTCGCCGACCGCGCGCAGTAAGACCGGCGCCGGGGTCCCGCATATGCCTTCCCTGATCGGCGGCAGGAGTTGGTAATCGAGCGAATCTCCTGAGAGCAGGGTCTTGCACTTCGCCGTGGCGGCGGCAATCTCCGCCTCGGTCCAAGCCACGGTCGGTTGATCCCCTGGCAATGTCGACGGAGGCTCGGTCCCGGCCGTCGCCCTCAGCGGATTGCGCTCCGGCAAAGGCGGAAGCTCCGCCGTTTCCGCTTTGGCGTCGGCGGCAAGCGCCACCAGCAGGGCAAGGCCAAGCCAAGCAATTTTCCTATTGGGCATGTCCGGCGACCGATGGTCCTTGGTTTCGCGACGCTTGAGGTTTTGAGGATTGAGTGTTAGCTGCCCCGGGCCTTAGTTGTGGCGCCTAAGGCGCCGCCGCGAGGCGTCATTACACCGGATTTAAGCCGGAGGCACCGCACTTTGTCCGAGGCGTTGGGCATCAGCTTCGAGGAGATCGACCGCGCCGGGGTGGTCACGCTCGATCGCCCCGCTCGACTCAACGCTTTGACACGGGAAATGTTCGAGGCTTTGAGCGCACAATATCGCGCCTGGGCCCCGGCAGCGCATATCTACGGCGTGGTCATGCAATCCTCGCACCCTTCGGTGTTCTCAAGCGGGGGCGATATCAAGATCTTGCATGAGTGGAACCAGCAAGACGCCCGGGAAGCGCTTCGGGCGTTCTACCGCGCCGCTTACAGCCATGTCTGGGTGCTTGAGAAATTCATCAGGCCGAACGTGCCGTTGATTAACGGCCTCGCGCTTGGCGGCGGCATTGGCATCAGTCTTTACGGCACGCATCGCGTGGCAGGCGAAAAATACCGATTCGGCATGCCGCAAGTCGGCATCGGGTTCCTGCCGGATATTGGCGGGACTTATTTTCTTCCCCGTATGCTTGGGCACACCGGTCTCTATCTTGCTTTGACCGGACGCCTGATCGGACCGGCTGAAGCCTATCGTCACCGCCTCGTCAGTCACACCATCCCGGCGGCGCATTTCGATGTGATCAAGGACGCCTTGAGCGACAATCATCCGATTGATCGTCTGCTCGATGGCCTTCATCGCGATCCAGGCGAAGGCGAGCTGGTCAGATACACGCCCCTGATCGACCGCGCCTTCGCCGCACCGTCAGTGGAGTCGATTCTCGAAAGGCTCGATGAGGAGCGTGGCGAGGACGAATCCTTTGCGCAAGAGACCGCCGCGGCGATACGCGAGAAGTCTCCAACCTCGCTCAAGATTGCGTTCGAACAATACAAGCGGGGCAAGTCGTTGGACCTTGCTGCCGCCCTCAAACTCGAATTCCGCCTGGCCTCTCATCTCGTCGGCGGCCACGATTATCGCGAAGGCATCGCTGCGAAAGTCGCGGGCAAGGACCGCACACCCAATTGGCAGCCGGCCACGTTAGACTCCGTCGACGACGAGGCGATTGAGCGTATGTTTGCAACGCCGGTGGAGGATGAACTCATGCTTGAGACGCTTACACCGGATCCGTGAGAACTTTGCTTGGCCCGAAGCAAAACAACAAAAGCCGGAAAAGGCGTTTCACGCATTTTTAAGCGTGCCGCTTAAGCAGTTTTTAGCCGGGTAACGCTACCATCGTCGCCAAGTTGGGGGTCAAACAAAAAACTATGGGGGTAGGCGATGAGTGTAGCCCTGCATACGGGGATGCGCGGGCGTGTCGATGAGGGGGAGGACCTCAAAGGCCGCTATCTTGTTTCCTTGAAACTCATCGAGCGGCTTCACCGGCTGCTGCTTGATGTGGTGAAAGATGAGTTCGAGCGCCTGGGCCGCTCCGAAGTCAACAGCGTGCAGGCTCTGCTGCTTTACAGCATCGGCGATGCCGAGTTGACCGCAGGCGAACTGACGACCCGCGGTTATTATCTCGGCTCGAACGTCTCGTATAATCTGAAGAAACTTGTCGATGCCGGTTACATCGACCATCAGCGTTCGACGGTCGATCGCAGATCCGTGCGGGTCCGGCTGACCGAAAAGGGCATGGACGTTTGTCGGGTGGTGAACGGCCTCTACCAGCGTCAGCTCGGGTCGCTTCAGCAGGTCGGCGGCATCGGCAGCGACGATCTCGAAACATTGAACAGGGCCCTGGTCCGGCTGGAGCGGTTTTGGACCGATCAGATTCGCTACCAACTCTAATCTTGCCGTAAAGCACGCCTTTTTGCCCCGGCGGCCGGCCCGCCGGGGCCATAGGCTTTTGCCCGGGCGGCGGTCCCCAGCCCAAAATCGCCCCATTCCCGCGCTAGACCTAAGAATTGCCGTGGCGAAACCCTCTGTCGCATCAAGGCATTGTGACGGTGTCGGCCTCACGGAAGTGGAGCTTTAAGACGAAAGCGCCTATATTTCGAATCTTGGAGCGGAACGAAGCCGCGGAATACGGGGAGCGGCAAATGCTGAAATGGCAGGATAGCAAGGCCGGGGCGATCCCCGTTGCGATCGTTCTCGCCGCCGCGCTCGTCGCGCTCAGCGTCGTTCCGGCGAACGCCGGTCCGTTTTCCTGGTTCAACAAAAATCGGCAGCAGCAGCAACAGCAGCAGCAACAGCAATCGGACGACGGCCCCGGTTTCTTTCCCTTCTTCGGCGGGAGGAGCAACCGGGGAGGGTCTAGTCAGGGCCACTCGTCGCATGCAAGCGAGTTTCCGAGCGACGATCCCGAGGCCATCCTCATTACCAATCCGCCTCTCGGCACGCCGACGCTTGCCAGAGCCAATATTGCGGCAACCAAGGCCGCCATCGGGCAATACCAGGCGATCGTGGCCCAGGGCGGTTGGCCGCCGGTCCCGGCGAAGGTTATGAAGCCCGGATCGCGTGGTCCTGAGATCGAAGTTCTGCACCGGCGTCTTGAAATTTCCGGCGATCTCGTCGGCACGAGCATCCCTAACCAATACACTCCGGTTCTTGCGTCTGCCGTGCGCAAGTTCCAAGCCCGCCATGGCTTGCCGGCGACCGGCAATGTCGACAGCAAGGCCATGATCGCCGCGTTGAACATGCCGGCTTATATGCGGCTCGCCGAACTTCAGGCCAGTCTGAAGCGTCTGCAAACTCTAAAGCCCCCTGCGGGCCGTTACGTCCTGGTCAACGTCCCGGCGGCGCAGGTCGAGGCGGTGAACGGCGGGAACGTCGCGTTGCGGCTTGCCGCCGTTGTCGGCAAGCCCGAACGTCCGACGCCTGAAATCTCCAGCAAGATTCGGGAGATCAATTTCAATCCCTATTGGCATGTGCCGCGCAGCATCATTCAAAAGGATCTCGTTCCGAAGGGCCGTGAATATGCCCGCAGAGGTCAGGACATGCTTGCCGCCTATCACATGCAGGCGTTCGATGCGGCCGGCAATCCGCTGGACCCCCGTCAGATCAATTGGAACGGCACAGAGGTTTACAACTATAGCTTCCGGCAGCTCCCCTGGGAGGAGAATTCCCTTGGCTTCGTGAAGATCAACTTCCCGAACAAGGACAGCGTCTATATGCACGACACGCCGCTTAAGAGCCTGTTTGGTCAGGCGATACGGTTCGAAAGTTCCGGCTGCGTGCGCGTGCATAATGTGGCGCGGTTGGTCGCCTGGCTCCTGAGCGGCACGCCGGGCTGGAGCTACGAGCGCATTATGTCGATGAAGCAGACCGGAGAGCAGACCAATGTCCAGCTCGCGCAGCCGGTTCCGGTCTATCTCGCTTACATCACCGCCTGGGGGACGCCCGACGGCCAGGTGCATTTCCGGCCCGATGTCTACGGTCTCGACGGCGCAGCCGCCACCGCCTCGGCCTATTGATCGACAGAGCGCCAGGCCGTTACCCTACGACCGGTCAAGGGCGTTGGCGGTTTCGCAGCCCATGCCTTAGTGTGTTGCTGGCGCGTCGTTGCGACATGTGGTAGAGCCAGCCAAACGCTCAATGGAAGTGGGAGGCGGGGAGCTAGGCCCCGCGAGAAGGCTTCATTGGGCAAAGCAAGAGTGAGCGCGAGGAGCAGTCAGCCATGACGGTAAGCGATGCAGGACGCGCCGAGACGCGCGTAAATGCCTTTTTCACCAAACACCTAGAAGAGACCGACCCTGAAGTCTGGGGCGCGATCGAAGACGAGTTCGAGCGCCAGCAGGACGAGATCGAGCTCATCGCTTCTGAGAACATCGTTTCGCAGTCCGTGCTCGAAGCCGCCGGCACATTGCTCACCAACAAATATGCGGAAGGCTATCCGGGGCGGCGCTATTACGGCGGCTGCCAATACGTTGACGTGGTCGAACAGCTTGCCATCGATCGTGCCAAGCGCCTGTTCAACTGCGCCTTCGCCAATGTCCAGCCGCACTCCGGCTCGCAAGCGAACCAATCGGTGATGCTCGCGCTGCTGAAGCCGAACGACACCATTCTCGGCATGTCGCTTGCGGCCGGCGGTCACCTGACGCATGGAGCGGCGCCCAATCTTTCCGGCAAGTGGTTCAACGCGGTGCAATACGGCGTGACCAAGACCGACAACCGCATCGACTACGACGAGGTCGAGCAGCTCGCCAAAGAGCACAAGCCCGCCATGATCATTGCCGGCGGCTCGGCCTATCCGCGCATCATCGATTTCCCGCGCTTCCGTCAGATCGCCGATTCTGTCGGCGCCTATCTGATGGTCGATATGGCGCATTTCGCAGGACTGGTCGCCGCGGGGCTACATCCGAGCCCCTTGCCGCACGCCCATGTGGTGACCACCACCACTCACAAGACGCTGCGCGGTCCGCGCGCGGGACTGGTGCTCTCAAACCACGAGGACATCGGTAAGAAGATCAACTCGGCGGTGTTTCCCGGCCTTCAGGGCGGCCCGCTGATGCATATCATCGCGGCCAAGGCGGTCGCTTTCGGCGAAGCGCTCCGTCCCGACTACAAGCTCTACATCAAGGGGGTTGTCGATAACGCCAAGGCGCTCGGCGAAACTCTGGTCAAGGGCGGATTGGCGCTCGTGTCCGG
>Ga0307445_10001130_pt1 | contig 14987 bp, 12 predicted proteins | sample SalMarSW160330MG_FD_202147 | JGI IMG/M metagenome (GOLD analysis project Ga0307445, IMG submission 202147) | Salt marsh sediment microbial communities from the Plum Island Ecosystem LTER, Massachusetts, United States - SW1603-30 | ecosystem: Environmental > Aquatic > Marine > Intertidal zone >...
TCGCCGTGAACGGGTCAACCACCTCGACCGGGCTTTAGCCGGTTGATAATTATGCCCCGTGGACTTATAGTATACATGGCCGTAACGCATCGCTGCATCGGGGGGTAACATGGCACCATCCGGGCCCAGGGTCGAGGCCCTGCGCGCTTTACTGGAGCAGCACTGGCTCCACTGCCGGCACCTGGAAACCGAGCGGGCCTGGTTCATGAGCATCTACGGCGCCGTGGTCGGGGGGATACTGGCCTTCGGCGCCACCCGCCTCGACGCCGAGACGGACCTGGGCGATTTCCCCCTTATCTACGGCCTTATCCTGTTCCTCGTCGTGCTTACCTTCTTCGGGTTTTTTCATACCCTGCGGTGGATTTACTCGTTCGAGTACCACCGGGGCAAGGTAAACGAGCTCGCCAGGGCCCTGTGGTTGGCCAGCGGGGGCGAGGCATCGTTCGACCCCACCATGAATATACCGGCCCTGTCCATGGTGCCGGGGGCTATCGGGGGGTGGAAAATGCCCGGCTGGCTGGGTAAGGTCAACGGGTTTTTTAAGACCAGGTACTGGTTCCCCCTTTTCTACTTTATCGTTCTCACCGGAATAACGCTGTTCCTGTTCCTGTTTATTCCCGCCCCGGTCTGGCTTAAGGGGCTGTCCCTGGCGGTCTGGGCGGTGGCGCTCTGGGTCGGGACGGGCTGGTATTTCTCACTCAAAAGGCTGAAATGAAGCGGGTAGTCCTCGAAGGCGGCAACGGCGAGTGGGCGCAGGAATGTTACCTCCCTTTTCTGCTGCGAGAGGCGGTAAAGGGTAACATCGAGCTGCGGGTGGTGGACATCGCGCCGCATATCAAGCTGGGTTCCCCGGCTATCTCGTCCTCATGGCAGGACGCGGCCGGCCGGGGCAAGGCCGGCTACCTGAACAAAACCGGGGACAAAAAGGCTTACGCGGCCAGCGCCGGGGCCGACTATGTCTTTGTCGTCACCCCCGACCGCTACCACGGCGCGATAGCCGCCTTCTGGCGGGAACGCCTGAATAGGGGCGGGGGCATCTTCGTCGAGAAGCCGCTGGACGTCTCCAGCGCTAAGGCGGGCGTGCTTGGGGACAAGGCAGGCGGGGCCGCCGGCATCTATGGCTACGACCATTACCTGGCCAAGGCTCATCCCTTTTTACGGCAGCGGAGTCACTATCTGGGGGAAAACGCCCGGATTAGCCGCATTGAGTTTAATATCCTGGAGGCCGCCGGCATCGAGCCGAATCGCGTTGCGACGCTGGACAGAGGCGTGATTTTCGACCTCCTGGGTCACGTTCTGGCGGTGGTCGGGGCGGCGCTCCGCCGGGATACCGTGCCTCTAGAACGTATCCTGAAGACAGTTGACTTTGGGAGTGTCGCCGCGGCGCAGTACCGGGACTGCCCGATTACCGGGGAGACCTACGCGCGCGTCCCTTTCTCCATCGGCGGCGCCGGCGTCATCGCCCAAATCGGCAAGGGCGTGGGCGAAAGCGATGACAAGCGCCTGATAATCCACCGCGAAGGTGGGGAAATAGAGCTGGATTTCCGGCAGAATCTTTTTACCGGGGCGCCTCGCGGTGATAACCGCCTGGAAGCCGAGCCCGTGGAATCCTTCCTCGAGGCCGTCCTGAGAGGGGAGGAGCCGCTGGCGGCCCCCGGCGTGCTCAGCTTTGAGGCGGCCCTGGCGATTCTGGAAAAGCTGGAGGCGGCCCGGAGCCGGGCCGGCGCAATGGCGTTTTACGATATCGGTACGCCGGCGTCACGTATCGCCAGCCCGTAACCCGCCGCCCGCATTCCCCTCAGCCGGCCAAAGCCGGCCGTTTGACAGATAAAGGGTAACTCTGTAACATTATCACGGCTGGTCGCATGTCCAGCCGTCGGGCCGCCGCGCCCGGAGCGGTGCCATTCTCCAGGACGTGATATAAAGGAAACAATTACAGGATGACTGGGGTTTAATGAAAGGTTTTATCTTGGCCGCCGGTGAGGGAACCAGGTTGCGCCCGGTGGTGCTGGAAATTCCCAAGCCCCTCCTGACGGTGAATAGAATCCCCGTCCTGACTTACCTGGTGGAGCTCTACTTAAAGTACGGGATAGACGATATTAAAATAAACGTTCAAAAAAAACATTTAGAGGACTTCCGCAGGTGGAGGGTTCTTTATTTCCCCCGGGAGCGGATAGAGTTTATCATCGAGGAGAAGCCGAGCGGGACTTTCGGCCCCCTTTTGAAGGTAAGCCGTGCCTGGTTTTCGGAACCCATCGTGGTCTCCAACGGCGACGAGCTGAAGGAGCTAAACCTGAAAAAGATGGTGGACTGGCACCGGCGCCAGGGCGCTCTGGTTACCATCGGCCTGGTAAGGGTCGCCGACCCGCAGGCCTACGGGGTGGCCCGGATGAACGGGGATAAAATCGTTGAGTTCATCGAGAAGCCGGAAATCCCCCCGTCAAACTACATCAACTCCGGCACTTACGTCATGGAGCCCGGCGTGGGAGGCTACTTTCCCCCCCGAGCCAAATACTCCATGGTGGAGCTGGACCTTTTCCCCCGGCTGGCCCAGGAAGAGAGGCTCTACGGTTATAAATTCCGGGGCAAGTGGCGGGACATCGGGACTTTTGAGAGATGGGAGGAGGCCATTAAAAAGTGGCATCACGGAAAATGAAAAAGGTTATTCTGATTACCGGGGGTTGCGGCTTTATCGGTACCAACGCCGCCGACCTTTATCTGAGCAAGGGATATAAAGTGGTGGCCTTTGACAACCTCTCGCGGGTGGGCGCCGCCGAGAACCTGGGCTTTCTGGAGAAGCAGGGGGGCGATTTCGCCTTCGTCCGCGGGGACGTCCGCGACGACGGGCAGGTAGGGCGCGCCTTTGAGGAGCACAAACCGGACATGGTGCTGCACCTGGCGGCGCAGGTGACCATGGTGACCTCGGTGGAGAACCCGCGCCAGGATTTCGCCATCAACGCCCTGGGCACTTTTAATGTCCTGGAGGCGCTCCGCCAGGTGCGCCCGCAGGCCCTGGCCATCTACAGCTCGACCAATAAGGTCTACGGCGAGATGACCGACGTGCCCATCGCCGAGAAAGAGCGGCGCTACGCCTACCGGGGCATCAAGGGGATTTCCGAAAGCTATCCCCTGGACTTTCACGGCCCTTACGGCTGCTCCAAGGGCACCGGCGACCAGTACTTTCTGGATTACGCCCGGATTTACAACCTGAACACCACCGTTTTCCGCCAGTCGGGGATTTACGGCCCGCACCAGTTCGGCATCGAGGAGCAGGGGTGGCTGGCCTGGTTCTGCAACGCCCTGCTCTTTGATATGCCGGTGACCATTTACGGCGACGGCAAGCAGGTCCGCGACGTGCTGTATATCGCCGACCTGCTGCGCGCCTACGATGCGGTCTTCCAGAACCCCGCCAGGTCGCGCGGCCGGGTGTATAACATCGGCGGCGGGCCCGACTTCTCCCTCTCCATTATGGAGCTGTTCGAAATCCTGGAAGGATTATCCGGTAAAAAGTTCCGATATTCTTATGGCGACTGGCGCCCCGGCGACCAGAAGGTATATATCTCCGATATCACTCGCCTTGATAAAGAGCTTGGCTGGCGGCCGGAGGTCTCCCCGGCGGAGGGGGTGGCCCGGCTCTACAACTGGATTGCGGAGAATAAAGGGCTGGTGAAGCAGGCGGGGGTCTTCGGGAAATAAAGACAGCTAGCCCACCGGAGGGATTGGGATGGACAGGCAAGACGGCGAGATAAAGGCCGAATCCGTCCGCGACGTGCGGCCCTGGGGCAATTTCACGCGCTACGTCTATAACCAGAAGTGCACCGTGAAAATCATCGAGGTTAACCCCAACCAGAAGCTCAGCAAGCAGGTGCATAAGAAAAGGGACGAGATATGGGTTATCCTCGACGAGGGTCTGGAGGTGGAGCTTAACGAGCGGGTGCTCCAGCCCAAGCCGGGCGACGAGCTGGTCGTCCCCCGCCAGACGGTGCACCGCCTGGCCTCGTTGGGCCCTAAGGCGAGATTGCTGGAGATATCCCTGGGCGATTTTGACGAAGACGACATCGAAAGGTTTGAAGATATCTACGGCCGCGCCTGAGCCGTAGAGCACCAGCGGGTTAAATCAGAAATCCCCCGGAATTCCGGGGGATTTTTCTTGGCCCGCTAGGGTTCGGGTTAGAATTTCCGGTAGCAGCTCACCCAGTGGTTGCCCTTGCCGCGCTTGCGCAGCTCCGGCACCTCCGTAGAGCACCTCTCGGTGGCCTCGGCGCAGCGCGGGTGGAAGCGGCAGCCGGGCGGCGGGTTCAACGGCGAAGGCATCTCGCCGCTGAGGATAATCTTCTCCACGCCTTTTTCCTCGTCCTCGGGCAGGGTTAGCATCGAGGCCGATATCAGAGCCTTGGTATAGGGGTGCAGTGGGTCTTTAAATAGCTCTTCGGCGTCGCCGTATTCCACAATCTGCCCCAGGTACATAATGGCCACGCTGTGGCTCATGTAGCGCACCGTGGCCAGGTTATGGGCGATGACCAGGTAGCTGAGGTTATACTGGTCCTGGAGGTCTTTGAGCAGGTTCATAATCTGCGCCCGGATAGAAACGTCCAGGGCCGAGACGGGCTCGTCGAGGACGACCAGCTTGGGATTGAGGGCCAGGGCGCGCGCCACGGCGATACGCTGCCGCTGCCCGCCGCTGAACTCGTGCGGGTAGAGGTCGGCGTGGCTGGAGTTGAGACCTACCTGGTCGAGCAGCTCCTCCACCCGCGCCCGAATCTCTTTCTTATCCTTTTTGGTGTTGACTGCCAGCGGCTCGCCGATGATGTCCCGCACCCGCATTCTGGGGTTCATGGAGCTCCAGGGGTTTTGCTGTACCGCCTGGACGTTGGAGCGGTAGTCCTGCTTGAGCTGGGAACGGGAGAATTTAGTGATGTCTTTGCCTTCGAAGATGATTTGCCCGGAGGTGGGTTTCTCTAAAAGCAGCACCTGCTTGGCGGTGGTCGTTTTGCCGGCGCCGGATTCGCCGACCAGGCTGAGCGTCTTGCCGCGCTCGATGGTAAAGGATACATCGTCCACCGCCCTCACCCAGCCGATGGTACGCTGCAACAGCCCCTTGGTCACGGGGTAGTATTTTTTAAGATTGCGTCCTTCTAATATGACATCTGCCATGGGTTATTTCACCTTCCAGCAGGACACGAAGTGGCCGCCGGCTACCTCCACCTCTTTGGGCTCCTCCCGCTGGCAAATCTCTTCGCCCAGGGGGCAGCGGGGGTAGAACCGGCAGCCCGGCGGCAGGTTCATCAGGGAGGGGGGCTGCCCTTTGATGGAGTAGAGCCGCTCGTCCTTCTCGTCCAGCCGGGGGACGGACCTAATTAGGGCGATGGTATAGGGGTGCTTGGGGTTCTTAAAGATATCGCGAGTGGCCGCCGTTTCGACAATTTTACCGGCGTACATCACCCCCACCCGGTTGCACATGTTGGCCACCACGCCGAAGTCGTGCGTGATGAAGATAATGGAAACGTCGGTCTGGCGCTGCACGTCCTTGAACAGGGCGATGTACTGGGCCTGGATGGTGGCGTCGAGGGCGGTGGTGGGCTCGTCGGCAATCAGCAGGCGCGGGCGACAGGACATGGCGATGGCCCCCACCACGCGCTGCCGCATGCCGCCGCTCAGCTGGAAGGGGTAATCGTGGAGAATCATCTCCGGCGAGGGAATCTTGAGCAGCCTCAGGGCCGAGATTACCTCCGGCTCCACCATGTTGTCGGGCAGGCCCTGATGCAGCCGCACCGACTCCGATATCTGGTCGCCCACGGTAAACACCGGGTTAAGCGAGGTCATCGGGTCCTGGAGAATCATGGATATCCTGCTGCCGCGGTAGGCCCGCATGGCCTTCTTGCTCAGCTGGAGGAGGTCGGTGCCCTCCAGGATAATTTTGCCTCCGGTAATTTTCCCGGCCGGCTCGGGGAGGAGGCGCAGGATGGAAAGGCCGGTGACCGTCTTGCCGCAGCCGGACTCGCCGACGATGCCGAAGGTCTCGCCCTTATGTACGGAGAAACTAACCCCGTCAACCGCCTTGACCACACCCTTGCGGGAAAAGAAAGAGGTGTGCAGGTCTTCAACCCGGAGAACTTCTTCGGTCATTGCTGCCTTAACCTCGGGTCCAGTTTATCACGAATCCAGTCGCCCAGGAAGTTGCCGGACAGCACCACCAGGCCGATGCAGATGCCGGGGAAGGCCGATATCCACCAGGCTCGGTCGAGGTCGGTCCGGCCGTCGGACACCATCGAGCCCCACGAAGCCTGCGGCGCCGTAATGCCGATACCCAGGAAGCTCAGCGCCGATTCGGCCAGAATCATCATGCCCACGGAGAGGGTCATGATAACTATCAGCGAGTTGAGAACGTTGGGGAAAATATGCTTCATCATGATGCGCATGGAGGAGGCGCCGTTGACGCGGGCCTGGGCCACGAAGTCGGAATCGCGCAGGCGGAGGGCCTCGCCGCGAACCAGACGGGCGTAGCCGGCCCAGCCCAGTATCGACAGGGCAAAGACAACCGTCCAGTAGCCCGGCCCAATACTCACCGCCAAAAGCATAGCCAGCACCAGGCCGGGGAACGACAAAGCCACGTCCACCACCCTCATGATAAATCCATCGGTATTGCCCCCCATGTAGCCGGCGATTACCCCCAGGGCCGTCCCGATGGCGGCGGTAATGGCAATTACCAGCAGCGACACACTGAGGGATACCCTGGCCCCGTGAATGATGCGGCTGAGGACATCGCGCCCCAGCCGGTCGGTGCCCAGGAGATACTCGCTTTTACCGCCTTCCATGAAGGCGGGCGGGAGGAGCTTGTCCCGGGCGACGCCGTCGTTGGGGGCCTTGGGGGACAGGCCCACATCGGGCAGGCCAATCCAGGACAGGTCGGCGAAGATGGCCATAATGACCATAAGGACCATGACAGTTAGCGGGACAACCAGCGAAAGCTTGCGGACTATCCTGGCCCGCCGGGAAAGCCCGGTGTACTGCTTTTCCGGTTTCTTTACTTCTATTGTTGGCGTTATGCTAAACATAACCTGCCGCTCCTAGGTTCTCTGGTAGCGGATCTGCGGGTCGACGTAGGCGTAGGAAATATCCACCAGCAGGTTTACCACCAGCACGAGGATGGCCGTGAGTATAGTAATGGACTGGACGACGGCAAAGTCTTTGGCGAAAGTTGACTCCAGTATCATCCTGCCCATGCCGGGCCAGTTAAAGATTTGCTCGGTGATGACCGCGCCGAGGACAAGGGTGGGAATCAGCATGCCGATTGTCGTCAGCGGCGTTATCAAGGCGTTCCTCAGGGCGTGCTTCCAGATGACCATCCTCTCGGGCAGGCCCTTGATTCTGGCCAGCTTGATGTATTCGGTATCCAGCACGTCCAGCATGCTGGAGCGCACCAGGCGCATCATGCCCGGCAGCGTGAAGAAGATGATGGTCCCCACCGGCAGGACGTAGTGGGCCAGGCTCTGCTTGGTGGGGTTGGGAACCGGCAGCACGCCCCAGTAGACGCAAAATACCAAAATGGCCATAATGGCCACCCAGAAGCCCGGCAGGGCTTGCCCCAGAACGGCGATAAACTTCACCCCCTGGTCCCAGAACGTATCGCGGCGGGTGGCCGCCATGATGCCCAGGAAAAAGGCCAGTATCATGGCGATGACGAAGGCGGGGACGGTTATCTTGAGGGTATTGGGCAGCGACTGCGCAATCATCTCGCTAACCGGTTTCTCTTTGAGGATTGAGTCGCCCAGGTCGCCGCGCGCCAGGTCGGTCAAATAAATCCAGAACTGCTCGGCGTAAGACTTGTCCAACCCCAGCCGGGTCTTGACGGCTTCAAACTGCTCTTGCGTCATGTTGGGGTTCTTGATTAAATCGAGGGGGTCTCCGGCGGCGCGGATGAGAAAGAAGACTATTACCGCAATGCCTAGAACGGCCACAAAGGCCTGCAGTATCCTGATGATAATGAAGCGCGTCATCTATAATCTACCTGGGTAACGGGCTGAACTTGGTATGGCCCTCACATAATCTGGTAATATGGCGCATTTACTTATCTTCGGTCAGTCCGGCTTACATGAGGAACATCCGTTTTTGAGCTGGTTTAATATTATCGCCGGCTAATTGGTTTTTTCCATTATAAAGGGTGATTATTGAAGTGTCAAACAATTCCAGCTAGGGGCGCCGGCCAATTTTCTGTTGACACCTGTTTTTGTTATCATCGGGGGCGCTTGAGATGGCCGGGGTAACTTACAGTATCCGGCTTTACGGACTTCCGGGGGAGCTGGGTAGCTCCCCCGGATAAGTCCTTGTACGCTTCTAGCTACTGGTTCGATAGTCCGTTCGTTAAGGGTGCTGGATGCCGTAGAGGCAGTCCTGGTAGCTCACCCAGGTCATCCCGGTCCATTCGCCAATGGTCTCCGGGTTGTAGAGAATCAGGGTGTCGAACCGGACGATACCGATATTCCAGTATTTAGTCTTAACAAGTTTTTGGAAGTCGGAGAAGTACTGTGCCGACAATACCGGGTCAGCCTCACCGGCGGCTTTGAGGTAGGCTGCATCGACAGCGGCGTCTTCACCAACGTTGTGCGTGCCCCACGAGGTATACATGTTGGAGCAGTGGTACATGGAGTTGAAGAAGCTCTGGTACGTCCAGGTGAATATCCACCCTACGTTATCGTCGCCCTCCTGGATCCGCGCGAAGTTGAAGAAGTAGCCGTTGTAGATACCGGCGTCGACAACTTCCAGCACGACGTCAAGGCCGACGTCCAGCCAGTAGTCCATGAGCAGCAGGTGGTAGTCCTGCCCGGCGGCGGTGGTGTAGATGTGGATGGTCGGGTCGGCAAAGGCGTCCGGATAGTTGGCCTGCGCCAGCAGGTCCAGAGCCATCTGCTTGTCAAACGGGTCGGGCTCCAGAGCGTCGTCCCAACCGAAACACCCGGGGTACATGTAGAACTGGGCGCCCGGCTCGGCAAAGCCGGCGTACCAGGTATCGCTTATCTCCTGCCGGTCGAGGGCGTAGGACATGGCCTCGCGAACGCGGAGATCACCCATGGGGCCGGCATCCGGCAGCCAGGAGCCCTGGATGCAGAAGCTGCTGGTTCCGGGGGGCCCGAGGCTTACCGTGGTGAAGCCCTGGTCTAGCATCTCGGGGATGCGGTCGTAGGTGATGCCCTGGGCGATATCAATCTCGCCGGTCTCCAGCATGGCCAGCCGGGTGGACTCTTCGGGCACCTGGAGCTCTACGTAGTACTGGTAGGCGGGTATCATGTCCGGAATCCAGTAGTCGGTATTGGCTTCCATGGTCATGCTTGTTTCCGAAACCAGATCCACGAACTTCCACGGTCCGGAGCCGATGGGATTGGCGCGGAACGCGTCCTGGCCAACTTCCTCAAAGTAGTTCTTGGGCAGGATGCGCGTCCAGGCGAAGACAATCTGCTGGGCGGGCTCGGGATGGTCGCTGACAAACTGGAAGGTGTAGTCATCGATGACTGCGGAACTCACCTTGTTATAGGCGGCGCTGATGTAGTAAGACCACGGGTTGGAAGATAGCTCCATGTCCCCGAAGCGGTCGACGGAGAACTTGACGTCGTAGGCCGTCAGCGGGTCGCCGTTGTGGAACGTAATGTCATCGCGGATGTGGAATGTCCAGGTGCAACCGTCCGCGGCTACCTCCCAGGCTTCGGCTACCCAGGGGATGAAAATACCGTTCTCATCCCACCGCAGTAGCGGATCCCACCAGGACCAGCCCCAGAGCGACTCATAAAAGACCGGGTCGGTCGATTCCTGACCGAAGTCGGGACTGGCGGCGGTAATGGTGCCGGTGGGGACAGTGACCGTCGGCGTTGCCGAAGTCGGGGGAACTGTGGTCGTGGCCGGCGGGGTCGTCGTCTTATCGGGATTACAGCCTATCATTACCAGGCTGAAGGCAAAGACGACGACGAGTGTAAGTAGTAGCAACTTTTTCATTTAATACCTCCTCTAATGTTTGGGTGTGTATAGCTTTGTGTTGTCCTGCTTATTAATGACCTCCTATCAGCTTAGATTTGGGTTACCCCCATTAATTATCTATAAAGGCGGATAGACTTACATTTGCTCCGGCGCCTTATTTCAGGAGGCGGCATTCGGGAGCTTAATATAGTTAATATAATATAAGCTACATTTCTCAAATTGTCAAATTTCCCCCCGTTTTCCTTGCAAAGTATTATGATACGCTGGTTTACGCTTGTCAAACGGCTATAATCGGGGTGAGTACCGCCGGGATTGGCGGCGGCTTGAGGGCGGCGGTCGTCGGGTGGCCTTAGAGGCCGGCCGCCGCCAGGATATCGGGGACGGCTTCCTCCCGGCCGATGGCCATGATGTGCACGCCGTCGCAGACGGCGCCCTTTTTCAGGGCGGCGATGGTGCGTCCGGCAATCTCGATGCCCCTGGCCAGCATCTCCTCCTTGGAGGCGGCGGCCATCTCGGCAATCAGCTCCGGGGGGACGAAGATGCCGGGGACGTTCTCCGTCATGTAGCGGGCCATGCGCGCCGAGGACAAGAGCACGATACCGGCCAGGACTTTCACCTTGAACTTGCGGGCGTAGTCCATGAACTTGGTGAAGTTGTCCAGGTCGTAGATAGCCTGGGTCTGGAAGAACCTGGCCCCGGCCTCGACCTTCTTCTCGAACTTGATGAGCTGCGGCTCGATGGGGTTTGCCTCCGGCGTGACGATGGCCCCGGCGCAGAACTCGATGGCGCCGTCCAGCTTATTGCCGCCCAGGTCGGCGCCGTCCGTCAGCTGGTAGATGGCCTTGAGCAGCTGGAGGGAGTCCAGGTCGAAGACGCCCATGGCCTCCTTGTGGTCGCCCACGACGACGGCGTCGCCGGTGAGGCAGAGGACGTTGCGCACCCCCCGGCTGTAGGCGAAGAGGAGGTCGGCCTCCAGGGCGATGCGGTTGCGGTCGCGGCAGGTCATCTGCATGATGGGCTCGCCGCCCGCTTCGAGGACGGTCAGGCAGCCGCCCAGCGAGGGGAAGCGCATCACCGAGCTCTGGTGGTCGGTGAGGTTGATGGCGTCCACCCTGTCCTTGAGCAGGTCGATGTGGTGGCGCATTTTGTCCAGATTCGTTCCCTTGGGCGGGGCCACCTCGCTGGTGACGACGAACTTGCCGGAGTCGAGGGCCTCCGCGAAACGTGATAGCATTGTCTTACCCCCTACTGGATAATCGTAAACCTGGGCCGCAGCGCCACGTGGTGGTTGCGGGGCGGCTGGTACCTGCGCATCAGGTCGAGCCGGCCCTGCTCCTTGAGGCGATTGTAGATGAGCGTCCAGGCGCAGTCCCGCTCCTTGTCCACCTCGCACTTGCCGTTATTGGTGCCGCCGCAGGGGCCGTTGACCAGCCCCTTGTGGCAGGCGGTAATGGGGCAGATGCCGGCCGTGTAGCCCAGCAGGCACTGGCCGCACTGGTCGCAGGCCTCGCGGAAATAGCCGGGGGCCTCCTCCACGCCGATGAAGAGCGTGTCCACCGCCGGAATCACCGGTTTTCCCAGGTAGTAGCTGAGGCGGTGCACCCCCAGGGCGCAGCTCATGCAGAGGATGGCGTCGGCGGCGCGGACGAGCGCCTCGTTCTCCCGGAGCGCCTCGCTGGTCATGTCGTCGCAGGCGGTGGGGATGACGGTGGTGCCGGTGACGCGCTTACCCGTCTCTTCGAGCTTCCCCTTCATCTCGGCCACCTGCTCGACGCCGCCGGTACTGGTCAGGGTGGTGCAGGTGCCGCAGCCGACGACGAAAATCTTGTCCAGGCCCTCCAGGCTTTGCTCTATCTCCTCCATCGGTTTCTGACGGGTGATTGATTTCATGGTAAATCCCTCCTCTAGCCCTCCAGGTCGCAGCGCAGGCAGCGCCGCGCCTCCCGCCGGGCGACTTCCTCGGTGAAGCCCAGCTCGATTTCGTTAAAGCTGCTGCGCCGCTCCGGCAGCGGCAGCGTCTTGACCTTCGTCCGCGGCTGGGTCTCCCAGGTATCCTCAAGTTCCCGGGTCTCCCCGGCGGCGGCGAGCGCCTGCTTGCGGTCGTAAATCTCCACGCGGGAGCTATCCTGCTGCAGGTACTTGTCGATGGCGATGGCCCCCCGCCGCCCGGCGGCGATGGCCTCCACCACCATGCCCGGCCCGGTGACGAAATCGCCGCCGGCGAAGACCCCGGGGACGTTGGTGGCCAGGGTGTTGCTGTCCACCACCAGCGTCTCCCAGCGGGTGCGTTCCAGGGCGCTGTCCGGCGGCAGGAAGGATAAGTCGGGCGCCTGCCCCACGGCGGCGATGACGGTATCCGCCGTGATGGTGAACTCGGAGCCGGCGATGGGGACGGGCCGCCGCCGCCCGCTCTCGTCCGGCTCGCCCAGCTCCATGCGGATGCACTGCAGGCCGCTGACCCGCCAGTTGTCGCTGGCGACGCGCGTGGGGCTGACCAGAAACTCTATCTTGACCCCCTCGGCGGCGGCCTCCTCGTACTCTACGTCGGAGACGGGCATCTCGTCGCGGGAGCGGCGGTAGCAGATAACGGCCTCTTTGGCGCCCAGGCGCAGGGCGGTGCGGGCGGCGTCCAGGGCGACGTTGCCGCCGCCGATGACGGCCACCTTGTTGCCGATTGTAACCTCCCGCCCCAGCCGGACGTCGCGCAGGAAGCGCAGCCCGTAGTGCAGCCCGCTCAGGTCTTCCACCTCGCCGGGTATGCCCAGGCGCTGGCTGCGCTGGGCGCCCGCCCCGATGAAGACGGCGGCGTAGCCCTGCTCCTTGAGGTCTTCCACGGTGAAATTGGCGTTGATGGGGGTGTTGTACTTTATCTCCACCCCCCGCCTGACGATGTAATCGATGTCCTGCTGGATGGCCGCCCGCGGCAGGCGGAACTCCGGTATGGCCACCGAGAGCATGCCCCCGCCCACGGGCAGGGCTTCGTAAACGGTCACGCCGTAGCCCGCCTGGGCCAGGAAGTAGGCGCAGGCCAGGCCGGTAGGCCCGGCCCCGACCACGGCCACCTTCTCTTTTTTCGTCCGCGGGAAAGGCTCGACGGGGGCGGACGCGGCGCCGTGCTCGGCGTACCAGTCGGCGGCAAAACGCTTCAGGGTGCGGATGGCCACCGGGTCGTCCAGTTCGCCGCGGCGGCAGCGCCCCTCGCAGGGGTGGTGGCAGATGCGCCCGCAGACGGCGGCGAAGGGGTTGCGCTCCCGCACCGTGGCGATGGCGGCGGCGTAGTCGCCCTCGGCGATTTGAGCCACGTAGCGGGGGACGTTGATGCCCGCCGGGCAGGTGTGCTGGCAGGGCGAAATCATCAGCGCCTCGCAGACGGCCGCCGGGCACTTCTTCTCGCGGATGTGCGCCTCGTACTCCTCGCGGAAGTACTTTATGGTTGAAATGACCGGGTTGGGGGCCGTCTTGCCCAGGCTGCACAGCGAGCAGTCCTTGACCGTCTGGGCGATGGAGAGCAGGGTATCGATGTCCTCGTCGCGCCCGCGGCCCTCGGTGATGCGGGTGAGGATTTCCAGCATCTGGCGCGTCCCCAGCCGGCACGGCGAGCACTTGCCGCAGGACTCGCTCTGGGTGAAGCTGAGGAAGAAACGGGCTACCTCCACCATGCAGGTGGCCTCGTCCATGACGACCATGCCGCCGGAGCCGACAATTGAACCTAGGGCGGCCAGCTCCTCGTAGCCGATGGGCGTCTCCACGAAGCGGGCCGGGATGCAGCCGCCGGAGGGGCCGCCGGTCTGGACGGCCTTGAGCCGCCGCCCGCGCGGGATGCCCCCGCCGATATCGTAGATGATGCGGCTGAGCGGCGTGCCCATGGGCACCTCCACCAGGCCGCTGTTGGCAATCTTGCCGGTGAGGGCGAAGACGGTGGTGCCCCGGCTCTTTTCGGTGCCGATGCCGGCGTACCAGGCGGCGCCCTTCTCTAAAATGACGGGGATGGTGGCCAGCGTCTTGACGTTGTTGATAATCGTCGGCTGGCCGTCCAGGCCGGACTGCGGCGGGAAGGGGGGCCGCGGCCGCGGCATGCCCCGCTTGCTTTCGATGGAGGCGATGAGGGCCGTCTCCTCGCCGCAGACGAAGGCCCCGGCCCCTTCCATAATGTGCACGTTGAAGGTAAAATCGGTGTCCAGGATGTTTTTACCCAGGTAGCCGCCCGCCTCGGCGTGGGCCAGGGCGGTGCGCATGTGCTTCACCGCCAGGGGGTACTCGGCGCGGACGTAGATGTAGCCCTCCGATGCGCCGATGGCGTAGGCGGCGATGGCCAGCCCCTCCAGGACGGCGTGGGGATCGGCCTCTAAAATAGACCTGTCCATAAAGGCGCCGGGGTCGCCCTCGTCGGCGTTGCAGATGGCGTACTTCTGGGTGCCGGGGTTGTTGCGGGCGGTCTCCCACTTGACGCCGGTGGGGAAGCCCGCCCCGCCCCGCCCGCGCAGGCCGGAGGCCTTGACCTCGGCGATGACCGTTTCCGGCGTCATCTCGAAGAGGGCCTTTCTAAGCGATTGATAACCGCCCCGGCCCAGGTAGTCGTCCAGCTTCTCGGGGTCGATGTGGCCGCAGTTACGCAGGATGATGCGCTGCTGCGACTGGTAAAACTTGATGTCGGCGTAGCGGGGGATGGCCTGGCCGGTGACGGGGTCGGTGTAGAGCAGCCGCTCCACCAGCTTGTTTTCCTGCAAATGGCTGCTTACGATTTCGGGAACGTCGTCCTCGCTGACCTGGCAGTAGAGGATGTCCTCCGGCTCGACGAGGACGGTGGGGCCGCGCTGGCAGAAGCCGTGGCAGCCGGTGGCCTTGACGGCGACCTCAAGGTTTTGTTTCTTTATCTCCGCTTCCAGGCGCCGGCGCACCTGCTCCGAGCCGGGGCAGCCCGAGCCGCAGCAGACGAGGACCTGACGCAGGCCACTGGCGTTATTTTTCGCCCGGCGCGGGGTCGTGGTGCTTTTCGTTTTGCCTATCGCCATGTCAGTGCC
>Ga0307445_10001138_pt1 | contig 14949 bp, 12 predicted proteins | sample SalMarSW160330MG_FD_202147 | JGI IMG/M metagenome (GOLD analysis project Ga0307445, IMG submission 202147) | Salt marsh sediment microbial communities from the Plum Island Ecosystem LTER, Massachusetts, United States - SW1603-30 | ecosystem: Environmental > Aquatic > Marine > Intertidal zone >...
CAAGAAGATTTAATTCCAATCAGATATACTTATAATCCCGATACTGTAAAATTTGGCAGCTCGGAATATTCAACTTGGAATGAATATTACAAACCAACCGATTTTTATTACAGCGCACTCAGTGGTACGTGGGATGATGATGGTGATGGGAAGTGGGGAGAAAACCCTGAAAACAATGGGAATGGCATTGATGAAATTATTTGGAGTCCTGACGTTTATGTTGGAAGACTTCCCGCTAGTAACGCTAATGAACTTCAAATAATGGTAAATAAAACTTTAAAATACGAGAGTGATCCTCAAATAGGGTCATGGATGAACCAGATGCTATTAGCAGGAGGTGTTTCTTCTTATGAACCCTATCCAGATCCAGATGAAGATGAAGCACGCTTGACAGAGTACATTTGGCAAAATTTTGTCCTTAGTTATATGAATTTTACTCATCTTGTCAGGACTAATACAGATTTTTCAGCCTCCATCCCACCAGAGCCCAACATTTTAGATATATTAAATGACACTTCCTTTATTAATGGTGTAAATAAAGGATATTCAACGATAATAATAGCGGGTCATGGTAATCCTATTGAAATCAACGACGCAAGTCAGATTGCTCCGTTGATTTACTCTAATATTGATGCGCTCTCAAGCTCTAATTATAACATGCCTTCATTAATATATGCTGATGCGTGCACTACTTCTTCTTATGATCAAGGAGATTCTAGCATTGGAGAAAGATTGATAAAACGATTAGACGCGGGTGCAATAGGTTATATTGGGGGACTTCGAGTTACATGGTATTTACCAGGAGATACTTATTTAGAAAAATTAAATCGAGGCAATGCAAAGTTATTTTGGAAACAATTTTTTGAGGAAATGGATTTTCAACAAGGAAAAGCATTATATGACTCCAAAGTCGCTTATTTAAATAGCGATTACTTTCAAAGGGGAGAGACATCCATTAGTTTTGAATACCAAAGAAAAAACATCTTGACTTATAATTTATTGGGTGATCCTGAATTAGATATATATACAGATATTCCAGTTTCTGTACCGAATTTCTTTATCTCCCCCATCTATGAAGGACAACTTGTTTCCTTCTCAGTTATCGATAATAGGGGCCAAACTGTACCAAATGCTAGAGTTCACCTCACATCCTTGGATGGTAAATATTTTACAGCTTATGCAAATAAAGATGGAATAGTAAAATTCCGTCTACCAGCTCAATCCAACGAAAAATACAACGTGACAATTACAGGTCATAATTTAATTCCGTCATATTTCAATTTCACCACAATTGAAGATTCCTATTTTCCTGAATTGAGAAATATTGAATGTATACCTAATACTCCAACAATTAACGATCATATCCAATTTAATTTTGAAGGATATGATAATCAATCGGGAGTGGAAAGCATTACTGTTCTTCTTTCTCAAAACAATTTTAATAGTTTTGAATCCTATCAAGTTTCAAATGGAATTCTGGATAATGCTCAAAACTTTACTCTTACCTTGAATAAATTGGACCCAGGAGAATATGATTACGCCGTTCTTATTAGAGATTTTAGCAATAAAACGCGATTATATTACGATAATGCCTTTAATTTTAGTATAGCTACATCTCTGTCTAATTATGTTTTAATAATTACTTTAATTATGTTGATTGGTCTTGCGGGACTCTTATCGCTATCGTGTGTCATTAGTTTAAAGAAAAAGCGTGTTTTTGAATGAAATTGATACACGGAGAACCTATTTAGTGCGTGGTTTATTATTCCTTTTAAATTTAACCTTTCATGATGGTAAACTTTAATTACTAGCTCTTATTATTTCTACCTACTCATAACCAAATAAGTAAAGCATTTAATCATAAAATAGCCGAGCTTAGTAAGTGGTTAGAGGTGGTAATTTTAACCACAAAATTTCCACGCGCTTCGCATAGCGCCGGAACCATCCGAACCCGGAAGTTAAACTTGTTGGCGTTGAAAATAGTACTTCAATTTCAATTTGTGGGAACTTTCAAGCTGTAAGTTCGCTTACGGTCATGGTCTCCAAGGAAAATACCCGGTCTCGCTACGATCTGGAAGTTTTTGTGGTTAAAGTGCTAATATTATTCTATTATTGAACTTCCAATTTTAAGTAATAATTTTTTTAAGGTAGCAATAATAATCATTCATCATACAGAAACATTCTTTATTTTACCGGATGAATCATGCTAGAAAAGTTTAAAATAATCCTATTATCTTTAAGAAAATATTGGATATTAATCGTAGCTTTCATAATTTTCATTATATCATTTTATAGCCTGATAACTGCTATATGGATAACAGTAATAGTAATTATTATATATTTAATCACTGATGTGCCTTCTTTAATTTTTTCAATAAAGTTTAAGAGATTTATTAAAGAGTATAAATCAGTAGATGATAAAACCCTATCTAAACTTTTAAAGAAGCCCCTTAAAAAAATTCAAGAACAAATGTTTTTAATGAGCATAAAACAAAAAAAGAAAGGATGGTTAATAATTTTTCTCAATAAACAATACATTTTTTTCAATGAAAAGACCATTGAAGCATTTACTAAATTATATAAAGTCGGTTTGGGAGAAAAAGAAATTCTAGAAAAGTTAACAAATTTTAAAGTAACAACAAGGGCACAAGTGAAAGCAATTGAAGAAACCCTAATTAAAAACAACAGATTAAGCCAAAGAGAAATTTCAGTAAAAGAATACAGAGAAAAACAAAGATTTAATACATAAAAAACCCATTTTTTACATTTTTATAATAGTGCCTTCGACTTCTTTTGGATTGCCATCTTCATCTCTAATTAAATGAGAGTTTACTCGTACCCAAATTTTTTCACCTGAAGGTATGATAAGTTCTGCGATAAAATTTTGAATTCTTCCATCGGTTAGTAATTTTTTATAGTATTCATTACGAGTATTGGGATCTGAAAAAAAATCAGTAGATGAAGTACCTACTAAAGATTTTGTAAACTCAATACCTAAGATTTTATTGACCGTTTGGTTATGCATGAGCATTTTTCCTTTAAATTCTCCTTTATAAAATCCAACATCTAAATCATTTAAAATTTTTTTGTAGCTTTCTTCTGATGTTTTTAATTCCTTCGTTCTTTCCTCTACTTGTTGTGCAAGGATTTCGTTAAGAGATTTTAATTTTTTTTCTGAGGTCTCAAGACTAAGTTCTACCTCCTTTCTTTTTGTGATATCTCTAAAAATTAATATCACTAATTCTGGTTCACCCTCTATATCTAAGGCAGCTGAATTCGATGTGGTCCACCAGTAATATATGTTCTTATCAATATCGATCAATTTTTGCTCACTTTCATGTATTGAACCATCCAAAAAGGTTTTTAGACCTATGCAATTTGTACAGGGTTTATTCTGATGCATAAAAACTTCATAACATTTTTTCCCAGATAAATCTCTACCCATAATATTCTTTGTAGCATTATTAACCCAAATAATATTCAATTCTTTATCGATTAAGCATATCATTTCTGTGAGTGAAGATAGGATACCCCCTAAAAGTTGATGACTACCTCTTAACGTTTCATTAGACCATTTTCGATCCAGAGCATTCGCGATTATTTCGGCACAAGTTTGTATCGAACTTAAATTATTGGGATCGCACTTTAAATTCTCTTTGATATTATCAAAGACAATAAAACCCCTATTTCCATTTTTGATATTTAAAGGGAAAGCTAGAAGAGATTTGATTTTAAATTTTCCTAGTTCATTTTTTGTTTGATTAGCAATTTTGGGGAGATTAAGTATATCTTCTATAAAAATATAACCAAGCTTTCTAAATTGCATTCTGATCCATGGAAATTTTAGAGGATCTATGTATTTCAGGTCAACTTTAGGAATATCTTCGGAGTCCTCGCATTGTACTTGAGCAAAAAAATCCAAACTTGATACGTTATTATAAAGAAGAATGTAAGCTCGGGTAGCATTATATAATGACCCCATATCTCTTAGAGAGGAAAAGATTGCTGAATCTATTTCAGTATCACTTACAAATCGAGAGGATATTTTCGAAATTATTTGCTCTATTTTAATTTTCTCTTTTAACTGAGCTTCAATTTGTTTTAGTTCAGTTATATCTAATAAAATTGCTTGAATTATAGAGGAATCAGCAACTTTTATTAGGGATATAAAAGAAATCACCCAAGCGATGCTCCCATCCTTTCTATATATCTGAAATTCCTCAGGTTTTAAAAGAATTCCCACTCCTGCATTTTTTAATCTCTCCCTTAAGAGAGGTAATAAATCTGTTGGATAAGCGGATAATTTTAGGTAATTTAATCCAATTAGTTCTTCTCTATTATAACCATATATCTTTTCTGTAGAAATATTAACATCAATGATGTTTCCGTTAAGATCCAAAAAAACTATAGAAAACGGAGCTTTCTCAAATAGATCATTGTATTTTATGGGATAACTACTCATGAAAATCAAAATTTATTCTTAGGCATAAATAATTTTGGTCTGTTTATATTTGAAGCTTTGCCCAAAAAAAAAGAAGAAAAAATAATCGATTATATATCTAAATCGCCAAAATTGTAGTATTTCCTTATTGGTTTCTTAACATTCCAAACACAATTCAACCCTTTTGGAAACTGAACAAGATCTCCTTTTTTAAAGTCTATTTTTTCTCCAGTTTCAGAATCAGTTACCTCCACCTCACCATCTAGAATATAACATGTTTCAGTTTCACTATAAGACCAATCGAAAATGCTTTTTTCCTTTTCCCATATCCCCCATGATTCAATACCTAGATTTTTTAATTCTCCATCAGAGGGTATTTTTTTTTTCATCAAAATCACTTATTTAAACACTTATTCGTCATTATATATTATAAGAATCCTCATAATATATATTATTTACATCAACGTAGCATTAAAAAAGACTCTCATTTAAATTTAATTAAATGGAAAGAGTAAATAATATAGAGTTTTATCGTAATTGCATGATGATTTAATTTTCAATAGTTAAATCGTATTAAACAATGAAAATATCTGAAAAATACAATAAAATATAAAGATCAAATAATATTAGAAATTTAATTTATTGAAAACTCAATTAATACTTCTATTATATCCTTGAATCAAATGATAAATTAGTTTTGCAAATTATGATTCTCAAAATAATCATTAATATAAACAAAATGCTTATAACAGGGTGAACAACGATTCCTAAAAAGTTTATATTGAAAATTCTGACAGCTGGTGAAGGAGGTGTTGGAAAAACGACCTTACTTCACCGTCTTGTTGAAGGAAAGTTCTCCGCTTCAACCAAGATGACTATTGGTGTAGAATTTTACTTAAAAGAGACAATTGTTGATGAGCAACAATGCACGCTTCAATTATGGGATTTTGGGGGTCAGCAGCGATTTAGATTTCTATTAGAAAGCTATGTATTGGGAGCAAAGGGAGCGCTTTTAATGTTTGATTTGACGCGCCCGATGACTTTAGATAATTTGGAACAATGGATAAATATTGTTCGCAAGGGTGATCCAAACTTACCAGTGATTTTTTTAGGCACTAAAAATGATTTAGCCGAAGAAATTATGATTAATGATGAATATGCCGAAGAATTTAAGAATCATTTTAATTTATTTGAATATTTGCGGATTTCAAGTAAAACTGGTGAGAATGTTCAGAATGCTTTTGAACTACTAACAAGAAAGATTTTGGAACGACAAAATTATTAATTCTTAAATTTTGTCAAGAATATAAGAAAGAATTTGACTGCACTTTTAGAAATTATTTGATTTGACAACTTTTTCAGCAATTAATCTAAATGCTTTATCAACATTTCTTCCACTTTTGCTTGATATTTTTATGAAATCAAATAAACCATACTTATATTGAATGTTTCGAATATACTCCTCGTCTATAAAAGTTGTCTCTTCTAAATCTGCTTTCGAGCCAACCAGTAAAATAGGGGTGGTGGGATCTTCCGATCTACAAATATCAATCCACTCATCAATACTTTCTATTGAAAGAGGTCTGGTCAAATCAAATAAAAAGAGAGCCCCCTTCGTTCCTTTTGCATAACTTTTTAATAGAAAACGGAAGCGCTCTTGCCCGCCAAAATCCCAAATCTGCATTAATATTTTTGATTCATCGACATCCAACTCTTTTATAAAAAATTCGACTCCTATCGTCATGTATGTGTCTACCAGGAAGTGCCCTTCTATGTATCGATGAAGTAAGGTCGTTTTTCCAACGCCTCCATTTCCTGTGATAATAATTTTTATTATTTTCGACATTTTTTGTCAAACAATGATTTATCTTTTTCGAATTAGAGTTTATTACACTCGCAGTTCTTCTAAAATTCACAAGAATATTGTTATATTGTAATAATTCTATTAAAAAAAGCCTTTGTTTTGATATTAACAAATTATTAGATATTTTTTTTGTCGTAAACAAATATTTCTAATATTTGTTTTAGTTGCTTCCTTACGTAATTGCGAATCATTCGTTGCTAAATATATATTATGATGGGTTTTTTTTAATCGCAAGCATTCATTAAGTAAAAATTGATCTGTTGTTTCAGATCTTTCTTTAATTTTATTAATATATATGAGATTGTAATTATTTTTATTAGATTCAAGATACACTGATACAAAGTTAAATTCTCTTCCAAATTTTGAGATTTCATGTAATCTATTTTTCTTTGACTCTAACTCATCGAAAATTTGCTTATAAATGAGGAAGTAGTTTTTTCCGACTAGCTTAAAGGATATTTCACTAAGAAAATCAATCTTAAATTGAATTGGAAGAAAAAGAAAATTTGCATCAATAACTACTATATTACAGCGCATTTTTAATAAATAATTCTTGATTATTTTTAATTATATACGATTTTCTAAAATTTCTATCATATCTTTTTTATCAAGCTTCACGGGATTATTCTTTAATTCTGCTTTTTCAACAATCTTGTTGATGTCATTATAAGAAATCCCGTATTTACTTAATCTCTCTAAATGCAAAATGTAAGTCCAATTTTCAAGAGTTTTAATGAGAGTTGAGAGATTTACAGAAAGATTTGTTTTTGTGTTCAATGGCTCATCGGAAAGTAGAGCTCCAATATCAGCGTATTTTTTCAAGCTAATCTTGCCCTCTGATCCCATTTTTTGTAGCATCTTTATATTCATTTTAGTAGCCTCAGCAAGGATCGTTCCACACACAACACCATGAGGAATGATAAAATTAGCTCCAATTGGTGATGCTAATCCGTGTATAATTCCTAGACCGGCATTTGCGAGAGTCATCCCTGAAATGAGGGATCCATAAGCCATAGAACTTCTAATTTTGATGTTTGAAGATTGATTGGAGCAAGCAGGAATTAATGCATCTTTTATGTATGTCATACCACTGTATGCTAAAGCATCTGTTATTGGATTTGCTTTAGAAGATACATAAGATTCAAGTAATTGAGTGAATGCATCCATCCCACATGCAGCACTAACAGATGGAGGGCATGATATCATTAGCTCTGGATCTACAATAGCTACATCGGGAATTAAATTGTCGTGTCGAAGTGATTTTTTAAAACCTGCTGGTCCAATTTCGCTAATCACAGCGTTTTTTGTTGCCTCACTTCCAGTACCTGATGTTGTTGGAATAGCAATATATGGTATTTTCTGTCCATCATGGATCTTTGTTCCTACACCCTCAAGGTAATTTATAATTGAGTCTAACTTAGGGATCATTGCTGAAATCGCTTTACCAGCATCAGTGACACTTCCACCACCAATTCCTATCACTAAATCTATATTTTTATTACGATATTTTTGAGCAACCTCATCAACCATACTTGGTGATGGTTCCCCATTTACATCTATGAATTGAAAATTTATCATCTTATCTTTGAGAGTCTTCTGAATTTCATCCAACTTTCCAGATTTTTTGAGAGAGCTTGCACCTACAACAATAAGAACAGATTTTCCATATTGCGAGATAAGAGAATAAAGATTTGCTAATTTACCCGGTCCAAAAATAATTTGGGGTATTCGGGTAAAATTGAAAGAGGGTATCATATTTACTATCACTTTTATTATATGGCTCTATATAGGATCTAAACATTTGTTACCTATTATAACCTTTATTATGAGGTCAAAAAGGTACGAATTATAATTATAATAACATTTAAAATAGAATATTGATAATTTCTTTATTATAATGCATTTTGAGATGGTGGTTAGAAATTAAGCAAATAAATGAAAACGATTTAGAGTACAGGAAGGGAGATTCAGGAGTTAAATATCTAATGAGAGGTCCTAGTATCGATTGGGGCATTATTCTATTAAAACCTGGTGAGACAATGGCAGATGTAGAACATGGTCATCATGAAGTTGATGAAACTTTTTATTTTATTGAAGGTAGTGGTTTAATGCTAGTAGATGGGAAAAAACATGACGCTCCTCAAGGGAGTGTCTTTTTAATAGAACCAAATGAAACACACAATATTAAAAATAATACAGAGGATCAATTAAAAGTTATATTTATCAAAGGAGAGTATAAACCCGAAGATAAATATGAATACTAATAAGTTTGAAACTTCAGTTAGCCAGAAAGATGACATTGCCAAAACTACTTAATTATTTAATACAATCAAGATTGTATATAAAAGCAAAATTTTATAATTTAGAAAAAACTAAGAAACTTAAGCTTTTTTTCTAATAAATTAAATCAACAATTTTAAAAAATTGTAAATTCAAATAAGAAAAGTGAGGAAGAATGGTAAAGCAAGAAGATGAAGTTAATGATGATTATTTACTACCAATTGAAATAGATGAAAAGGAAGAGTTAACGACATTATTCGCTGTCAGGACGACAATCAACCAGGAGAGCAACATTCTGAAACAGATTTTTTACAGATTCAAAATTTTAGAAGTAATTCCAGATATTCGAGCAATATTAATAAGCCCATTATTACCCGGTTACATCTTTTTTGAAGCACCACAAAAACGTGATGTGCAAATTGGCGTACAAGGAATTCCTCACATTAAAGGCAGAATTGTTCAAAACATAAATTTGACAGAATTAAAACATGTACTTCTTCCAAGAAGTGTCACTGAATATTTAGAGGAAGGAGATACCGTAGAAATAATCAGTGGTGTTTTTGAAGGATCTAGGGCTTTAGTAATGAGAATGCCTCATGATACTTCCAGTAGCGAGGAAGTGGTGGTAAGGTTGTTACAAGAAGAAACTCCAATAACCATCAAAATACATGGTGATTATTTAAAATTAGTTGAAAAGAAGACACCTAAAGAGGAACCTATTCCAGAGATTCAAGTTACTGCCGAAGATATCATAACTGATTTGGAAAAAGCTATTTCCTTTGATGAAGATGAAGAGTACTATGAAGATGATTCCATTGAACGCGAAGTTGATGAAAATGCCCCAACATCTCATGATGAGGAAGAAGATTTTGAAGATGATGACGAATGGGCTAAGTTTGATGGGTATTAAGCCAAATCTATTAATAGTATCCTCCATTTAAACATTTTTTTAAGGATTTTTTCTTCGAAGTTTTAAAAAAATTCATTAAATAAGAGGTATTTACTTAAAAGAGGATTTTTATAATTGTACTTTTATAAGAATTGTATAGACCAAGCATTTTCTTTAAATTATAATCATGATCAAAAATATCTTTATAATGAAATCTACAGGAGAATTGATTTTCTACAAGACTTATGAAGATATTTTTAACATTAAGCTAACAAGTAGCTTTCTAAGTGCCATATTCTCCTTTGTAAAGGCAACTTTGAAAACTAAAGAACTTTCAGAAATTGAAGTGGGACCTTTCCGGTTTATTTTTGAAATTGAAAAAGCAGATTCCAGTGAATTAATGTTTGCATTATTTAGTGATAGAACTGATAATCTAGTAGAGTTGAGAAACCAACTAAGAGAAATTAAAAGCCAATTTTTAGAAAAATTTGATTTAACTCAATTAACTGAAAATTTTAATGGAGATATCTCTATTTATCAAGAATTCAAACATGATATTGATGAAATAATGGAAAGAAGTAAAAAATTGGTTTCAGAAGAAATACAAAAAGATCTTATAGAGGTATTTGAAGAATTACATACATTTTCTTCTTTTGTTATATCATCAGCCTTATTAACTCAAACAGGCCGTGTGATCATATCTTACTTAAGTTCGAACGTGCTATCTGAAATTATAAGGCTTTTAGAGAGTAGATTCATAATAGGTAATTCTAAAATACATGAATTGATTTCTCTCGAAGATTATGGCATTCTCTCACTTGTTGGCATTGACAATTTCATCTCCGTCATTCAATTTAAAAAAAATAGCCCATTTGAGACTGCGTTGATAATTTCAAAAAAGTTATCGGCGAGATTGAGAAAATTAATAACTTGAAACGGTTCTGAATCAAAAAAAGGTTTTTTTAAACTCATTAATAATGATAAAATTAAATAAATAATTCATACTCTTTTTAATACTATTAATACTATTTCTCATATCTTATTTAATTAAATTAAAAAAACTTAAAGTGATAAAAATGGAAGGAGAGAAAAAAACCAGATACATAACTCAAGCCATTAATGATGAGATCCTCGAGAAATTGAGCTTGAAGAATCGCTATGCGTTCCTAAACACGAACTTGATGACGGTGCTTGAACCGAAGCACTTCAATTTCTTAAAATCGATTCAGAAATTTTGCATGAGATTTGAAAAAAAAAATAATGTAATTCACAGTCCAGATGAAGATATCTATAATTGGATCCCCGCATTTGGGGCAGAGGGGTTTTTAACAAGGGCTCATCCCTTTGAAATGATTGATATTAATTACCCCGAATATGGCGCAACCATCGAATTCATGAGAAATTTAGCGGTAAATTTCTTCGATCCCCAATTTTCTTTAGCAAGTGGTGCCACGGTATTAGCAATCAACCCACTTCATGAGCATCACGAAAATGTTCCAATACGATTGGAAGTCATGAAGAAATTTGTCACGGGAGTAACGCCCGGAGCCATCCTCATCACGGAACCGGAGCGAGGTTCAGATGCTGTTCACATGTTAACAACTTGTAAAGAACAACCAGATGGAAGCTTTATCCTCAATGGAGATAAGATTTTTAACACTAACGCTCCTAAAGCAGGATACGTGGTTGCCTATGCTACCGCTGAACAAAATAACGGTAATACGATGGCTCAGTTTCTAATAGACACCACATGGGAGGGATGGCATTGTGATAGAGTCTTCATTCCTTATGTTCCGAAAGTTTGGTTAGGTAAGGAGAGATTTGATAATCTTAAAGTTCCAAAAGATTACGTTCTTGGAGGAGTGGGAAAAGGTCGTGAGCACTTGTTTGAAGGATTGGTACCGGAACGAATAGGAATAGCAATCGATTGCATATCTTCAAGTTGGAACGCCGTTTCACATACTTCGATATACGTGAATAACAGGAAACAATTCGATCAAGAAATCCTAAAGTTCCAAGGGGTAGGCTTTCTCTTGACTGATCTTTGGGCAAGATTAACCAATGTCACGCTTGGATTACTAATGTTTTGCAAGAGCTATGATGATAAAGTTGAAAAATTCGGAGGAACACTTCCTCAAAACATATCTCAAGCCATGGTGGCCTCCGCAAGCCAATTCAAATATCACGCAGCTAAACTCGCGGCTGAAATTGGCTATGAATGTGCGAACCTCATGGGAGGTGCGGGCTTGTGCGATAATACATTGATGCAAGACCTCTTAAACATGTCTAGAATCGCTGAAATAGTCGGAGGCTCGAGACAGATTCAAACTTATATTCTTTCAATGGCAATGAGACAACTTTACAAGATGAGTGGAATTTAAGCTCAATGCACTTAACCCTTTCTTTTTTTTATTTTAAATTCATATGTTCTGATTATAATATTGAGTATATCATATAATTTACTCAAATTTTATTGTTCCTTAATATTAATAATCTAATTCTCCTAAACTGAGAAAAGGATTAAGTAATAAAAAATATGACAAAGGATACAATTTTAAGTAATATTATGAAATAGAATTTTAAGATGTGGGATTTCAACCATTTAGGGTCATAGTGTTCTTTATTAGAACCATTTGATTTGTTCATCCTCTTTTTGAAAATTAATCAAGATTTAGACCGAAATTTAAAAAAAAATAAAAAAATAAAGGATATTGAATTAACCTTAGATTCCAGCGATTTTGTATAAACTACGCATTGCCATACTCAGGATATAAAGTTGGATTTGTCTTGAACCACCCACGATTTCTTGAATACGAGAAATATTCAATAGATCATGCATTAAAGTGTTGTCAGACAATCCAGCTCCACCCATCAAGTTCGCGCACTCGTAACACACTTCTTTTGAAAGTGAAGTCGTATGATACTTGAATTGGGATGCCGCAGCAACCATGGCTTGAGAAATGTTTTTCGGTATTTCTCCCCCGAATTTCTCTTCCGTTTCATCATATTTTTCACAGAATCTTAAAAGTCCTTGGGTTACGTTCATCACTCTGGCCCACATATCGGTTAAAGTAAATCCAACACCCTGGAACTTGAGAATCTCCTGATCGAATTGTTTCCTGTTATTCACGTAAATCGAACAATGAGCAAGTGCATTCCATGATTGAGAAAGAGCATCAAGAGCTATTCCTATTCGTTCCGGTACCAATCCTTCAAACATGTGTTCTCTACCTTTACCTATTGGTCCTAAAATGTATTCTTTAGGAACCCTAAGATTTGTCAAGTGTTCGTGACCTATGTGTACTTTTGGTACCCAAGGTATGAAGACTCTATTGCAATTCCATCCCTCCCATGTGGTGTCGATTAAAACTTGTGCCATCATGTTTCCGTTGTTTTTTTCTGCTGTTGCATATGCAACCACGTAACCTGCTTTAGGGGCGTTAGTATTGTAAATTTTTTCACCTTGTAAAACATAGCTTCCATCCGATTCTTCTGTTAAGGTGGTTAGTTGATGGACTGCATCTGAACCTCGCTCCGGTTCGGTGATGAGGATTGCTCCGGGCGTCACGCCCGTGACAAATTTCTTCAAGATTTCCAATCGTATTGGAACATTTTCGTGATGATAGAAGACAGGATTGATTGCAAGGATCGTAGCACCTCCAGCCATTCCAAATTGGGGATCAAAAAAGCTTAGAGCTAAACATCTCATCAATTCTATAGCGAGTCCGTGATCCTCGAAGTTCAAATCTATTTCTTCATAAGCATGCGCTCTTGAGATTAAACCTTCTTTGCCAAAATCTGGTATCCAGTGATAAAATTCCTCATCTGAAGCGTGAGTTATGTTATTTTTCTTTTCAAACCTCATGCAAAATTTCTCAGCACTTTTTAAGAAATTGAAGTGTTTAGGTTCAAGCACCGTCATCAAGTTCGTGTTTAGGAATGCATAGCGATTCTTCAAGCTTAATTTCTCGAGAATTTCATCATTAATGGCTTGGTCCATAAATTTAGTCTTTTTATCTTCCATTTTCTTATTCCTAAATTAATTTAGTGTGTTTTTATACTAATTGGTATACTTGGAAAAAGGTACATTTACTTTTTAATTTTGTTAGTATATTAATGAATTTGGATCAATTGCATGCAAGAAATATGAAATTTTATATAATTCTTTTAATCACTTGATTTATGAATTTTTAAAAAATAGGAAGGTTTTTTTAAAAAAAGAAAAAAAAATTTGATTTAGATTAACAAGAATTAGTTTACAGACATTTTAAAAAGCGTTCTGAGCGAAAGTGACATAATATATTGTTGGATCTGGCGACTTCCACCTACAATTTCTTGAATCCGAGAAATATTCAAATAATCGTGCATTAAGGTATTATCACACAAGCCAGCACCTCCCATGAGATTCGCACATTCATAACATACCTTCCTTGACATTTTTGCGGCATGATATTTTAGTTGGCTTGCGGAAGCCACCATTGCTTGAGATATGTTATTCGGAATCTCTCCACCGAACTTTTCGAATTTCTCATCATAAGATTCGCAGAATTTGAGCAATCCCAGCGTGAGATTTGTGGTTCTTGCCCAGAGATCAGATAGCAAGAATCCAACCCCTTGGAACTTGAGAATTTCTTGGTCAAACTGCTTTCTCAGGTTAGAATATATAACAGTATGTGCAAGGGCCCCCCAACATTGGCTTACGCCCATTATGGCAATTGATATTCGTTCCGGTACCAATCCCTCAAACAAGTGCTCGCGACCCTTGCCTACAGGTCCAAGAATATAATCCTTAGGTACACTAACATCAGTAAATGTCTCTTTTCCTAAATATAATTTCGGTACCCATGGTATATTTACACGTTCCACCTTAAGACCTTCCCAATTGGAATTAACGAGAAACTGTGCCATCGTGTTACCGTTGTTTTGTTCCGCAGTTGCATAAGTCACTAACCACTTGGCTCTTGGCGCGTTAGTATTATATATCTTTTGGCCGTTTAAGAGGAAACTTCCATCCGATTGCTCGTTGCAAGTTGTTAGTTGGTGCACGGCATCAGACCCACGTTCTGGCTCCGTGATGAGGATAGCACCGGGACTTTTACCAGTAACTAAGTCATTTAAAGCGTCCAACCTGACTGGAATGTGTTCATGGTGCTCATAAATGGGATTAATAGCTAATACCGTTGCTCCACCTCCCATTGCAAATTGTGGATCAAATAAGTCAAGGGCAATATTTCTCATAAAATCAGCGGCTAGACCCCATTCATCATAGTGCACATCACATACATCAAATGAATGTTGACGGGTAATATATCCCTTCTCTCCAAATTCAGGAACCCAATCATAGATATTTTCATTGGGTCCATGAGTGATTTCGTTTTTCTTTTCAAAGCGTAAACAAAATCTTTGAACTTCTCTCAAGAAATTAAATTCTTTCTGAGATAAAACTGCTGTTAGATTATTATTCAAGAAGGCATA
>Ga0307445_10001152_pt1 | contig 14886 bp, 9 predicted proteins | sample SalMarSW160330MG_FD_202147 | JGI IMG/M metagenome (GOLD analysis project Ga0307445, IMG submission 202147) | Salt marsh sediment microbial communities from the Plum Island Ecosystem LTER, Massachusetts, United States - SW1603-30 | ecosystem: Environmental > Aquatic > Marine > Intertidal zone >...
CCGGCTTTTTGTGTCCAGCACAAAAGTGTCCGGATTTTTTCTTGAGCCGGTATGGCGCGTTGCTGACCGTATGCTTCGTTCCACGGCAGGGATGTACAGGAAGGCACTTGTCTTTTCCGTAGCGAACAAGAAAAAGGTTATCCTGGGATCCATTGCTGTCCTGGTAATGAGCACATTCCTGTACCCGGTCATTGGCCAGGAATTTCTCCCTCAGGTCGACCAGGGGAGTTTTCTACTGCAGGTAACAACTCCCGCGGGTACCACCCTGGAATCCACCGGAAAGACTGCCTTACAGATTGAGGAAATCCTGTCAGCGGAACCCGAAGTCAAGGACGTGTTCGTGAATATCGGCTATGACAAAAAAGAGAAAACCGAGAGTGTCCTGGGAGAAACAAAGCAGAATGTAGCAAGGGAGACCGCGGTCCTCCGGGAAAAAAGGAAGCGAACCACCAGACAAGTGGTGAACGCGGTGCGGGCGAAGATAGCCGGGATTCCCGGGGTAGAGGTGGATTATATTTTCAACCAGGACGTCACCCAGTTCACGCGTCAGAAAGAGCGTATTCCTGAATTGCTGGAGATCAGCGGGCCGGATATGGCGACCCTGCGAAGATTGAGTGACCAGGTCGTGGAAAGGCTCAAGGCGGTCAAGGGGCTAAGGGACGTCGCAACCAGCCTGGGCAGCGAAGAGCCGGAGGTCCAGGTTTCGGTCGACCGCGAAAAAGCGGCAAGTTATGGGCTGAGTGTGAAGCAGATCGGAGACACGCTCAAGACCGCCATGGATGGAGAAGTGGCTACGAAATACCGTGATCAGGCCGAGGATGTTGATATTCTCGTACGGCTTCAAAAAGGGGACCGTCAGAGTATTCCCGCCCTGCAGAAGATCTTCATCCAGGCCCCGAATGGGAGGGCGATTCCCTTGAGTGAGTTAGCGGTCCTGACAGGGGCTCTGCGGCTTCACCAGATTGAGCGCCGCGGTTTGAGCAGGGTCTCCCTTGTTTCCGCAAATATCTCCGGGATCAAACAGAGCGACGCTGTTCGGAGCATTAGAGAGGCGATAAAGAATATCGATGTTCCCCCCGAATATGAGATTACCATGAGCGAACAGGAAAAGGAGATGGGGAGGTCCTTTCGCGGGCTGAGTTTCGCGTTGCTCCTGTCCATCGTGCTGGTGTACATGCTTCTGGCTTCCCTGTTTGAGTCCTTTCTGTACCCGTTCATCATCATGCTCTCCGTCCCCCTCGCCGCCGTCGGGGTTTTTCTTGCCCTTTTCGTCACCGGGAAATCGGTCAGTCTGGGTGTCTACATCGGCGGTATCATGCTGGGGGGGATCGTGGTAAACAATTCCATTATCCTGGTGGATTATATCAACACGTTGAGGAAGAAAGGTCTTGGCCGGGAGGAGGCCATCGTGGAGGGGGGAATGGCAAGATTGCGCCCTATCCTGATGACCGCCATGACCACCATATTCGGACTTGTTCCCCTGGCCCTTGCGGCAGGGAAAGGGGCCGAAATAAGGAGCCCCCTGGCTGTCACGGTGATCGGAGGCCTCACAACGTCAACCGTGATGACGCTCGTTGTCGTCCCCGTCATGTATGCCTTGATCGAAGACATCAAAGACGCTGCCGCCAGGGCCCCGGGATGAGATAATCCCAGATGAATCTCACAACGCTCTCCATTGGAAGGCCGATTACCACCACCATGGTATTTGCGGGCCTGTTTCTTATCGGCATTGTCTCGCTGATTTCAATTCACATTGATCTCCTTCCGGATGTCGATTTTCCGGTCATTACTATTGAAACCCAGGTCCCCGGGTACTCGGCCGAGGAGATAGAAAACGAGGTCACCAAACCGGTCGAGGCCATGGTCAGCATTATGAATCATGTGCACAAGGTCCGATCTACATCCGGCGAGGGCCTGTCGCAGGTGCGGATAGCCTTTGATCTTGGGACCGATATGGACTGGGCAGCGGCGGATGTCCGGGAGAAGATCAACCTGATCCGCGACACCTTTCCAAAAGACGCCAGAAATCCGCACATCCGGAAATACAATCCTTCAGAAGCTCCTGTGGCCGTGCTCTCTGTACATGGCAACCTGCCCGCCGTCAAGCTGAGGCAGATGGTGGAAGAAAAGATAGAAAAGAAGCTTGAGCGGATAAAGGGCGTTGGAAACGTGTCCGTGAAGGGAGGGAGAAAGCGGGAGATCATCGTGGAGGTGGACCGGGGAAGACTCCAGGCCTTGGGCCTTTCCATTACCTACATCGCGGAAATTCTCAAATCTAATAATCTCAACATGCAGGTCGGGTCGCTGGAGGGGAGGAAAAGTCGGTTTGTCACCCGGGTTGTGGGTGAGTACAGTGACCTCATGCAAATAAGGAGACTGGCGGTAGGAACAACCCCCGCAGGGTCGCTGGTGCGCCTGGGAGACGTGGCGCGGGTAACGGATTCCTTTGGAAAGGAGGAACATCTCATCCGGTTCCAGGGTGAACCCCGGATAATGGTTTCCATACAGAAGGAGAGCGGGGCAAATACCCTGCGTATATCCGAAGCGCTGCGCAGTGAAGTGGCGAGTCTGAGAGACGAGCTCGGGAAGACGGTGACACTCAATATACTCTATGACCAGGCAACGTTTGTCAGAAAGGCCGTCAAGCGGCTCAGCGATGAGGCCATATCCGGGGGTATACTGGCCATCGCCGTCATTTTCCTGTTTCTGAGGAATTTCCAAGGGATTCTGGTCATTGGCATGTCCATCCCGATCTCCATTATGATGACCTTCGCACTCATGTATCTGTTCGGGATTCCTCTGAACGTTATTTCTCTTTCCGGGTTTACCCTCGGTGTGGGCATGCTCGTGGATAATTCCATCGTCGTTATCGAAAATATTTTCAGAAAACGGCAGGAAGGATACGACAGGACAGGATCTTCCGTCACCGGCACAGGGGAGGTGATCAGGGCGATCACTATTTCCACTTTTGCCCATATAGCGGTGTTTTTCCCGGTCATTTTTCTCCAGAAAAAGATCCGGATGTTTTACAGCGGACTCTTTTTCACGGTTTCTTTTTCTCTGCTGGCTTCCCTTGTGGTCGCACTGACGCTTATTCCCCTCCTTTCATCAAGGCTGAACCTGCGGCCCCTTTGGGGCAGAGGAAAGGGCAAGAGGGTTTACCGGAGATACCGTCATATCTTGATTTTGAGTCTCAGGCACCGCGGGAAAATCATGACAGGAACTCTCGTTCTGTTTGCGGCCAGCCTTTTCCTGATTCCAAGAATCGGCTTTCAGCCCTTGGGCCAGGTGGATCAGGGGGCATTTACCATGGTGGTGAGGACACCTCCGGGAACGCGGCTCCAGGTCACGGATGCGGATGCCAGAAAGATGGAAAACTTCCTGCTGCATACCACGGGGGTAAAGGATGTTTCCACAGAGGTGAGCGAAGAAATTGCGCAACTCAGGGTTCGCCTTGTGCCCAGGGAAGTCCGAAAGGTGTCCACCCGGGCCTTTGTGGAAGCTCTCCGGCCGAGACTTCCGTCTTTGCCGGCGGCAGATATACATTTTGACATCGAGCGGCGCAGTTCTACCGGGAACAAGATTGTGCTGGCGGTCAACGGGCATGACCAGAAGAAGCTGACTGCCTTAGCCTTTGAGATCAAAAAGCGCATGTCCTCTGTACCGGAAATCAGCGACGTGGTCATTTACCAGGCAAACCCGGAACCGGAGATGCAAATCAGGATACTGCATGACAAGGCAGCGCTGCACGGTCTGAACGCGAAAAGCATCGCCCGGGCAATACGCTCAAGCATAACGGGGCCGATTGCCACGGAATACATTGAAAAAGGGAAAGAGGTGGATCTCAGGATACGGTCGCGCAGAAGAGACGTGGCAGATCTGTCTCTCCTGAGAAATATGGTTATACCGGTGCGGACAAGTTCGGGACAGAGCATTCCTGTCCCCCTGAGCGAGGTGTGCAGTTTCCATTTCACCAGGGGAGTGAAGGAGATCCACCGGACAGACCAGCACCGCACGATTGAAATCAGCGCCGAGATCGGCAGGTCGGACCTGGCAAATACGGCGAACCGGGTAGAAGAGCAGCTGAAGGGTATCAGTTTCCCGGAGGGATACGGCTACGAGTTTGGAGAAAATTACCGGGAAATGAAAAAAAGTGAGACAGAGATGCTTGTTGCCTTCAGCATGGCCGTTCTTCTTGTCTATATGATTCTCGCGTCTCTTTTCGAATCATTCGTCCTGCCGTTGACGGTCATGTTTTCCGTGCCCATGGCGGCCATTGGGTCCATCGCTATCCTCTTTCTCTCCGGCAAGTCCATCAGCATACCGGTTTACGTGGGAGCCATTACCCTGGCCGGAATCGTCGTGAACAACGGGGTTGTCCTCCTGGACTATATCAACTTGCTCGGATCTGGTGGAATGGGAAAATGGCGGGCGATTGTCAGAGGGGGAGAGAGCCGCCTGAGGCCCATCTTAATGACCTCCGCCACGACGGTGCTGGCATTGCTGCCCATGGCCCTTGACCGGGGTGAAGGATCGAATCTCTGGTCGCCGCTCGCCCTGACCATTATGGGGGGGCTCGTTGTTTCCACCATCCTCACGCTCATCACCCTCCCTATTCTTTACTCTTTCATCGGCCGTATCAGGCCGAGAAGCTCTGATCTGAAAGATACTGCCGACTGAGCACCGGCGATCATCTCGTCATTTTACGGGGCCTGGGCTCTTCTCTTGAGCTCCAGGGCGTGGTGGAGATTTCTCTCCGCTTTTTTGTAGCCGGGCCTGACCCGAAGGGCTTCTTTGAATTGGGCGATTGCCTGGTCCAGTTTTCCCTGAACGGCCAAGGCGGCCCCCAGGTTATCGTGTGCCTCGGCGTAATCGGGGCTAATCTCCAGGGCCCTTTTAAACTGCGCAATGGCCGCATCAAATTTTCCCATGCGTGCCAGGGTGATCCCCAGGTGATGGTGGGCCCGCGCATTATCGGGCATGAGCTCTACAGCCTTGGAAAGATGCAGAGCGGCCTCAAAAAGGTCCCCTTTTTGCGCCAGGGCAAGCCCCAGATTGTATTGCTGCCGAACCATGCCAGGGTTTATGCGTACCGCTTCCCGCAGGTGTTTGATGCCCTCATCGAGTTTCCCCTGGCGTTTCAGGGTGAGACCGAGGTCATTTTCCGCTTGAAAGTTGTTGGCAGTAACGCTGATCGTGTGCCGAAAAAGGGAGATATTATTTTTCCAGTAGCCGGTCTGGATCCAGGAACACGCCATCAATACACCTACTGCGGCGCTTCCGGCGACACCCAGGAAGGCTCTGTTATGGGGTAATTTCCTTACCAGGTCCGGAATGGACCAGGAAATCATTATGAAAAGCCCGATGAGAGGAATGTACGTGTACCGGTCAGCCAGGTCATGGGGGCCGAATTTTGCAATGCCGATAACGGGGACAAGAGTCACAAGGTACCACAGCCATCCGACCGGAAGATAAGGATAACGACGCCCTTTCCAGAAGACAAACAGGGAAACGACCGAGAGAATAATTGCGGCCCCGGCTGCTTGCCAACCCGGCACCTGACCCGGACGGGGATAAGGCAGGGCAAGATGAGCAGGCCAGAACATTTTTGCAATATAAGTCACATAGAAAACCAGGGCTTGGGAAATGTGGTTTGTGGAGGCCATGATCTTCGGGGCAGCGAATTCTTTGGTAACCGCGGTCTGCATGACCCATGCCGTCATCAGGGTAAATACCGCTGCCAGAATGAAAAAGGGAACCTTCTCGAGAATGAGAGCAGAGGCGGACCTCTTCACACTGGAAAAGGAGCCCGAATCGGGTTGAGGCTTGTGATCTTTCTTGCTTTCACCCTTTCCTTTCAGGCGTTTGAGAGGCCAGTAGTCCAGCAGGAGAAGGACGGCGGGAAGGGTCACATCGACGGCCTTGGACAGCAGGCCGAGTGCGAATATAATAAGCACAAGAGCGTACCTCGACAGCCCGGAGCGTTTGGCGTAAGACGAATATGCGACGATGCTGAACAGCCAGAAAAGGGCCGCCAGCAGGTCCTTGCGGTCCGCGACCCACGCCACCGATTCCACGTGCAGGGGGTGGATCGCGAACAATGCTGCCACAAAGGCACTTTGCATGAGTGTCCCGGTCATTATTCTGAGAGCCAGGAACAGCAACAGCGTGTTGGCGATATGAAAGAACAGGCTGCTCAGATGATGCCCGGCTGGATTCAGGCCGAAGAACTGACAGTCGGTCATGTGCGAAAGCAGGGTGATCGGGTGCCAAAGACCCTGAACCGTGCCGGTGAAGGCCCAGATGACACTTTTCAACGTCCACCCGGCCTGTACCTCCAGGTTTTTTGTTACATAGGCAGGGTCGTCATATGTGATGAATTCGTGATTTCGGATCTGCGCAAATACGGCCAGGATTGCCAGGATCAAAAAGAAACACGTGATTATTTCATTGCGATAGCGTTTCATGGGAGGATCAATCCTTTCGTTATCACCAGGCTCTTGCAGAGACGTTTCTCTTCAGGCATTTCACGGTTCCTCGTTTCCGGCCGGTATCTTTCCAAGGGTCACCACGGATCTCGCAAAAGCGAATTCATCACGGCTCAGTTCACCGGAGATGAGGAAGAAGATGATGATGAGCAGCATGATGGCAGGAATCTTTATTAGAAGAATCAAGGGGGAAACCGGCCAGAATTGAGCGATCACGAAGGCGACGCCGGAAATCAGGGAACTCCGGAGGAAGGTGACCGCGGAGGGGAGAATGCTCCAGAGTCTGAAAACGGCCCACAGGGCAGCAAAAGCGCAGGTCAAGGAGGTGAAGGTCGTGACTATTGACGCCCCGAGCGGCCCCAGCCGGGGAATGAGCAGCAGGTGGCCGATAAAGGCGACGGGTACGAGCGGGGCGACGAGCAGAACAGGCCAGTGGGGTTTACCGCACGCCGTGAGGATTGCGGTACAGACGGAGATCATCAGCCAGGCCAGGGCTGCAAAAATCAGCAGGGCCAACAGGGGGGCGCCGGGAAGATAGTCCTTCCCGAAGATCGCAACAACGATTTCACTCGCGGCGCCCGCGGTCATGCCGGCGAAGGGGAGGAGCCAGAGCACGCCCCGCAGGGAATTCCTGGCCAGCTTCCTGGCGACTTCATCCCGCCCTGATGCCAGGAGATGACTCAGGGTGGAGAGGAGGAGAGGGGAAAAGGAGAGGGATAAAATGCCCGGCACTACCGCCAGGTTGACGACTGCCGCATAGATACCGGCCTGGGATGTTGTGCCGCCCAGTATTTTGAGCAGGATGAGATCTATCTTGCCCAGGAAAAGCGTGCTCAGGGCGAAGAGGGAAAGGGGCAGGGCGTAAGTCATGATTTTCTTGACAGGAAAAGGTGCGGGATTGAAGAGAGACGGTCGAATAAAGTGGCGGCTGATAAAGAGCTCCGCCAGAGACGCCCCGATGGAGCCAATGATGGCGCCGGGTACGGAGAGGCCCATCTCCACGAGCAATATGATGAGCGCCAGCCTGCTCACCCATCTTCCCATGCTTACAACAGCGCGTTGTCTGTATTCCCCTACACCGGTAAGGATGTTCCTGTATGCCCTGGACAGGCTGAAGAGCGGGATGTCGATGGCGAAGAGCCGCAGGCCGTCCCGCAATAGGGGTTCCTTCAGAAGTGCGGCAGTAAATTCCCCGAGAAGAAACAGGATTAGCGCTGCAAGGCAACTCACTGCCAAATGGAGTCTGAGCACCGTGGTTCCGACCGGCCTCCAGTCGGGTGCCTCGCTGATGAACTTTATACTGGCGCGGGAGAAAAGCGCCGAAATGCCGGTTTCAAGCCAGGTGACAATCGCGGCGGACAGGGTAAAGAGGCCGTAGCCGTCAGGACCCAGGCGGCGAGTCAAAAAGATAACCGTGGCCAGGCCCGTGGGCAGGATAAGGGCCTCGGCCACGAACACGCGCAGCGTCCCGTCCAGCATGTGCCGTCCGGCATGTTCTATGGATTTATTCATCATATTTGCACTCGCATGTTCAACCAGGTGCAACCATACACGATCAGCGAATATTTTCAACGGAAAAGGCGATTCCGGTCTTCGCACTGGACGGGACCGCTCCTCTGTACATGGCAATCGTGTCAGAGGTCTTCAAAGTTCCTCGGTCCTGAAAAACAGCGGAAAGAGTGAAGTATACGGAATCTTCCGGATGATTGAGGATTTCATTATTGACTTAAGAGAGTTCTTCACCTATAGAGTTTGGACCATACAGAACGGTTCCGGCATATATTTTTTCCTCCGGACAATTTCCCATCATTGAGAAGAATTCTTTGAGAGTCACTGAAACGCACTTTTATGGAAACACACCTGGAAAAGAAAAGGGGACAACTCATTTATACGGTAGCCAGTGGCTCCGAGGTGTCGGGGTACGTTGTAATTGATTCGATGGTTGCAGGGCGTTCGTGCGGCGGCCTGCGTATGCTCCCCGACGTAGACAAAGAGGAAATGAGCGGCCTGGCACGCTCCATGACATTGAAATACGGATTTCTTGGATTACCCCAGGGAGGGGCCAAGGCAGGGGTCCGGGGAGATCCGGCATCCCCCAGGTCGCTCCGGTGGCGCCTGCTCAAGGATTTTGCCGGCGCTATAGAACCATTGCTGAAAACCCATACCTATGCGCCGGGGGCAGACATGGGGACCGATAATGCCGACATCCGGTATCTGCTTCATTCCATCGGTTTCTCAATCAAGCGGAGAGAGCTGCGCGAAAATCATTCGGGTTATTACACGGCGCGGACAGTCCTGGCAGGGGTAATACAGGCGGCCGGCCACCTTGCACTGAGCCTTGAGGGATGCACCGCGGCAATTGAGGACTTCGTTCTAGGGATTTTTTCTTGGAGGTTGAGACCAAATGAATCTGGACAGCGCAATCAAAGGGCGAAGGTCCATCAGAAAATATCAGCCTAAAGGTGTCCCGGATCCTGTCATAGCAGATCTCCTGGATCTGGGCAGATATGCCCCGTCTTCCATGAATGGGCAGCCATGGTACTTCATCATTGTCAGGGATGCCAGGACGAAGAGACGGTTGGTGAAAATCAAGAACAAATACTGCCCGATGGAAAAGAGCATGTACAAAGCCGATTTCCTGCAGGATGCGCCCGTGGTGATCGTAGTGTGTGTTGATCATGAAAGATCTTTCAACCGGGAGGTCGAAAACGCGGTTCTGGCGACGGCGAATATTCTGTTGGGAGCATATGAGAGAGGTCTGGGAAGTGTGTATATGTCAGCCTATAAAAGAGAAGATCCGGAGGTCTCAGCAGAGATCAGGCGTGCCCTGGACATTCCGGACGGTGTCGATCCGATTACCATCATTCCGTTAGGGTACCCTGACGAGACGCCGGAACCAAAGGAGATAGGATTGTTGGACGAGGTTGTTTTTCATGAGACTTTCGGTAAGAAATAGACCGGAGTTTGACACATGCCTTGACACGGGATACAGTCCCCGGGAAAGCATTGTCCTGCGGTATAGACATGCATTTGACTATGGGAAGACAGAAAAGGAAACGGCAGTCTATAAGGCGTGGCTGCAAAAAACGAGTATCCGGGAAGGAGCAAGAATTCTTTCGTTGTTGCACTATCGCGGAGTGGAGATTTATCTCCTGGACGAAACCTCATTCATGTGCACAAGAACACTCAAGTCAATTGACGGGTGTGTCAGCATGGCGTTGTGCAAATCAAAAGGGTATGACCGGGTGGTTTTTGAATCAGGCGGAAACACCGGGACAGCGCTGACAGAATACGGTCGGAGGGCCGGAGTGGATACCTTTTTCTTTTGTCCCGCGGAAAACATTTTCCTGTTGAACAGCAAGACATTCGCAACCGGCCGTACCCATTTGATCGCGGTTGAAGATGCTGCTTCGGTCAAAAAAGCCGCCAGGTTGTTTTCAGAAAGGAATGGTGTGAAGCGGATCCCTGAAAGCAACTGGCGCTATATGGCATCGATGTTTCGAGGGTGTTTCATTCTTGAATACATGATGACAAACGGGACATTCGATTGGCTCACGCAAACCATCAGTGCCGCATTCGGCCCGATAGGAATCTACCGGGTCTTCAATGCATTCGCAGGGCAATTGGGGTCCCCGCCAAGATTCATGGGCATCCAGCAGGAAGGAAACTGTCCCATGTACAGGGCCTGGAAATCTGAGGCCGTGGAGAAAGAACCGGAAGAGAAAGGCGCAGGAGGGCAGCTCCTGACACGGGTCATGTATGACGTGACTCCGGAAACCTACGGCACGTATCAGGAATTTCAAGGACTGCTTTCCGGTATCCGGGGTGCGTTGACCACGGTAAACCATTCTGAGTTTGGTGCTTTTCTTGAATGTTTCTTTGACGGGAGAACTGTGCTGGATTTGCTCCGGGACAAGGGAGTTGAAATAAGCATGAAAGACGGAGAAGTGATAGAGAAAACCGGGTTGCTTGCTTTGGCCGGCACCTTGAAAGAGATTGACAGGGGCATCATAGAGCCGGGAAGCAGGGTCCTATGCTGTTTAACGAGCGGCATGAGCGATGCGGACAACCGGGCCGAGCCTGAGTACAGAATGAACCATGTGGAAACGGCGATTGAGGATTACAGCTGGCTGATTTTTGGGAGATGAGGAGCAGTATGCCCGGGTTGGACAGAAAAGTGCTATTAAGAGACTCTACACTCCGAGAGGGGCTGGATACGCCAGGTGTAGCGTTCACAACAGAAGAAAAAATGAAGATAGCAGAATTGCTTGACAAGGCGAGGGTGCAAGAGATCGAGATAGTGGCGCCCAGTTCTGTTATTGAGGATTTGGCGTTCGCCGTGATGCTGCGAGAGAAGAGGCTGAAAATACGGACCTCCGGGCTTATATATGCATATAAGACCGACTGCGGAAAGGAAATAGAGAAAGCGGGCATGAGCCTGGACAGGTTTGACCTCCTGATGCCGGTGTCCGAAAGAAGAACACCGAAAAACCGAGACGAAAAAGTGCAGCTTCTTCTCGATGCTCTTGCGGATGCAAAGGGTTTCCAGGCGGATGTGGGGGTTGGTTTTCCCCATTCCACACAAACGGACGTTGAATTCCTGCTGGAAATAAGCAAGGAGGCTCTCAGAAAGGGAGCACAGCGGGTGACGGTGTATGATACGAATGGCAGCGCGGACCCTTTTGAGATCTACAATCTCATAACGCGATTGCGAAAAGGACTTGGTGGTTCGCTCTGTTTTCACGGACATAATGATCTTGGCCTGGCGGTCGCGAACTCCTTGGCTGCCGCTTATGCGGGCGCCGATGTGCTGGATGTCACGATCAACGGACTGGGGGACAGAGCGGGAAATGCCAGTCTTGAACAGGTTGTCCTGGCGCTCTATCTGAAGAGGATTGACACCGGGGTCATTTTGCAGGATGTGAAGCTGTTGTCCAGGGCTGTTGAAGCGGCAAGCGGTGTCATCGTACCAAAACTGGCCCCCGTTGTCGGGGAGTACTCTTTCTGTCACAAGTCGCCCAGCCACTTGGAAATTCCCGGATTGTTCGAGGCCTTTGATCCTGCGCTGGTGGGGGCCGGACGAAGTTCGACAAGGCTGTGAAGAGAAAAAGAGGATGAAGAGGTTTGGCGAATATGGACATCGTTTTATTTAATCCGGCGCCCCGGAGCGGATGGCAGGCGCAACGGCGTGTGGAATTGCCGCTCAGCCTGTTGTGCCCGGCCACACCCCTGGACCGCCAGGGCTACGGAATAAAGATCATAGATGAGTTCGCTAATCCCAACTGGAAAAAGGAACTGCGGGATGCCATTTCCAAGAAACCCATTTGTTTCGGGGTGACGTCCATGACAGGCCCGCAGATTTTGCACGCACTGGGAGCCTGCCGGTTGGTCAAAGAGGTGTATCCCGACGTTCCCGTCATCTGGGGCGGGATTCATCCCAGCCTGCTGCCGGAACAGACGCTTGCCAATCCCCTTGTGGACATCATGGTTGTAGGAGAGGGCGAGGCCACCTTTGAGGAACTGGTCAAGGCCCTGGAAACAAGAACGCCATTGAGCCGAGTCAAAGGGATTTGTTATCAAGAAAACGGGAAGGTGTACCGGACCGAAACGCGTGCCTTCGTAGACTTGAATGAACAGCCACCCCTCTCGTACCATCTCGTCAATATGGACCACTACAGGCGGCGCCTTTTCGGCAGAGACCATATCAGCTTCAATTCCAGCCGCGGGTGTACCTATCGTTGCAGCTTTTGCTGGGATCCGGTGATGCACAAGAGAAGATGGCGGGCCATGGAAGCAGACACGGTCCTGGATCACCTGAACCGAATCGTAAAGGATTACGGCCTCCGTGGGTTTCTTTTCACGGACGACCATTTTTTTATTGATATGGATCGTGCCTACCGGATTCTAGAGGCCATCGTCCGGGTGGGTCTGGATATCTCCATCAGCAAGCTGCAGATCCGGGCCGACACGCTTTGCAGGATGAAAAAGGACTTCTTTGAACTTCTGGTCAGGGCCGGGGTAAAGCGTGTTTCGGTGGGGGTGGAATCCGGGAGCCAGGCCATGTTGGACCTGATCAAAAAAGACCTTTCGGTGGAAGATGTTATTGAAGCCAACCGGAAATTGATCCCCTATCCCATTGTGCCGGTTTTTTTGTTCATGATGGGCTTACCCACTGAAACCCCGGAGCAGTTTGCCAAGAGTATCAGGCTGGCCATTCGACTTACGGATGAGAACCCGAAGGCAGTGAAGACATTCAATATCTATACCCCGTATCCCGGAACAAAGCTGTATGACCGGTGTATTCAGCTCGGTTTACGGGAGCCGCAGCATCTGGAGGGGTGGTCTCATTTCAATTTTCGGAATGTTTTCGACGAAGCAGGATGGATCAGCCCTGAGATGAAAAGGCTGATGAAGGGACTGGATTTTCCCCTGATGTTCCTGGGAAAAGGGCACTTCGTCACCCCGTATAAGAAGACAAACCCGATCGTCGTGGGATTGTCCAAGCTTTATTATCCTGTCGCACGATACCGCGTCACGCATCTTGAGGGCCGACTCCCCATTGAGACGAAGCTGGTAAAGACACTGGGCCTGTTTGGAAGGCAGGATTAACTCGCATTTCTACCCAACAGGTATCAAAGAGAGGCCAGCATCTCACAGCCCCCGCCTCTGTCTGTCCCATCATTCTTTCCGCGCGTTGGCAGCGACATAGTACCCGGTGAAAAACTTGGTGGGCAACAGAGAAAGATACTCAAAGCTCATCAGTGCCCGCAAAAAGGCTCTTTGTCCCTTCTGCTGCGCCTTTTTTTGCACAAGACCCGCCAAAAGGACCGCGATTACTCGCGGACAGTGTAACACCGCATCCACTTTTTTTACCTTGAACCCGATAGACTCGAGGATCCTCCGGAGTTTCCAGGGACCGAAACTGGCGCCGACGAAATAGGGGACAACGCCTGTTTTGTGCAACAGGCGGTAAGGCAGGACGTGTCTCAACGCAATCACTGGATTTACCGGGTTATCCAGGGTGAGGAGCAGCCGACCCGGGCGTTTGAGAATCCGATAGATTTCCCTCAGACTCGTCACGATTTGATCCTGTGTCCGAAAATGGTCCAGACTCGAATTGGATAACACAACATCAAACATGCCGTCGGCAAAAGGAAGGGATCGGACATCGGCGGCAGCAGCCTTCAGGTCTCCATGGGAAGCTTGTGCGGTGCGCAGGACCTCTTCTGAGATGTCGATACCCACAAAGTGTTTCGACTGCACTGCCACATGTGAATACAGACCAGGTCCGAATGCTTCATCAAAGAGATCAGTTTTCAAAACGGAACTGATCCTGGTGTTTCCGAGCCATTCGGAAAACAGCCTAGTATTCACAGAATCGCTGTGAATGCGCCACAATCCGTAGGGCCTTTGTTTGGCCCAGTGCGCCGCAACATCTCCCCAATATTGCGTGTTTTCCGCCAAGATCAACCGCCTTTATCCTTTTCAAACGCGGAACCAAGGTCAGACCCGGAAAATCAAGGGCCACGTGAGAAACATGAGGTTGGTTATTCCCGGTTCAATTCTTTAGAGTTCGGGACAATGTGCGCATCTGGTTGCCGTAATGGCACAAAAATCCGAATTACACCGAATCTCTCTTTCCATCAACGCAAAGGATATCCTTTCGAGCCGCTGGGTACCACGTCCTTTTATCAGAATCACATCTCTCGCACCTATCAGGTTTTGCAATATTTGAACAGCATCTGATATGCTTGTCGCTCTTGTGATCGCATCTCTCGCCAAACCACCATTGACCATTCCGGTCCTGTAGGCTTGGAAACTCCTCCAGGATGTCACCAGGATAGCCTGTGCCGCAACCTTGGCAATGCGCCGGGGTCTGATTATCTTCAAACGAGCAGTGATTTCAATTCGACAAATTGATCCCCATGCCAGATTAACTGGCGTTCCAGCAGGGGGGGGATCACCGCCGATTCAGGTACGAATATCCATATGGCCGTATGGGGCCATGGATCTCTTTCCGCGAGAGCCCCCCATCTTCGTTTGTGTTCATAGACCCCGTCCGCTGCATTGGCCCTGCTTCGTAGCAGATCAACCGTTTCCACGCCGGTTTTCTCGGCCCAGTGAAAAACAAAGTAATACACGGAAGAAAGGACGCCGCGTTTCAGGAGATGGAAGTACTGACCATGCACTCCAAAGGCCAGCACGGTGACGCTTTTTCCGCGTACCTGACAGATCGCACCGGAAACCCATTTTCTCCCATCGAAAACCTGCAGGAGGAAACCCGACTGCACTACGCTCTTGAATTCCCTTAGGCTTCTGAGGGAGCAAAGTTCGTGAAAACGGTCCGTTATGTACGGCACGTAGAATTCGCTGTAAAACCTGGCGACAGATTCCCCGT
>Ga0307445_10001156_pt1 | contig 14864 bp, 10 predicted proteins | sample SalMarSW160330MG_FD_202147 | JGI IMG/M metagenome (GOLD analysis project Ga0307445, IMG submission 202147) | Salt marsh sediment microbial communities from the Plum Island Ecosystem LTER, Massachusetts, United States - SW1603-30 | ecosystem: Environmental > Aquatic > Marine > Intertidal zone >...
CGACTGTCCACATGGGTCTGAATAATCATAAGGAAATGGAGGATTATATTTTATTTGCTTATCAACTTGCCCCATCAGATCCCGAAGTGGTATTCCGATATGCGGGAATGAAGGCCAAAGGAGAAGATTGGGATGGCGCAATCAAACTTCTGGAGACGTTGATTGACAAAGGGCTAAGGTGTTCTGCAGAACTATTCTTGAGCCAATGCCTTGATAGAAGGAATTTGGAAGGAGACAAAAAACGGGCCATCGACTTGTTGCGGAGCCGTATAAACGATTTAGGACAAGAAGAACCGGAAATTCGGGCAGAATATTTAACAATATTGGTTTACCTTGAGCGTCAAATACAAGGAGTCGAGTTTGCGATTAAAACTCTTGAGACCTTACCTGAAGGCATAGTAAGTGTTGAGTTGGTTTTGGTTATCAAAGGTGAAATACTTAGGATTTCCGGTAATCAAACATTAGCTATAAACACAGCTAAAGAGATTCTCACGAAGATGAGCATTAACATAACCTTGCATGAAAAAAGACGAATAGCAACATTTCTTCAAGCGGTAGGCATGTATAAGGAGGCGTTAGAGATTTGGAAATCCGTTGTACAGCCGGAATATATTGGCAAAGATACCTACCGGATAATGGAATGTGCGCACCAGTGTGAAGACGTGGCTTTCATCGCTAAGTTTGCCGAAAAGCTACGGGCGAATGGATTATGGGAGAAAAAACTATTTGATCTAGAATTGGGTTACCGTGAAAAATATCATGACGATGAAGGGGCAAGAAAAGTCATGGAGGAATTTTTGGCAAATCCTCCTGATCAATCATATGCTCCATACGTCCGTTTAAGATTATCTTTGCTCGGAATCCGAACAGAAAAACAAGACTTAATAGAAAAAGAACCAACGAAACTACCTCAGGTTACGGAAGTTAATGCACAAATTGGTAGATGGGTAGCATTCGTTATCCGACATGGACCAGAACCAATCAAAGGGGTAGAGTATGCATATGAATTGGTAAGGTTATATTGGAATCAAAAAGAAGCACACATGGCGATGATAGAATCAATTCTCGCACCCGTGGGACCAACGGTAAAAATAAAACATCCTGAAGAAATAATAGCACTTGGAATAGCAGTTCAATACCAAGAAGATGACACTCGTGCGTTACACTGGCACATAATAGAAGATTCGAAGATTATTAAACCGGAATCCAGTCGGAATGAATTCCCCATAGACCATCCCATCTCTAAAGAAATGCTTGGAAAGAAACAGGACGAGCGTTTCTACTTGGTAAAAGACGGGATTCAAGAACGAACCGCAACAATAAAAAATGTGTTTAGCAAGTATGTCTATCGATTCAACTATTGCTTAGAAGAGTTTGAAAAACGGTTTCCGGGGGCACAGGCAATAAAAAGAATGATTATAAAAGAAGAAGGCGGGAAACCAGACCTTTCACCGTTGCATCGACTTGTTGAAAAAGACGCTGAATATGTTCAAAAAATTGAGGAACTATACACCAAACAGCTTGTTCCGATATACACTGTAGCCAATTTGAAGGGTAGACATGTTCTTGAGGCGATACAACATATAATATACACACCGAATTTACGTCTCAAATGCTGCAAAGGAACCGATGAGGAATTGGAGATAGCAGAACGTGCACTACTCGAATCAGAAAGCTTAGTCATCGATGCGACAGCTTTGAGTACAATATTCCTACTGAAAGGTTATGATACGCTCCTCAAAATTCCGCGGCGATTAATTGTTTCACAAGGCACTATTGATGATTTCCGACAGTTACTAAGAACCTATGATAACCCTAAGATTTTGGCAGGTACATATAGTAAGAACGGATTTATTCCATGGTCTCCTGAAAACATAGAAGAGATACGCAAAAGCTTACAAGAATTAATTGATTTGATAGAAAAACACTGCATAGTTGAATCAGGTCTTATTATTGGAGAATTAGAAGTCTCACGACGTAATCAATTAGTTCAAATATTTGGGCAATTGGGCGTAGAATCAATGATGTTGTCAGCCAGAGCCGGACATTCTCTTTGGACCGACGACCTCGCAACTGCTGAATTAGGTCAATTAGAGTTCGGGTCTCAAAGAGTGTGGACTCAACAAACAGTCGGCTATTTCTGCGGCGAAGGCAATCTTGAGGCAGATTTTGGAGCCGAAGTGACTGTGAAGCTTATGCACATGAGATACTACTACACAAGGCCCGACGCAAGGTCTTTGTTGAAAGCAGTCGAACAAACAAATGGAGATGTTGACAAAGGCCCACTATCTCAGGTTCTCGACTGGTTTGGTGACCCAAATGTCAAAATTGAAGGAATACACTATATTGGTGCCATGTTCATCAAGGGCCTTTGGCAAAGTGACCACATAGATAATATTCGCCAAACGGTTACTATAAGAGTATTGGAGCGGCTTGCCGGTAGGACGAAGGGCATGAGTGTCGTAAAGTCTTGGTTAGAACAAATAAATAATATCTTCGGTGTAGACGTAGTGAACGCCGCTAAGGTAAAAGATGTGTTTAAGGATTGGCTGGGGGGTGGACTAGGAAGACGGATTATTATACCTCGAACCGTCATCATTTGTCTTGTCGGATAATTAAGAGCTAAACCTAAGTCGAGTGCAGGTTCACGGGGATGGCCAAAAAAAGTTCATTTTTGGTCATTTCTTTGTTCCTTTTGTGCATTTTCGCGACAGTCCCTGCATGCTTTAGTCAGGGATCCAGTTCTTTCGTAGCAATAAATAATGCCAGACTTCCCAGCCTCAACAGGCGAGATACGCTTCACGATTCACTCTTCACGAATTTACCCTTATGCTCTTGTGCCCTGATACACTTTTGTTCTTATGCCCTTGTGCTCTTTTGCTCTGTGTTCTCCGTGCCCTCTGTGGCAGAATAAAATCCCCCACATCACCTATCTTAACAAAATGTTAAAATACAAAAATGTCAAATTTCTGCAAACTTTTGCAAAAAAGCGTGCGCTTTTGATTACTTTTGTCAAATTTCTGCAAATTTCTGCAACTTTCTGCACCCTTTTTTCACGTTTTTATTTTGCCCTTTTTACCCAGACCACCCATGCTGCTAATCAACATCTATTTGTAGTCTAAAAACAAACATGCCCACCAGAAGAACCAAAAAAAACCGCAATTTCCCCCCATTTTTTATAATTTCAAAAATCTCATTTCTCAATCATGTTAATCTGCGCAATTTATGCCCAAGGTATCCTCAGCACCGCCATTTCCACCGGAACAAAAAACCGCGCTTTCGACCAAACCCGGCTGGTCGAACTCACCACCCTCATAGGTTTTCTTTTACGTATTTGACGCCGTTTTCGAAGATTGTCATTCCATCGCCGTCTGTTCTGTCTTTTAGTCGTGTCCAGTGCGGGTGCTGGGTTGGCCGAACGTGCCTTTCAGGGTGCGGCATCAATCCCAGGACCCTGCCGGTGGTATCTGTCAGCCCGGCTATCGAATCCACTGAGCCGTTCGGATTTACCGGATATGGGCCTTCTTCGCCGTTTTCATCTACATACTTAAATGCAACGTATCCTTCGGATTTTAATGTTTCCAGAGCAGCCTCATCTTTAGTTGCAACTTTGCCCTCAGCGTGAGCTATAGGCAGATAGATTTGCCTGCCCGGCTCGACAAAAATACACTTCTCGGTCTGCGGCGCAAGATACACCCATCGGTCCTCGAATTTACCGCTGTCATTATAGGTTATAGTAACAGTGTCTTGTGGTTCGGCGTTCTCATTGCCCGGCAGGATTCCCGCTTTGACCAGGACCTGGAAGCCGTTGCAGATTCCAAGCACGAGTTTGCCGGCATCGATGAATTTCTGTACGGGTTCGTATAGGTGATGTACGACTTGATTTGCGAGTATTTTACCTGCCGCTACATCGTCGCCATAGCTAAAACCGCCGGGGAAAACGAGTATCTGGTACTGGTCGAGCGCACTTTTATCCTCGATTATCCTGTTTATGTGCACTCGCTCGGCTTCTGCCCCTGCCAGCTCAAGCGCATCCTCTGTTTCCCTGTCGCAGTTTATTCCAGCCGCCCGTAAGACTATTGCTTTAACCTTTTTCATCCAATATCCCTATTTATAATCACCAATCAAGTGGTTCTTGCCAGGCTTGTTTCAATGAATCCAAATCTTGTTCTATAACCTTTTTGCCGTCATCTGCTTTTATGATGAGCGTATTTTCTGTTGTTACCTTGCCAATTTGTCCAAACGGCAGGTTGAGCATCAGCTTTGCGAAGGCATCGTAATTTTCCGGCTCGACTTCCACGATATAGCGTGAGTTTGATTCACTGAAAAGTTGCGCATCCACCCGCGAACAATCTTTTCTTTTTGGCAGGCCCCGAAGGTCTGCTTCTATACCGAGTCCGCCGGCAAAGGCCATCTCTGCCAGTGCAACCGCCAGCCCGCCCTCGGAGCAGTCATGACAGCTAACGACAAGCTCTTTCTCTATTGCTTCAGAAATCTTTTTAGCGATTCTGGGAGCTGTTTCGAGGTCTAACTTCGGGACATTGGCTCCGAGCTGGCCGTTGATTTTGTAATAGTGTGAGCCGCCTAATTCATTCTTGGTTTCACCAACTATGAAGAGCAGATTAGAAGCTCTCTTGGCATCCATCGTTACGCACTTATTAACGTCATCGACTATCGATATGGCGCTTATCAAAAGCGTTGATGGGATGGATATTTGTGTTCCATCTTCGCAGGAAAATTCGTTGTTCAGTGAATCCTTGCCGGAGATAAACGGTGCCTCGAAGGCGATTGAGCCATCCTGGCAGGCCTGGGATGCCCGCACGAGTGCGCCGAATGTTTCGGGTTTTGTGCAATTGGCCCAGGAGAAGTTATCCAGCAGGGCGATTCTGTCTGCCCGGCCGCCTACGCATATCAAATTTCTAATTGCCTCGTCGATACCTGCCAGCGCCATCCAGTACGGGTCAATATCACCGTACATCGGATTCATCCCGCAGCTAATTGCAAGGCCCCTGTCCGAGTCAAACCTGGGCCTTATCACCGCCGCATCACCAGGCCCGTCATTCTTTACGCCGGTCAGAGGTTTGACAACAGAAGTGCCCTGGACCTCGTGGTCGTATTGACGGATTACCCATTCCTTGCTGGCAACGTTATAAGATGAAAGGATTTGCAGAAGCTCATCATTATAATTATCTTTTTCGTGAAGACTCGGCTCGGTGAGCTGCGGTTTGTTCCAGACCGCCTTGCGAGAGTATTTAGGCACGCCATCGTGCAAAAACTCCATATCTATTTCGGCTACCTGCTGACCGTTGTATCGCAATATCAGTTTTTTATCGCTGGTGAACTTGCCTATGATGGTTGATTCGACATTTTCATCATCGAAAATCTTCTGTATTGCTTCCACGTTTTCTGGCTTGACCGCGATGACCATTCTTTCCTGTGCTTCACTAATCCAGATTTCGTTATAGTTAAGCCCGCCGTACTTTAACGGCACTTTTTCCAAATCAACTTCTGCCCCGAGGTTCTGGCCCATCTCTCCTACTGCACTGCTCAGTCCGCCGGCCCCGCAATCGGTGATTGCCTCGTACAGGCCCGCCTCGTTTGCCTGAATCAGCACGTCCAGCATTTTCTTTTCCGTTATCGGATTGCCGATTTGGACGGCGTGTGAAAAGATTGCTTCGTACTCGTGGGTTATTTCGCCGCTTGAGAATGTCGCTCCGTGAATTCCATCTCTGCCTGTTCGACCGCCGACTACGATAATAATATTTCCGCTTTGTGGATTCTTGAAACATTTGTTCTTGTCCATTATGCCGATGTTGCCGCAGTAGACTAAAGGATTACCGAGGTATCTTTCGTCGAAATAAATGGCACCGTTGACCGTTGGTATTCCCATTCTGTTGCCGTAGTCGCGGACACCTGCTACAACGCCTTTCATAATTCGTCTGGGATGCAGAACTCCCTTGGGGATGTCTTCAAGCTTCTTGTCGGGCGGGCCGAAGCAAAATATGTCGGTATTGGCGATAGGTCTGGCACCGAGGCCCGTTCCCATAGGGTCACGAATTACACCGCCGATGCCCGTCGCGGCTCCGCCGTAGGGGTCCAGTGCGGAAGGGCGATTATGGGTTTCAACCTTAAAGCAAACGGCGGTGTCTTTGTCAAATTCCACCACGCCGGCGTTATCGACAAAGACGGATATGCACCAACTCTTATTAAGTTGCTTGGTGGCTTTGAAAATGGTGTCTTTTAGCAGGTTGTCGAAATGTAGTTCTTTGCCATCGATTGACATATCGACAGAGCTTTTGAGCGTTTTGTGCACGCAATGCTCACTCCAGGTCTGGGCGAGTGATTCCAGTTCAACGTCAGTGGGTTCCCGGCCAAGCTGCCGGTAGTATTTCTGAATGGTCTGCATCTCGACAAGATTCAAGAACAGGTCTTTTTCTTTGCTCAGCGCGATAAGGCCGTCATCGTCAAGGTCGCGAATGGGCCAGTGCACTATCTCTAATTCGTATGGTTTTAGGTGCGGGTTTGGCGGTTCAGCTTCGCTTCCGACTATTACCGTCTCAATGACATCGTTCGCAAGTATTTTCTTTGCTATCGTATCGGTCTGGCTTTGGTTTATATTGCCCAGGAGTACATATTTTCGTGCGGTTCGAACGTTACCGGCTTTCATACCCATATCGGCTAATGCCGCCATTACGGACTCAGCTACGGGGTCGGTGACGCCGCTTTTGAGATGCACCTCGATTAGCGTTGCCTTTGCCAGCCCGGCCGGCGGGCCGCTTCTGCCGATATGATACTCTTCGCAAACCGGGTCGCTCAGAAGCTCTTTGCCTACGCGCTGCGCAAAATCATTGTCATAATCGGCCTCAATCATAAAGACTTTAGCCGACTGTACCGCTTCGACCGAACGGATGCCCAGCTCTTTGATATCTTCCAGTATGCTGTTACCGTGTACATCAGCAAAGCCGGGCCGATTGAAAACCTCGAAACGCCATTTTCTCACGATATTAATTCCTTATTATTTATTTTGTAGTTTATCATTGTACCGCGTTTTTTCCTTGCCGCCTCAAGTAAGTTTTCAATTTGTTGTTTATTCTGGTTTTTGATTGCTTTTTTAATTTTCAATAGTTCGGCGATAATTCTATCGATACCTTTTATGGTGTTATTCACATTTGTCAACAGGACATCAGCCCAGATATTAGCCGGTCCGGATGCTGTTCTCGATGTATCAATAAAGCCTTTGCCGGCAAACTTCAGATCTTCACTACTGTTGCAGTTTATCAATGCAGCTGCTGCTATGTGTGGCAGATGGCTTATCTTTGCTGCCCAGCGGTGGGGCAGAACTTTTGTCGAGCCGACATCGGTAACAACGCAGCCTCCCGATAGTGCATCACGAATTTTAATAAAGGTTTTCTCAAATGTGTATACAGGCGTGGCCAGGATGACAAGGTCTGCTCCGAATACACTTTCGCGCAGGTTGTCGACGATTTCAGCAGCAACTGCCAACTTTCTTGCTTTTGTACGGGTGGAGGGGCGGTGGGTGTAACCAATTGTTTTTACGCCGGGTAAAGAAAGTAAAACCCTTAAAGTTATCGAGCCGCCTAAAAGACCGAGTCCTATTACAGTTATTTGCTTTAAGTCTTTCATAATCAAGAAGTTATGGAGATACACATCAGAGTATATTATGCTAAAAATTATAGTATGGCACCTCGTATGTCAATTTTTTTCTTTTATTTGTGTTATCAAAATGATAATATTTCGACTTTAAAAGAATAGAGCCAACGGATATGGCAAAAGAACGAAATGTCCCGCCTGCTGTTAGTGGGCAGGTTTTTTTATGGCCATTTTTGACGGGTGTATAAAATGCCGGATGATAAGAATAAATTCCGCGGTAGCGACCATCTCGATTTTGAGCAAAGAGTAGCCGACCTCGATCGTCAGATGAATGAGCTGCGCAGACTCAGTTCAATCAAAGGCATCGACTATTCTGCAGAGATTCGCCGGCTTCAGCGAGAGCAGGTTAGTGAGCTAAAACGAATCTATTCGAATCTGACCGCCTGGCAAACTGTTCAGGTGGCACGTCACCCGAAGAGACCGCTTTTATCTGACTATCTTGACCTGATGGTAAAAGACTTTCGCGAATTTCACGGTGATAGGTGCTTCGGTGATGACCGGGCAATCGTAACAGGATTTGGACAGGTCAGCAGGGAGAGAGTATTGGTTGTCGGACAGAACAAGGGTCGGAGTACAAAGGAAAAGGTTGCCTGTAATTTCGGATGTTCCAATCCCGAAGGTTATCGCAAGGCGCTCGTCAAAATGAAATTTGCTGAAAAGTACGATATTCCTGTCGTTACTCTTATCGACACGCCGGGCGCATATCCCGGTATTGGGGCTGAAGAGCGGGGACAGGCTCAGGCAATAGCAACGAATCTTCTGGAGATGTCGCGACTGAGGGTACCGATAATTTGTATATGTATTGGTGAGGGCGGTTCCGGTGGTGCACTTGGTATAGGCGTGGGTGACAGGTTGGCAATGCTTGAATTCGCGTATTATTCCGTGATATCACCCGAGGGTTGTGCTGCGATTCTCTGGCGTGACGGCTCACAGGCCCCCGATGCCGCCGAGGCACTTAAATTGACAAGCAAGGATTTGTATAAGCTTGGGCTGGTTGATGCGGTTATTCCCGAACCGCTCGGCGGCGCACATCGCAATGTTCATGACACTGTTTATAACGTAGAGAAATATATTGTCAAAACACTGCGGGACTTAAAGAGAACAAAGATTGATAATCTGCTTGAAAACAGATACAGGAAATTACGCTCGATAGGCGTCAGTCCTGTAGAAAAGCTTCGCCGCAAAACCTTAGCCGGCAGAGAGCGGATAAAGGCAGCCGTAGAAAAAATCCGCACAAAACCAAAACCTGTCCCCGCTAAAGTGTGACGACGCTGTGTTATTAGGTGTCAATATCTTAGTTATTTTAGACCTCAAGGGGGGGAGAAAATTCATCTTTTTTTAAGGAGAGTGTTATGTCAGATAAAAAAAATACTACAGCGACAGAAAAATCCTGCCAAACACCACGGAAAGACAAAAACTTATTAACGAGAAGGAGTTTTATTGGAACGGCAGCCGGAATGGGTGCGGCGGGTTTGCTTGCCGGCGGTGCCAAGAAGCCGAAAGAATCAGAAATGCCTATATGGTCGGGAGACTTGGGAACTCCCACAAAGAAGGCTCCCCGCATCTCCAAAACATCAAAATCCGACCGCCTGAATATGATTGTAATCATTGCGGATACCTGGCGGGCGGACCATCTTGGCTGCTATGGCAGTACACGAATAAAGACACCTTATCTTGATAAATTTGCGAAGCAAAGTGTATTATTTGCAAACGCCAGTGCAGAAGGACTTCCCACTATTCCGTGCCGAAGGGTCTATCACACAGGGAAAAGTGTCCTTCCTGAATCAAAGTGGCAGCCCCTTGACAAAACTGATGTCACCTTTGCTGAGGTCCTCGGCAAGCGCGGTATCACAACCGGCTTTATCGTTGATACGTATCATCATTTCAAGCCGGACTACAATTTTCATCGGGGATTTGACTCCTGGCTTTGGGTCCGCGGGCAGGAGACCGACAGATGGAAAAGCGGCCCAAAAGAAATGTTTGAACCCAAAAAACATATGCCTGCTCATTTATGGAACGAGCGTTATGACGGAAACATGCGTCAATACCTGATGAACACACAGGATAGAAAAGGGGAAAAAGATTATTTCTGTGCCCAATCCTGCATCGAGGCTATGAACTGGCTCCAGAAAAATGTTAGCAGCAAACCATTTATGCTCTGGATTGATATGTTTGACCCTCATGAACCATGGGACGCACCTCCACGATTTCAGAAAATGTATCGTGACAAATATCCGTACGAGCGATATCTGTTTGGGTATGGAGTCAGGAACAAAGACATACGTCCTGATGATTTACCTGTTATTAGAGACCTTTATGCAGCGGAAGTTAGCTTCAGCGATTACTGTATCGGTCAGCTTTTGAAAAGAATTGAAGAGATAGGCCTGATGGATGATACGATTATCGCCTTTTCAACCGACCATGGCACCCACCTCGGCGAGGAAGGTTGTGTACAGAAAACTCCCGCTCTTCTTAATGCTTGTGTCACCCATATTCCATTGATTATAAAGCATCCCGACGCCAAGTTTGCTGGAAAGCGCATTGAGGGACTGGTCAGTGCCGTCGATTTTATGCCAACATTTCTTTCACTGCTTGGAATTGATGATTATAAGAATATGGATGGGCAAAATATGTGGAAGTTGGTCACAGGCCGGGCCAAGTCAATACATGATGATGTTTATACGGTTTTCCAGAATTTTGGAGCGATCCATAATTTGCATTGGCATTATTTCCAGCACATTAGGGGCAAAAACACAGGTAAGGGGCCCTGCCTTTATGACTTAAAAAATGACCCGAAGCAGACTAAAAATGTTATTAAGGAATTTCCGGAAGCAGCGAAAGCTTTGAGAAACAAATTACAGAATCATCTTAAGATTGAAATACCTCTATTAAAAGTGTGATTGTTTTTTTGTAGGAACGGAGTTCGTTGATGTACAAGCGGGGATTTACCCCGTTAGAAATAAAGATGTGTAATCGGAAGATTTCTGAGCGGGTAAGTAAGAGATTTCTAACGGGATTTACATTAGTAGAACTCTTGGTAGTGATTGCTATTATTGCTTTATTGATGGCGATACTAATGCCGGCGCTTCAAAAGGCCCGTGAGCAGGGTATGTATGCCGTCTGCAAAAACAACCTTCGGCAAGTCGGCTTCGGAGCTGATTTGTATGCCGAAGACTGGGAATCGCAAATCCCGCGTGGAAAGGGAGGTGGTCCGGGCCAGACCTGGTACATGCTGTTTATGCCTTATTTGGCCCAGAGACCAATCGGCAACGATTACCGTAACGTCAAGATATACCGCTGTCCCAGCTACCCGGACCCTGACCAAACCGTCTGCTATGTCGTCAACGGCTGGGAATTTAGCAGTGAAACGGATATGGTCGGCGGCGAGACAATAGAGCCAACCCCGCTATCTGCTTGTCGTAACTTGGCTTCTACAATCTACCTTGCCGATAATGAGTTCGGGCCGTGGCGTCCGATAATCAGGAAGGCCGACGACGATGGATGGAATCGATGCGATGTGTGGTATCCTGGGCATTTGCCCTCCTCCGATAGTCAAGACATATATCAGGGCCGACGCGTGGCACGAGAACGACACAAAGACAGGGGTTGCAATTCGCTCTATCTCGACTGGCACGCTGAATGGGTGGCCGCCGAGAAGATGACAATAAATATGTGGCGGTTTAAAAAAATAGCATATTGACCACTTCACCGGCTCGCGTTATCCTGTTAGCACTCAGTTGTGGATATTAGACTTTAAGGTGTATTGTCTGGTAAATTACGATTGGTATTTATGAAGCTCGGCGGAGTAGCCGGGCAGAGTTCATTTAGAAACTTCTTGGTTTAATTGGACCAAAACGAGAAGGAGCACCGAAATTATGAGAAGCAGACTCATTCTTACTTGCTTGATTGTGTTGGCTTGGTCAATTGCTATGACCGGTTGTGAGGGCGGGGCAAAAATAGAAGAGGAGTTGACCGCAACAAAGGCTGCTTTAGAGCTAACTCAACAGAAACTGGACACTGTTTCGCGGGCCCGTGATACCCTGCAGGAACAGGTTACAGAACTCATCAGGTCACGGGACGCGGCGGTCGAGGAAGTAAAAGCCTCTAAAGTCAGGATCGATAAGCTTACGAGACAGTATGAGGAACAGGCAAAAATAATTCGTGAGCTTCAAGAGCATATGAAGCAGATGCAGGCGGCCATTGAGAAACTGTAAACCGTGGGACAAGCTCAGTGTGTTACCCCGACGCATTGATTTGAAGGTGAGGTCTATTCTCGAATACTATATTATCGGACTATTTGTAGTGCCGCATTTATTTTGCGGGGGTAATGAGTTCAAGCTGTGATTGATTTGCAGAAGTCCTTTATTTCTTATCGAACTGGGAAAACATACAACAACTGTAGAATGTAAATTCGGCTTGTGAAATGAATCGTAGAAGTTGAACTCTGCGAACTAAGTGATAACCGCGATGAAAACTAAACGCTCACTCATTTTGCACCGTTGTTGATGTATCTTGGGTCTTTACCTTCTTCAATGGCTGTTATCTTATTTACCCTTCTTTCATGCCTTCCGCCGCTGAATTCGGTTTTGAGCCAGACTTCTACTATTTTTCGCAGTAATATTTCGCCGGTTTGATCACCTGATATACAAAGCACATTTGCATTATTGTGGTCGCGCGAAATCCGGGCACCCAGCTCGTCATGGCACAAAGCGGCCCTGACTCCCTTAATTTTGTTTGCGGCTATGCTCATTCCGAGCCCGGTAGAACAGACCAAAATAGCTCTATCGGCTTGATTGTTCGATACTGCTGTTGCTGCCAAATAAGCAGAGTCGGGGTAATCAACAGGATTGATATCGTTGGTGCCAACGTCGATACACTCATGGCCCAACTGGGTAACTATAGACTTGATTAGTTGTTTGGCTTCGAAGCCGCGATGGTCGTTTCCAACTGCTATTTTCATATTATAAGCTCACCAATCCTTTTCTTTATTGCTTTTTCTATTAAGTCAGCACAGTTATTAAAAACCTGCTGTCCCTGGCCTATCGGGTCAGGAATATCCTTATCTTCTGCCAATAAATAACACTTATTTGCAGCTTCCCGGTTAAGGGAAATGACTCGCTCAAGGTGCATTCGACTCATTGCGAATATAAAGTCATTTTCTTCGATGAGTTCCTGGGACAGTGCTCTGTTCCTGTGAGCTCTTATATCAATCCCTTTAGCTGCGCAAGCTGCTACAGCTTCTTTACTTGCCGGCGAATTTTCCAAATCTATAATGCCGGCAGAAGATGTTTTATAATCCATTTTATCGAGGAGGTCAACCTTGCATTGTAATTTTTCTGCAAGATATTTGCGGAATATTCCCTCGGCCATAGGGCTTCGACAGGTATTGCCGGTACAAACGAACAAAAATTTGATTTCTGACATTGCCTTCAGCTCTGCCTCGGAATATACGCCTTGCCTCAGGATTTCCAGCCCTTTTTTGCCTATTTTCACAACGGTGCTGCTTTTTTTGTATTTACACGGCCCTGCATCCAGCAGCAAATCGATTTGACCTGAGAGCTGAGCGAGCACTTCTTCCGCATTCGTTGCCGGCTGCCGGCCTCTTATGTTGGCACTTGGTGCGACCACAGGATTATGTGTTAGCCGCAATAGTGTTGAAGCTATGGGATTATCAGGGCAGCGAATCCCTATAGAATTATTTTTATATAAACTTTCAAAAACCTCTCTTTTCAGGCTGGTTTTCTGTTTCTTGATGTCCTTGTCGTCCAATTCGAATACGATGGTCAGAGGGCCCGGCCAGGCGTTTCTAATTAGTTTGTCAGCTTTAAGTCCGACATTAGGCACATATTTTTTGGTCTCATTTTTTTGGCTGATATGCAATGTATAGTATTTATTAGGACTCCTGCCTTTGAGGTTATTGAGCTTGATAAGTGAGTCGATTTTAGCCCGGCAGGCGATTCCGTACACGCTTTCAGTGGGAAATGCAACGAGTCTGCCGGCGTCTACCAATATTGCGGCTTCTTTGATTTTTGCTATATCTACTTTGTATGGATCGAGTTTTACTACTTTTGTCTGCATTGGTTCAATAAAATACATTAAACGAGCCACGGTCGCAAGATAACTTACTCAATATAGTTAGTAGTTATGAGTTCATAGACAATGCACTATGAACTACGAACTATCAACTATCGATAGAGAAGGCCCGATAAAAACAGGAAAAAAGTTGTCATGCACTAAAGGATAATTTTTTTGTCAAAAAACATACCATATTGCCCAATTACGCTAAACTATCCAAATTAACAATGCCGATAACGTTATCATTGGTTATACCGGCTTTCGTCATTGACGGAACGGAATTTGAAGGAGTTTTGTATGGAGACTTTAGTTGAGCAGCGTAAGAATACCCGAACGGCAATTTGTTGGCCTGTGAGTCTTTGGCTGCCAAAAGCAAACAGGTTTTTTAACGGACGAAGCGCAAATGTGAGTAAAACGGGCGTTTTCGTAACACTGCCTATTATGACACCTGTTCGGCCGGGCAATACTGTGGAGATTAATTTCCCACGTACAGCCACTTTAGCAAAGGAAAAAGGGCAATTTGCCCGTGTTAAAAGCGGCAAAGTAGTGAGAGTTGACCGCAAGAATATGCTCAAGAATGCTAAAATCGGTGTTGCAATTGCCTTTGCGTAGTCGATGAACCACTCTTTTTTACTCTGTTAGAAGTGATTGTGGACAGCCTGATGATTGAATAGAGTGGTGAGTGTATAAGTTGTGACTGATGAATGTTTGGCATCGGTCTTTTTTTTGTATTCTTAATTGGCTTACCTTAGTTAATCTTATCCATTTTCACGTTGATCAGATGATACTTCTTTACTAATAAACATAAGTTTATAGTGCCTGTCCTCATATTTCAAAATACGAGTGCGAGAAACAAGAGCATGGCGGATATAACGGCCGCGGTGAAGGTGATTTTTGACCATTTTATGTATTTTGCGAAGGCGGGATGCTGGTCCTCGAATTCATAATAATAGTCATCTAAATCGGAGTCCTCTTTTGGCTTTAGACGCAGCTTGACATAGAAATAACCGGCGAGGGATATTAGAAACAAAGAGCCACCAACTATATAGAGGATAGTATCCATAGGTCATGCAGCCGCTATAATAGCAGAACATCAAATAAATTAGATACAGACTCAC
>Ga0307445_10001157_pt1 | contig 14856 bp, 20 predicted proteins | sample SalMarSW160330MG_FD_202147 | JGI IMG/M metagenome (GOLD analysis project Ga0307445, IMG submission 202147) | Salt marsh sediment microbial communities from the Plum Island Ecosystem LTER, Massachusetts, United States - SW1603-30 | ecosystem: Environmental > Aquatic > Marine > Intertidal zone >...
TCTTGGAAAAACCTGAAGAAGTCAAATCATTGCTAGAAGCTGGTTTCGAATACGTTTGTCAAAAGGACAACTTAATATTTCTCCGCAAGCGTAAGTAAACACCAAAAAAGGCACCGAAGTCAGACAAATAGTGGCCGAGGTGAGGTATCTCAGGTCATATTGGACAACTTCTCAACATCACCCGTAACCTTTTTCTCTCTTTTTTGTATTCTATAACTTCACTTACGAGGAAAACATCATCGCCAATTTGCCTAACACAAAACCCTGCATTTGCCCTAAGCAAATATTCAACTCCAACAAAAGCTTCTCAGAATCAGAGATGGATGTTTCTATTTTAGGAAAATCTCTTACAAATTTATCTTCAGTTTCAAAACGGTATACTAGCTCAGTTCGCAGTTTCTCATAAAAATCCAATGTTAACTTGAGCAGTGGTTTTATTTTCTCTCTGTGGCAATCAGATAGTTGAAGGGAAAAAACTCCAGATTCATCCTTTTTCAGATTTTGTATATATTCCATTTGGATGGAATTTCTCAAATCATTAAGTCTAAGTAGTAAGCCCAGTAAGGTATATGCCTTGTTTTTGTCTTTTAGTATCGCTCTTTGGGACTGGATTTTTTCAATAAGCCAACCTGCTACTTTTTCATTGACAACCATCAACCTTCGCTGAGATTCAGCATTCATGATTGCTGTTTCAATCTTTATCTTTGCTATCTTTTCGTCTACTTCATTCATTTTGTTACTATCCTGAGTTACATAAGCCCAAAAGCTATTTGTAATTATTGATACTTAGAGAGATTATATTACATTTATTCTAATCCGCAAAGAGGGTTTTTCAGAACATAGTGCGGGGTGGGATTCGCACCCTAATTTACTAGTGAAATATTGTTTTGATTATAGAAAGAGACCGAGGTGAGGTAGCTTGGTACGTTTTAGAGCCTCTCGTAACCTTTTCTCCTTTTTTAATTTTAGCTCATCTTGTCCCATGATTGATGCTTGAAAAAACTAGCTATTATGAATGAGATGATTATCTAGAAATTCCTGAAAATAATCTTTCTCAATTATTCTGATAACCTTTGAATTTTCAGTATCAAGTTTAAGATAGCGTATGTACTTCACTTTTTCCAAATCCAGGGTCTTGTACGATGAAAACTGGTACAAACTTCCATCAAAAACTATTAGAGGGATAGACACTATTTCCCCTCCCTTTGGTAAAGACACAATAGTGTTTTCTCTTGTTGGTTCGATTGCTTTTATAACCTGATTGCTTGCTTCATAGATTTCGTCTTTTCTCGTAAAAGGAGTGCTGTAACTCAGTGCCACAGTATGAGTTTCATTTAGAATTATCGAATCAAGTTCTGATATAATCGAACAAAGGAATGCGATATTGTCGTCTTTTTTAACATAGAAGACCCAAGGGCTTTTTGTTCTTCTTTTACACTTAATATTAAGAAGTAAAATTTTATCATTAACTGAATTTATGGCGAATATGTCTGATTTCCTAATTTTGTTCCCATCGGTATCTCTATAGGGAAATTCCTGAAATACAAGCCAACCTTTTTCCTCAAGCTTTGTAGCGACCTCTACTTCTAGAGTTAAACCTTGCTCTTCAAGTTTCTTTTTTATTTTCTGTTCTTCAGACATTTCTATTCAATATAATGGGTTTAGTCAAACCTATATTTATTCCTCATTCTATGGTCGAAGTGAGGTAGCTTGTCTCGGAAAAGAGCGCGCGTTTTCATTATCCCTCGTAACCTTTTCTCTTTTTTTCAAGAATATTTGGGATAATCGGTAAAACCCTTTGAGACTATTGTAAATAACTCTTATTCTGACTGCAAGTTATTCAAATTCATAGCACTTAAAAGCAAAGATGTAACAAAACTAAACAGGTGAAAATAGTTATGGCACAAGATAAAGACATCTTGCTCAGCGTCATTAAAAAACAGAAAAATTGCGAGTTCTCTCTCCGATTTATTCTTCAGAAAGATGTGGCTCAATGGATGCTTTGTTTTGCGCTTCTTAAGCTGATTAAGAAAGGTCAGAGAAAGAAAATTGAATACAACTACGGGGAGTATATAATTGCAGAGAAAATTCTGTCAATCAAAGAAGGGTTAGAAATCATTGATGGGCTTTTCAATGATTGCGAGGAAATGAAACTTCTCATTCCGGATTATGATGAGTTCAAAGTTCATAGAAATCAAAAAGCTCAGTTTTTAGCTAGTAAGGTGAACTATGGTTTTTTGTTTTATGACTGGCCAATTAGATTCTGCAGCTTCAATGTTGTTGATAAAGTAGGAAGTGATAGACAGGATGAATTTTTAAAAGAAGGGCTTCCGTATTATCCTGGCTTAAACGAAGCAATAATAGATTTCTTTGAATTATCCACTGAGTTTTTCTCTTCTTTTGGTCAAGCTTATGTAGTAATAAGCGATTATCGCGGTCGAATTGAATATATGACGCTAATTTTCTCGAAAGCGAAACCCAAGCTGGATTTAACTGAATTAAGAAACGAAGATATAGTTTTGAAGGCGTTTGCTCGATCTGGTTCAAGAATGGTTACATTGAAGGATATTTATCCACAAGAAGATGATGTTGAATTTGACATATGTTTCAATCCTGAGCGGTTGTATGTCGCCTTGTTATCAAAAGATGATAATATGAAAGTGGATGGAAAAGAATTTGGAACTTGGCGGGGCGAAAAAGGAGTAGTCATTGAGAGACCTAAAGAAGAAATTCTGTTTCTAGCTAGGGCTGGCGAAAGCCAAACTCTAGAATACAAAGGAGACATAGTGGAAGAAAATAAGAACGATTTTATTGAAACAGTTGTCGCGTTCTCAAACACGAATAGAGGCGTAATTTTAGTTGGGGTGTCAGATTATGGTGAGATTCGTGGAACTGAAAAGAAAGCTGAAGACCTTGAACGAATGATTCATGATTGTTGTGACCCTCCACCTAATAATGTGAAAGTTGAAGAAATCAAGATTAATGATGAAAAAAATGTAATAGTTGTTGATGTTCCTTTGGGTGAAAATCTACCTTACCAATCAAAAAGAGACAAAAATTTCTATGTTAGACATAATGCTAATGATATGAGAATGGAGCGATCTGAACTTAATAAAATTTTTGAAGAAATCAATAAGAAACGGAGTTCTTCAAGTATAAACTATTATTAAGCAGTTCTGGCGATGTCTCCCGCGAAACCTTCCCTTTTTTTGTTTTTTGAACAAAAGTGGCCGAGGTGAGGTATCTCGGTACAGATTAGAGTTTTTCTTTATGTATCTCGCAACCTTTTTCTCTCTTTTTTGGTGTAACATTTTTTTTAATAATTTGATGAACTTTTAGAAAATTCTGATTTATTTCGTTAACTAATTCAAACATCATTTTTCCAACCATAATACCCATTATGTTAGGAGTTAAAGAAAGAAGGATAGCATTAGCTTGAGCAATAGAAGTGGTCATATTAATACCCGGATCAGCTAGTCCAATGATACTAGGTCCAGTTGATGATGCAAGGCGGCTAGTGGAAGACGGCTGGCAATTCGTTTGTAACGTGGATAACCACCCGTTATTCAAGAAAGGAGTCTAAGAACATGCGAAAATTATGCGTTATCGTTAAATTTCCTATCAATTCTAGAAAAATGTATATGAGGGAATTCCCCCTATTAATAAGAAACATCGAAAGGGAGAAAGGTGTTATTTGAAGGATATTACTGAGTTCAGGTGGCACGGTAGAGGCGGTCAAGGTTCATGGACAGCCAGCGAAGTTTTGGCGCGAACAGCCATCACAGAAGGCAAGTACATTCAGTCTTTTCCGGAGTTCGGTCCCGAAAGGATGGGTGCGCCGGTGACTGCGTTCACGCGGATAAGCACCAGGCCTATTAGGATACACTGCGCGGTTTACGAGCCAGACGTGGTTGTCGTTTTAGACCCTACGCTGTTGAAGACCGTTCCAGTAATCTCTGGAGTTAACGAGAACGGCGTGATCATAATCAACTCTGCTGATGAGCCTGCGAAGGTTAGAGAAACCCTGAAAACTGATAAAGGGAAACTTTGGACCATACCTGCGACGCAGATTGCCCTGAAAATCCTGGGGATGCCCATAACGAACACTGCGATGCTCGGCACAGTTGCGAGGGCAACCAATATCGTTTCTTTGGTAACCGTGGAGAAAATACTCAAGGAACGTTTCAGACCTGATTTGGCGGAGAAAAACTTCGCCGTAATAAACGAAGCCTACAAGGAGGCAAAACAAGAATGACCAGTCAAGAAAAAACATGGAAAGAAATCGCGCCTGCAGGCGTTTGCTCAAAGTCAAGCACTGGTTTCTTAACGGGCGATTGGAAGACGTATATGCCTGTGCGTGACCCTGCGAAGTGCACACGCTGCCTACAGTGCGTGCTCTTCTGCCCTGACGGAGCCATACTTTGGCACCCAGAAAAAGGCGACATATCGTTCGATTACAATTACTGCAAAGGGTGCGGAATCTGTGCCAACCAGTGCCCCACAAGTGCGATAACCATGAAACTTGCACAGGAGTGAATGTGGAAATGCAAAGTGTAGCTAAACAAGAAACGATGGCGTTGGCGGGAGATCAAGCGGTTGCTTACGCCGTTAAGCAGTCAGACGTGGATGTCGTGGCTGCGTATCCCATCACGCCGCAAACCATAATCGTTGAGAAATTCAGCGAGTACGTTGCTAATGGTGAAGTGGAAACCGAGTTTGTTTGCGTGGAGTCTGAGCACAGCGCCATGGCTGCGTCTCTTGCGGCTTCTGCCACAGGAGCCAGAGCGTTTACGGCAACGGCGTCTGCAGGCTTAGCCCTTATGCATGAGATGCTTTTCGTGACTTCTGGTTGTCGTGCGCCAGTGGTGATGGCCGTTGCGAATCGTGCGTTGTCTGCGCCGCTTAACATTCACGGTGACCATTCGGACAGTATGGCACAGAGAGACAGCGGTTGGATTCAGATGTACGCTGAGAACGCTCAGGAAGCATATGATTCGGTGATTCAGGCTTTCCGGATAGCGGAGAACTCGGGTGTGCTTCTGCCCGTGATGGTGGGGTTAGACGGCTTCACCCTTAGCCACACGCTTGAAAACGTGGAAGCGCTTTCAGACGCGGATATAAAAGCGTTCGTTGGAATACGCAAGTTGCCCAACGTGCTGACACATGAGGGCAAAAATACGGCTTTCAGGCTTGACCCAGCAAATCCGATGACCATGGGGCCGATTGCGTTGCAGAATTACTATTTCGAGTTTAAGCGGCAACAGGAAGAGGCTATGAAGAACGCGCTTGATGTGATTCAGCAGGTGAACAGCGGGTACGCGGAGGTAAGCGGCAGAAGCTACGGCGACGGCTTGGTGGAAGCGTATTGTCTCGAAGACGCTGAAGTGGCAGCTATCTGTTTAGGTTCAACAGCGGGCACGATGAAGACGGTTGTTGACGCGCTGAGGCAGGATGGCGTGAAAGCAGGGCTTTTGCGGTTGCGCACATTCCGTCCGTTGCCGGTCGAACAGATTCGAAGTGCTCTTGCGAACGTGAAAGCTGTCGCGGTTATGGATAAGTCAATGAGTTTCGGCGGGAATGGCGGTCCAGTTTTCCATGAAGTTCGGCATTTGCTTTACGATGCAGATAAGCGCCCTTACGTCGTGAATTACATTTACGGGTTGGGCGGAAGAGACACGAGTCCAACGGAGCTGCGAAGCATCTACGAAACCCTGCAGGGCATATTGCAGGCTGGGCGTGTTGAAACGCCGATACATTATTTGGGGTTAAGGGAATAAGGGAGGAAAGAAAAAATGACTAGTCAAGAATGGAAATTCACCATAAAAGACATCGCTGAAAAACCAGACTTGTTCCTTTCGGGGCACAGAGCGTGCGCAGGCTGCGGACCAGCAACCGTGCTGCGGTTGATTATGAAGGCTACGCGTGGACCGACGATTGTGACTGAGGCTACTGGCTGCATGGAAGTGATTTCGTCGATTTATCCGTACACGTCTTGGGGTGTTCCTTGGCTGCACACCGCTTTTGAAACCGCTGCTTCGAACGCTTCAGGCATCGAGGCGGCGTTGAAGATCATGAAGCGGAAGGGCAGGATAGGGCAGGAGCAGGTGGATGTTATCGCGTTTGCGGGTGACGGTGGAACCTACGATATTGGTATTCAGGCGCTTTCGGGTGCTGTTGAGCGTGGTCACGACTTCTTGTTTGTGCTGTATGACAATGAGGCGTACATGAACACGGGGATTCAGCGAAGCGGTGGAACTCCGCACGGCGCTGCCACAACCACTTCGCCTGCAGGCAGTGTGATTCCGGGAAAACTGGAGTTCAAGAAGCCTATTGCGAACATCATGGTTGCGCATGACATGCCTTACGTGGCTACTGCATCACCGTACTATTGGAAGGACATGCTTACGAAAGTGCGTAAAGGCTTGGAAGTTGAAGGTCCAGCGTTTCTACACGTGTTTGCGCCTTGTCCGCGTGGCTGGCGGAGCGACCCAGCGAAATCCATGGAGTATTCGAAGCTGGCTGTGGAGACTTGCGTGTTTCCAGTTTGGGAATCCGTTGACGGGCAATGCAAATTGTCTACGCCGAGTAAGCTTGTTGCGCTTGCGCCGCAGAAAAAGAAGCCAGTGGCGGACTATTTGCAGGGTCAGGGGCGGTTTAGGCATATGTTTAAGCCGCAGAACAAGAAGCTGCTGGAAGAGGTTCAGCGGATTACGGATGAGCGGTGGGAACGCGTGCTTAAGAAGTGCGGTGAAACGTCAAAAACGGCTTAAGCGCCGTACTTTTTCCTTTTTTGTTTTGATTCTTTTGTGTGCGCTAATTGATGACTCTAGCTCCAGGAACTTTTGGGGTCTTCTTCAACCGCGTTAATCTACGTTTTAATTGACAACCCAGTTGCCCTGCAATTGTATTCTAAAGTCGGGTTTAAACCGTACAGGCGGTATTTCTACGTGAAAACTTGACGGGTCACGGCAGGTTGGCGGGACTAGCGCGTGGAAAAACTTATACCCCCTCTATATATAGATTAAACCCGAGCGTAAACCCGCGAAACTCTTTTTACAGAAAACAGGAGTATCAGGATTTTATGCGAATCCGTATTTGAGCCTTATTTCCTGTCGTTTTTGTTCATACCCTGTTTCTAACAGTTTCTTAAGCCGTTCATATGTGCTTTCGTCGATTGAGTTTTCTTTTAGTAGCATGTCTAATCTTGAAAACTCCTTGCTCAGGCTCTGGTGCTGTTCGCATCTTTCTTTGAGGTAGGAACGCCAGATTTTTTGCAGTTTTCCTGATGGACTATTGAACAAGACAGCTTTCTCCTTTCTCCTACCCATCTTCAGCTTGTTGACTAATAACAGGTATTTCCGTTTCGCAATATGTCATTTGCCGAGAAGACTGGATGGAAAAATGGATTAAACTTTGGCGTAGAAAACTGGTGGGTCCTAGGCTGTTTTGTCTATTGTCATTATCGTGTAGGATGGTTTTTTGTTGCTGGTTGAAGAGCGCGGTTGGCTTAGTAAAGGTAAACAACTGATACGGTTGAGCCAACAGGGTCGGAGCCTGCGGGTTCTGTGTTGCCTATTTGGACTGCTATGCCTCCAGGTAAGACTGGAAAATACGCTGTGCCGCTTGTGCCTACGGTGATGTTTTGGTTGTAGTTGACTCCATAAGAGTTGTAGATTACTTGGGCATATGTTGTGTTGCTGGTTGATTGAGCGTCAACTATGACGACTCCTGTGTACTCTAACTGGTCTGCGTACAAACCTAATATCGTGGAGCTATTCGCATCCTGAGTTAAAGTTGTAGGTTCCAGCAAATACCCTGACGCGTTCAGGTAAATTATGTTAAGGTTATCCTCAATTTGCGCGTCCAAGACATCTGTCAGCCCCCTTAAATTTTGCACCGTGCTGTTCAACTGCTGGATTGTGACGGCGTTTTGGGCTACGCTTGCTTGAAGTGATGAAACTTGCGAGTTCAAAGCAGAAATTTCCGAATTGAGATCAGCAATTTCAGTGTTTTTTTCTGTTATCTGAGAATTCAAATTGTTTACCATGGGCAAATAAACTGCAATCACACTAACCAGGCTTGCCGCAAGAATGATACATATTATCGCAACGGCAATAGCTGCGGTTCTATTTACAACCTTTTTTTGACCCTTGTTTTCCTTCATCTACAGCTCTCCGCAGCATCATACTTAACGTGTGAATAAAAGTTTTTTCCAGATTTGTTTCATAATCTAAAATTCTCGATTGGAATGGTGAATGTGCTTTATAGAGCTGAGGTGGAGGCAAACAGGGAACTGTTGCTTTGGATAATGTTTAAATTTCTAGTTTTTATCTGCTAGATATGGTGAAGTATTATGTATTGCTCAAATTGCGGGGAAAAACTTTCTGAAGATGCTCTATTTTGTCCTAAATGCGGCACCAAAACTTTGAAAGGCGCAGAGGAAAATGTTCCCAATCCTAAAGATGAATTAAAAGAAGCGTTCGCCAAGATGGGTCAAGAGCTTGACAAGGCTTTCTCGATAGCTGCTCGGGAAATAAACGCTGCATTTCAAACTGCGAGTGAAAACATCCAGAAGTCTATCAAGAAAGAAAAAATAGTTTGTTCCAGTTGCGGAGCGAAAAACCCAAGCAACTCAGTCGTCTGCTATCAATGCGGCAACAAATTGAAAGCCCAGTAAAAAAGCGTAAATTATAGCGGCATTAGCAAAGCTTGGGTTTGGCGCATATGAAAATAGGTGTTTGCGGGATAGCCTGCGAAAAATGTCCTCGAATGCAAAAAGGTCTCTGCCCGAATGGCGACGCTGGATGCCTCCCGAAACAGAATAAGATGTGCCAAATAGCCACCTGCGCTTTCAATAAAAGCGTAAGAGTATGCTTTGAGTGTCCTGATTTCCCGTGTGAAAACACAGCGAAAGGTCCGATAAACTTTGGTTACTGCCAGTATCTTTCGGGGAAAGCTTAACCGTAGCATGTGTTGAAGACCTGCTAAGGCTGGGGTAATTTTTGGGAGAGAATGTGTTTTCTTCGGAGAGTCTAATTAAAGCGCATGATTTAACTAAGAAGTTTGGCAGTTTCACGGCAGTAGACCACATAAACTTTGAAGTTCACAAGGGGGAGTGCGTCGGCTTTCTGGGTCCTAATGGCGCTGGAAAAACCACTACCGTTCGCATGATTTACTGCTTTTCGCCCGTGACCGAAGGCGAATTAACCGTGGCTGGGATGAATGTTTCCACGCATTCTCGGGAGATAAAACGGATGGTGGGTGTGGCACCGCAAGAAGACAACCTTGACCCCGACTTCACGGTTATTAAGAACCTGCAGGTTTACGCGCGCTACTTCGACATTCCGAAAGCTGAAGCAGCCAAACAAGCCATGGAGTTGCTTAAGTTCTTCCAGCTTGAGGAAAAACAAACCAAGGCAATCGATGAGCTTTCCACAGGCATGAAACGACGTTTAATCATAGCCCGAGCGTTGATCAACCAGCCGCAAATCCTCCTCTTGGATGAGCCAACAACGGGTTTAGACCCTCAAGGCAGGCACATCGTTTGGGATGAAATTCGCAGCTTACTAAAACAGGAAGTAACCATCATTTTGACGACGCACTATATGGATGAGGCAGCAGCATTGTGCGACCGGGTCTTTATTGTGGATAATGGCAAAGTAATCGAAACAGGCGTACCTCAAAAGCTCATCAAGGAGCATGTAGGCGAGGACGTTTTAGAAGTCCCATTCAACGAGGTCATTTTGAACGCATTGAAGAAAGAACTGCCTGAAGCGGACATTGAAATTTTCGGAGACCAAATTCGCGTGTTCGTCAACAGGCACGGCGTTTTTGAGCGAATCATAAAGAAATTCCCCGGCGTAAACATGACCATACGCAACGCGAACTTGGAAGATGTGTTTCTTAAACTCACGGGGAGGAAACTGAGGGAATGACAGAAAACGTCAACCCGTCGCCATCTGTTTCTCGACTGCCCAAGCTGACTTATCGTGTTTGGGCGGTTTGGCGTAGAAACTTTGATGTTTTCATGAAAAAGTGGCACGTGAACTTTTTGCCGTCTCTTATCGAACCGATTCTTTACTTGCTTGCGTTCGGTTTTGGATTAGGTACGTTCGTGACTCAAATTGAGGGCGTTTCTTATATTCAGTGGATAGCGCCTGGATTAGTGGCGATAACAGTCATGTACGGGGGCTTTTTTGAGTGCACTTACGCCTCGTTCGTTCGCATGTACTATCAGCGAACATTTGACGCCATAATCGCCACGCCTATTAACGTGGAAGAGGTGATAGCTGGTGAGCTTCTATGGGGCGCAACCAGAGCGACGTTCAACTCGGCGATTGTTTTGGCGGTGGTTGCCGTCTTCGGGTTAATTTCTACTCCGTGGTTCTTGCTGATGCTACCCGTTGCTTTTTTTGGAGGACTGATGTTTGCAGCGTTGGGAATGTGCTTCACTGCTTTGGCTCCGAACATCGACTTCTTCAATTACCCCACGTTTCTGCTCATCACGCCTATGTTTCTAATAAGCAACACTTTCATCCCGCTGGCCTCTTTTCCAAGTCCGCTTCAAACCATCGCGGTAGCCGCCTTACCGTTGACGCATGTAACGGACTTATCGCGCGTGCTGATTGTGGGCAAGATTGAAACGTTAGGCGGCTTGAGTCCTGAATGGCTGCTGTTTCTGGCTGTTTTCTGGATAGCCATAGTGACTGTGCTGCTCTTTGCACTTAGCATCTACTTGATGAAGAGAAAACTCATCAAATAAGCCGCGGCTGTTTCGGCTCTAAGCGGCTCAGTTATGGTTAAAAGCATGAAAAAATAATGAAAGATGTGTTGGAGGTGAAACGGTGACTAACGTTGGAGACCTTTATGTTTGCAGAATTTGCGGGAACGCGGTTGAGGTTGTTGCGGCTGGTGCTGGAAGGCTTGTTTGCTGTGGGCAGCCTATGGAGCTTGTTGAGGACGACGAGTAAACAGTTTCTTTATTTTTTGTCTATTTTTTGTTTACAGTTCTCACGCTTTGGGTGGTTTTATGTTGCGGAAGGTTGGTTTTGCTGTGTTATTTAAATATGACGCGTGTCATATTTGTATTTATAAGCTAACACGGTTGGCATCAAATTGAAAAAAATTTTTGCAGGAATTGCAACAATAATCACCATATCGCTGATTGTAATCAACCTTGTCTCCAACGCAATACCTGCCGCGAAAAGCGCAACCTCTGACCCTGAAACCAACCCGCCTTCTGCAGGATGGCAGTTAACAGTCACTGGAGTTGTTGAAAACTCTTTCAACCTAAGCTGGAACGAATTTCTCGCGTTGCCTAAAACCACTGTGGCCGCCACACTTATCTGCGTAGATTACCCGAACAACCCGATGGACATAGGCAACTGGACCGGAGTCCAACTTCGGACATTGCTGGAGGAAGCAGCTCCGACAATAACCGCAGTTAAAGTAGGCTTTTTCGCCTCAGACGGCTACTCAACCGACTTAACGGTTGAAGACGCTATGCAGGACAACATAATTCTAGCTTACGAAAATAACGGCGTCTACACCAACGATTTACGTTTAGTAGTTCCTGGCCGATGGGGTTACAAGTGGATAAGCATGCTCACCCACATCGAAGTTTTAGACTACAACTATCTGGGTTTCTGGGAAAGCCGAGGATACTCTGACGTGGCAGGCATAACAAGCGGTGACATTCCACAACCCTCACCCGACGTCAGCGTCTCTCCATCCTCCCCAACAAGCTCACCCGCGACCTCGCCTTCACCGCCCGCTTCTCCACAGCCAAGCACATCTCCAGAGACTACACAGCCCACGCCAACACCGACACCCACGACGGCACCAGAAATCTCAGGAGAAAATTCAATGCCTCAAGAAACAGGCTACATAATAGCTGCTGTGGCAATCGCAGTCACATTGGTTGCAGTGGTAACGGTCGTGCACAGGAAAAAGAAATAGCGAATACCTGACTCAAAAATTTCCCATTTTTTGTTTTTTTAAAAAAACTTCGGAGGTTAGATGTCCAGCGCGTTCAGAAACAGCCAGAACTCTTCAACATTGTCTATTCTTCTTATCTCCAAGTATTCTGGCTTAAACCCTTCGCCCTCACCTGAAGACGCTTTGTAGAAACCCACGGTGTGCGGGTAACTGTTTTCAAACTCTCTGTTTTCCACAATCTTTTCTAATCTAACCAGTTGCTCAGGCTGGTTGGTTCCCTTTTTCCTGTCTATGAATACTACGTTGTAGGTAAGGTATTTTCCTTTGTTTCCGCATTTGGGAAAGTGAACTATCCAATCCATTTCCACGAAGTGAAATTTTTTAGTCGCGTTTTCCAACTGCAAATCACTGGTCGATGTCAGATAGTAGTATAAAGCGTTACATTTAACGTGTGTGTTACTATGAAGGGACAAGCGGGCTGAAATATGTGACGTCGGAAACATGGGTGGGCACGCATGAATAAGCGTATTCTAGGCGCTTTCGCCGTTCTAATCGTTCTTGCCGTAGGCGCGGCAGTAATCGTTTTTATGCTCAATTCACCCCAGAAGACTGGACCGCGTGAATATTCATAAGAAATTGTCAACACGTATCCTCATGACAAAAACGCTTTCACCCAAGGCCGGCTAATTGACGACGGTGTTTTGTATGAAAGCACGGGACTTTACGGTGACTCTTCACTTCGTCGTGTTGACTTAGAAACTGGTGAAATTTTGCAGGTTTACGAGCTGCCTGTTCAGTATTTCGGGGAAGGCATTGCAGCGTTCGAAAGTAAAATTATTCAGTTAGCATGGCTGTCCCAGACGGGCTTCATTTATGACGAAAGTTCTTTTGAAGTACTTCAAGACTTTAACTACTCCACTGAAGGATGGGGAATCACCTACGACGGCAGTCACCTTATAATGAGTGACGGCTCCTCCACGCTGTATTTCTTGGACCCGGAAACCTTTCAGAAAACTGGGCAAGTCGAAGTGCACGACATCGACGGCACGGTGAACCACCTGAATGAACTCGAATACATTGAAGGAGATGTTTACGCGAACATTTGGCTGGAAGACAAAATAGCGATAATTAACCCTCAAACCGGGCAGGTCAAAGGCTGGATTGACATGGCAGGGCTCAAATACATGGAAAACTAAGATGTAAACAATGTGCTTAACGGAATCGCGTACGATGCAAAGGCAGACAGACTCTTTATAACAGGAAAACGATGGTCGCAACTTTTTGAGATAAAACTAACCCCTGAACCGTAGCCCTGCACCGGCAAGCTACACTTCAAGGTTTTTCATGTCCGCCACAACCAGATAGTACGCGGCTAAACCCTTCCAACCGCCCCAACTTTCGGCAATTCGCCGCGCCTCAACACTTGAAATCACCTTTCCACCACGGTAATAACGCGAAATAACCCGTCTCAACCCCAAATCGTCAGCCGGCAAAGCGTCCAGCCGCCGCATACCCCGAAGCAACGTAAACTCGGCGGTCCAAACACCCACCCCTCTTACCTCATCAAGCTCGCGGATGACTTGCTCCGAACTCTCGTAAGTTTTGAGATTTTCCAAGTTTAGCTGTCCCTCCATTATAAGCGTGGAAGCTTCTTTGATGTACTCGGCTTTTCGGTAACTTAAGCCACACTGGCGGAACTCCTCGATGCTGACCGAAGCCAACTGTTGCGGCGTAGGATACACAAAGTACACATCACCTTCCAAGTCAAGGGCGTCACCGAACCTTTTGATAATCCTAGCTTCCAGGCTGTTGGCCACTTTCAACGAAATCTGCTGCTCAACAATCGCATCCACCATCGCCTCAAAAACCGTTGGCGTAGTCGGATTTTTCAGCCCCCAAAGCTCTCGAGTTAAATGCGCCATTACCGCGTCGTTTTTCACGGTTTCATAGAAAGGCTTCAAGTCTAAATCCAAGCTGAAAAGCGCTGTAACGGCGTCTCCAGCCGTTTCCTTATCCTCCTCAGTTATCGCCTTGTCCGATTTGAGGCCAACGGTCAATTTCGGTTTTTCTACGGTGCCAGTAGAAGCCACCACCACTAAGACAAGTTTGCTGTTGATACGGATTACTTGCCAAAACCTGCCGTTTTCGGAGTTGCGGATTTTCTTGTCTCCGTTGGCGAAGATTTCGCTGCTGAGGTCGAAACTGAACGGGGGGCGAGCCGTAATTTCAATTTTTTCAGAGTACATCATTTTGAGGTTCATCCTTGTAGGCTGGGACCGAAACGGAGTCAACGATGAAGAAGGCACTGGCAACTACCACGGCAGCGCCAACCAACGCCAGTGAAATGTAATGGCGGAGTCTTTTTCTTTCTTCGCCCAAGGTGCCTTGGTCTTTCGGTCGTTTTACTCGGGATAACTGAATCATGTAAAATATGAAGATCGTGAGAAGAATCACGCCTATGAATTGGCTTACCTGCCCGAGATAAAGCAGCGTCAAAGGAATAAGCGAGGCTATGAAAAGGCCGAAGTACAGGTTGCCTATTTCTTCTTTCGCCATGGCAGGATACATGCATTGAAATCGTGGGCATTTCACTGCTACTATTAAGAAGCATATGCCCAGTACTAGGGCGATGTTGGTTATGTTGGAGCCTAGAATGTTGCCGATGGAGACGCCGATTTTTTCTTCGCTGGCGCCGAAGATGACCACGTTGAGTTCTGGTAGAGATGTGGCGAAACCTACGAGGATGAAGCCGATGGTTGTTTTTCCGAAACCTGTCATGTTGGAAACTTTTACGGAGTTGTTTATGGTTACTTCGCTTGCTATAACTACGGCGATGATTGAAGCGAGAAGGATGAGGGAGTTACCGATTAATCCTAGTGCTTCAAACGCCATATGCTTCACAATCCGTGTTTAATTGCT
>Ga0307445_10001160_pt1 | contig 14830 bp, 13 predicted proteins | sample SalMarSW160330MG_FD_202147 | JGI IMG/M metagenome (GOLD analysis project Ga0307445, IMG submission 202147) | Salt marsh sediment microbial communities from the Plum Island Ecosystem LTER, Massachusetts, United States - SW1603-30 | ecosystem: Environmental > Aquatic > Marine > Intertidal zone >...
TTCAAATAAAAGCTCCAATCCAATAAGTGCTCTGTCATTGGCATCGCGGTCGACACCATCATCAACGGTGTTTAAATAGCCTTCAATGAGATGGGTCATCGTATCAAGTCCTGAAACCAGTGTCACATGGCGCTCGCAAGTATATGTCAACTCTGGGTCCACGATGGCTTCTGTTGGAATGATTGCTGGGTCAATTATCATTTTTTTGACATTTAGTTTGGTATTGGTGATTACTGAAAACCTTGTGACCTCGCTCCCGGAACCACTGGTTGAAGGGACAACGATAAGAGGCATTATTTTACTAACTCTCTTAGTAACCATGCCCACTCCGAAATAATCCTCGAGTTCGCCCTCTTTTATTGTACCAAGTATTCCGGCAGCCTTAGCCGCATCCATGACAGATCCACCACCAATGGCTAATAAGCAATTGAAGTCTCCAGCAAGCAAGTGATATGTTATTCTATATATGGTTTCCTCAGTTGGATTAGGTTCCACCCCGTGACAGATCTTGTATTGAATCCGACCCTCATCAAGGATGGCTTTGATTTTGTCTAAGTAACCGCTCTTTTTGATAGAGCTCTCTCCAATAATAACAAGTACACAGTTTGAGTATCGCTTGATAACCTTCCCGAGCACTTTTATATTTCCTTCCCCAAAATGAACCTTGGTTGGCTTCCATGATTCAAATATGCTTTCTGCACTTTTCATCCTGTGTTCCATTAGGCCCATTTGAGGTACCTTTCTGATCCCGATAAAGATCTCCTTAACTCGGATTCATCCCAAAATCCAGTGTCTGCATCAGAGGGCGACCCTATTTGTATGAGGAGAGGCATTGATCGATGCCTTTCCTAAATCTTATGCTGCCCTAAGGATGCCTATATATCAATGGGTTTGAAAATCAAAACGATCGCCATAACAATAAATACCATTGTTTCGGCCCCTTGAGACCAGTAGCGGGCCGTTACCGACATGACCATTCCTAAAGAGAAGGATGATACGAATGTCCCTCGCAGGTTTCCCATTCCACCAACAATGACGACGGCAAACGCCAGCAAGAGAATGCTGAGTCCCATATAAGGGTCAATCGCACCAATCGGTGCGTAAAAGACGCCTCCCAGAGCAGCCAAGGCACTGCCAAGAACAAAGACGAGCGAGAAATATTCATGAACTTTGACGCCTAGGCATCTTACCCCCTCTTCATCTTCAAGGGCTGCTACTACGATTTTACCCACAATAGTTTTCTTGAAGAAGAACTCTAAAGCGAAAAAGAGAAGGATAGCAATCAAGACGATAAGGACTCGATAAAATGGAAAGGTAAACCCGCCGAGATTCATATATATCCCAAGAGGATCGCTCAAAGGATGGGGTTGAACGCCCCATATCCACTTGATCGAGTCAATCCCGATCAGGGTGACAGCAAAAGTGGCAATAAAGGTGTAATCAACGGATTCTCCGTAAAGTTTCCGGATGATAAAACGCTCAATTAAATAGCTGACCAGGATAACCATAATAACCGCGAAGATGCCAGCCATAATAAAGCGGCCCCCAAAAAGGGATAGAAAAGTGAGGAGCATATATACACCCAAAGTGTAGGTTAAGGAATGTGCAAAGTTGATGACTCTCATAGTGCCGAAGGTAAGGGAGAGTCCGATAGATATAAAATAGAGAATTGCCCCGATCGTAAATCCATATAAGATGGTGTAAATCATCTTCTCACGGCCTCCTCAATCGGCCTTTGAGTAATCTTCTTCTTCTCAAAGTATCCCACAACATATCCCCAGATTCCCATCCGGAATCTAAAAATAATCAGAAGCATCGCAATACCCAAAAACATTTCCCACCTTTGGATATAAATGGGCAAAAAATTACTTATGAGCATATAGACAACGCCGCCTACGATTACTCCGTAAAGGCTACCAGCTCCTCCAATCAAACAGGCAAACACAACACCCACATTACTGTAAACATCCATAACATTAGGGTTGATATAATTATAATTTAAAGCAGTCAATGTTCCGGCAAGTCCTGCAATAGATCCCGCTAAAATGAATGTTATCCACTTATAAACAAATGTGTTATATCCGAGAAAATTTACCCTGCTTTCGTTCTCTTTAATCGACCGAAGCAATATTCCGAAAGGGGAAGAGGTGAGACGTTTCAAGAAATAAAAGGCCAGTAACAAACAGAAAAGAACGAAAAAGTACATTATGATCTTGCTACCAGGATTTAAAAAGGCAACACTCGTGGCGTGGACGCCAAACCCATCTTCTCCATTAGTAATTGTCTTAAGTGGTGACAAAACGAGAAAAAATCCTACATAATTAAAGGCCAAGTTGATCAGTGAAAAACAGGCTCCTGTCGTTCTTACAATAATGGGACCTATGATAATGCTCAGTACTCCCGCAGCGGCGATCCCCACCAGGATAGCTGTGAATGGATTGCCATTGATATACTTGATAAAAAGCCCACAGGTATAGGCTCCTGTGCCCAAGAAAAGCAGGTGCCCGAATGAAAGTCTTCCCATGTATCCATACATTAGGTCAAAAGACATGGCAAAGATACAAAAGATCATGAAATCCGTAACCCTGTGTGCGGATAGGATTGGCACCAGCAGAAGAAAACCTCCGCCAACTGCCAGAAAATCGAAACATTCCCGCCAATTCAGAGGGGATTTCTTTATCCCTGCAAGAATTCCCGTAAGCCTATCAGGGTTTGTTGTTATATGTTTTTTCAAAAAAGACTCCCTCGAATCCAGTTTCGACAAGGAACACCCAATTTTTTATGCAAAAGGCTATAGGTTAATCCTTTTCATAGACACATAACAGGGTTGAGAAATGATGCATTACGGAATCGGAAGCACGCCTTTCTTAGAGATAATCTTCTAACTCCAGTGTGTCTGCAATTTCGGATTTGTCCCTAATTTCCTTGGCAAGCTTTCCTTCCTTCAGAACATAAATCCGATCAGCTAGGCGGTTCACCATGGCAAGGTTTTGCTCTACAATTACGGCAGAAACCCTGCCTTTCAAACCGCTCAGAATGTTTCCAATCTCTTCAATGACAATTGCGGCAAGCCCCTGGGTTGGCTCATCAATCAGGAGAAGCTTTGGATTGCCAACCAGGGCCCGGCCGACCAATAATATTTGCCGTTGTCCCCCACTCAGTTGTCCCGCTTTCGTATTTAAGAAATCTCTTATTTTTGGGTAAATCTCTGTGACTTTATCAATTGCAGATTCTAGAGGCTCTTTGCTGCTGTGGGCCGCAATCTCAATATTCTCTTGTACGGTGAGATTGCTAAAGACCTTTTTTTCCTGTGCAACATATCGAATCCCTTTCAGGTAAAGCTCTTCTGGACGGCGAGCCGATATTTCACAGTTTTGGTAGATGATAGATCCCTTCAGTGGTATTAACAGACCGATGACGGTCTTGAGAAAAGTGGTCTTTCCAGCTCCGTTTCGACCAATCATAAAGGCCATTTGCCCCTTGTCGATTACAGCAGAAACATCATGCAGTACTTTTGCATGGCCATAAGCTACATCGATATTTTTGACATGGAGCATAGATTTCCTTTTTCAGCCAGCTCAAATAAAAGCTGGAATATCCTATTTTGAAGAAAAAAATTTTATTAGTAGTATGCAACTATGCAGACCACGAGCCGGCGTCGTCTCTTCTCCCCCAGTAACATTCCCTTACCGTGGAATCATTAAGGACCTGTTCAGGTTCACCTTCACAAATAAATTTTCCTTCATTCATGACGCAGAGACGGTCCACCAGCTCAACAATCTTAGATAGCTTGTGCTCAATGATGACCAATGTAAGATTTTGTTTTATCCGCTTAAGAATCTTAAGTACCTCTGAAATTTCAAAATCACTTAGCCCGGAAAGAGGTTCATCCAGAAGCAAGAGCCTTGGATCCAGAGAAAGAGCAATGCCAATCTCCAGCATTCTTTTAAAACCATAGGAAAGCTCGGATGTCGGAGTCCGGGCCTTAGTCTCAAGCCCTACTGTCCTCAGTGCATCCAAACAGCTGTTTCTGATCATCTCATGCCTCGCAGACGACATGAGGAATTTCCAAGGAGTCGTCATTTTCCTTTTGAATCGAATGCTTGAAAGTACCAAATTCTCCCAAACAGTCATCGAATTAAATACCGAGATAAGTTGGAAAGTTCGCACCATGCCCTTCATCACTCTTTTATTCGGAGGCATGTGTGTAATATCCTCTCCAAAGAAGACAACACGTCCTTCGGTTGGGGGGAAGAAACCTGACAGCAGGTTAAAAAGGGTTGTTTTTCCCGATCCATTCGGGCCAATGATACCGGCTGTTTCATCCTTTTTTATTTTAAAGTCCACCTCGTCCACTGCAACGAGACCACCAAAATGCTTACTCAATCCTTCAGCTGTCAGTACATCTGACATTTAGTTGCCCTTTCTCATAAGTCGTATTTATATGTTTTTCAATGTGAGAGGAGAGATTATACTCCCCATCCAAAAAAGAAATATACTCTCCCCTCCTTTTGGTTAAATTATTTCCAGCCCATTTCCTTCAAAGGCAAACATAATTCTTCACCCGTATATATACTAACCACTTTAGCAACATCCCATTTATTACTTCTTTCTTTTGCTGACTTGCCATCTGCCATAAACATTGCGTATTCATATTCAGGTCTTCCGTCAATACGCCATTTGGCTGGCCCTTTGACACTCATAAAGCTCGGGTTGTCCATGAGCGCTTTATAGACCTTGTCCGGTTCCAATGAATTGGCCAATTCGACTCCTCTAAGAGTCTCCTTCATGCCAAGATAGGCGTATACTGCGAAGGGATCGGGCGGTTCACCATATTCTGCTGTCCACACCTTGGTCAACTCATCAACGGCCTTCTGTGTAGCAATGTCTTTGATTCCACTGAGGTCGTGATACCACCACCATGCCATGGTTACTTTCTCAAGGGCCTCGGGCGGAATACCCACTGCAAAAGCCGTAATAATGCAGTTAAAGAATATCTTTGACTGGTTTCTTAACCCTAGTTCATAGACTTGTTTTAGGGCATTGATTGCGTCATTCCCCCAGTGACCCATCATCACGACATCGGGTTTGGCTTCTTTGATTTTAATGATGTAGGAGGTAAAATCAGGGGTTCCCACAGGGGACCATACTTCATCTACCTTGATATTCGGGTACTTGCTGCTGAAGACCTTATGAGCGCCTGCTGCAGCACCGCGGCCATAGGCATAGTCAGGCAGAAAAAGAATGACGTTTTTCGGCTTATATGTTTTGGCAACATAATCTGCACACATTCTTCCTATACCATCAACTGCACCGAGGGAGGAGATGTAATAGGGGGCCTTATTTTCTTTGCGAAAGACCTTCTCTTGAATACCATTGGTCGCCATAAAATAGGCCTGCCCTGGTTTGATTTGTTCATTAATGGCTGTGCTCACATGAGCAAATGTACCTCCTACCATAATCTGAATATTATCATCTACAAATTCTCGCACTCTTCGAACCCCAACATCCGGCTTGGTTTCATCATCACGGATCACCGCTTCAACTTGGACCTTCTTGTCTCCCATCATAAGGCCACCTTTCTGGTTAACCTGTTTAACGGCGAGGTTGATCCCGTCCAGTTGCACTTTTGCTACGGCTGATCCCTTTCCTGTTATACTGTAGAGGACCCCTATCTTAATCTTATCAGGGGCTGCCAAAGAGCCATTGGCTGCAAAGACGAAACCCAAACCCAATATAAGGGCCAATAAACCTACTGTATTGATAAATTTTTTCATCTGTTTCCTCCTTTGTTGTTTTTTAGGTTAGAGACCAACTCCCCGGAAAAGTGCCTGGAAACGGATTGGTCGATTCCCCAATCGATAAGGCTCTTAGCGGCTAAGCCCTATACAATCCCGGGGTATTTATTACCAATGAAACACAAAAGGTTTTAGCCATTGATGCGGCATTTGATATCCTATTTACGAAGTCCTGTTTGGAATGCCACGTCCGAGTTCTCTCTGCCACAAGCACAGGGATGAACCACCTGATACTGTCCCACCCTTGATTTCGTTGGATTCATGTTTCGGAATCAGATAAAGATCCCGTTCAACACAAACAGAATGGTATTACGACTGCCCCTCTTTTATCTGATCATCTTTAATCATAGGCTCATCCTCTTCGGCCTCTTGCTTGAGGTTAATGAATATCTTTACTCCTTGGCTTCCAAAATGCCTGTGCGTTAAAAGCTTCTCGTGACAGGGCGGAAATCTTAACCTCTGCCCCTCACGACTCCATTCTCACTCGATGAATTCTTTCAGACCGACTTCTTTCAGCTTTGTTACAGTCGGCTTACCATTTTCGTCCCAGCCGCGTTCCCTATAATAGTCCATAATAGCTTCTTCCAACCCAATCGGCACCTTCCCTGCCGCCGGACCTTCGTGAACAGGCTCCATGAACCGCTTCGGGTATTTGAAATCATGAGCCTTTTCCCATCCATAGCGTATGTTCAACAATTTTTGCAGTTGGGTGATCCGGTCGCCACAGCGGCGCAAATCCTCCAGACTCCATCCTATACCGGTTGCCGCGTTGAGTGTGTTGTTCAAATCCGTCAGGGTATAGCCGCAAAACTCCATAAATTTGCAGTGGCAGGCAGAATTGATGACATTGCAATAGTCGTGGAACTTGGCAGTACGTTCGGCGGCCCTGTCCCAGGACCAACGCTCTTCATTTTCGACTTCTTTGATGTCCCACTCGGGCAGCAGGACATGCCCGACCCAGATATGTTGTGCGTTGCCGCGCTCATGATTGGGGCCGGAGGCGACTCCGGTGCAATAGTTGAGTGCAGAGATATATTGGGCGCGCCAGTTGTGCGCGGCGATTTCCTGCCCTTTCATCTGCACCGCCCAATCTTCAGACCTACCCCCAAGACTTTCAGAGGCAATCTTAGTCCCTTCACCCAGCAGATAACCGAGCCCGTCGGCGCGAGTGCCGATTTTGTGCACCATCTCCACCATGGCTTCAGCATTCCCCCAAGTCAAATCGAGACCGTAGGTGTCCTCCTTTGTGATGACTCCCTTTTCATAGCACTCCATAGCCCAGGCGATCACAACACCTAGCGAAATGGTATCCAGAGAATAACGGTTAGCTAGTTCGCAGGCATAGGCCACAGCTTTGATGTCATCCACCATAGTATTAAAACCTACCATGGCAAATGATTCATACTCCGGTCCTTTCCCTTTGTAAGCATAAGGCCCCTCCTTGATTTCACAGTGATTGTGGCACTGGATCACGCAGTACTGGCAGGGCCAGGGCTTTGCATTGAGTTCCTTTGTATAGTTTGAGGCGTGAAAATTTTTAATCCCGCTGGGAAAGTTACCCAGTTGGTAGTTCTTAATGGGAAGGTTCCCCTGGGGTGCGAAGATTTCTGTCGCCGAAGCGGTCCCTACCCGTTTAAAGCGGAGCCATTCGGTATTCGATTGATCCATATCAGAGAGGCGCTTGTTGATCTCCCGGTTGAGCCGTTCCACCTTTTTTGGGTCATGGACCTGGACAGTCTGACTGCCTCGAACTGCAATACCTTTGAGCAACTTTGAGCCCATAACCGCTCCCAATCCGCATCGGCCCAGAAATGATTTTTTCCGGGTCTGTATATTGGCGTAGCGGACTCCCATCTCACCGGCCTGACCGATTGTGACGCATTCGAACTTTTCACCTTCTGCTGCTTTCAGGCCGTCTTCAGCAACATAGGCATCCTGGCCCCAGAGATGCTCAGCATTTCGAAGCTGGGATCGGTCATCGTCCACAACAAGATAAACCGGCTTTTCAGCACGCCCCTGCACTACGAGAGCGTCATATCCAGCCTCCTTGATTTCAATGCCAAAGCTGGCTGAAGAAGCTGAATCCGCATTCATGTTAATGGAGGGCGAGATTGCGCCAGCCGTCCATTTGGCGGCTCCACTCTGTTTTACGCCCTGCATCGGCCCAGGCGCAAAGGTAAGCCGGTTTGCCGGGTTAAAGGTGCCGGTTCCGCGCGGGCATTCACGCCAGAGGATATAAGCATTGAAGCCGGCCCCACCCAGAAAATTCTGGTAGACTACATCAGGGACCTCCTCGGCTTTACAGGTGCCGGCGCTCAAATCGACTCTCAAAATTTTATTCCACACACTTTTCATGAGAAGCATCCTCCTTTTTTGGGAGTAAACAGACATGCCCCAAGGCAGTCACTTAAAAACTATTTTATTCTGTCGCTCTGGCGCCATTTGATCTGACCGTTAAGGATCACTGTTCTGATTTGGCCGACTGCGCTGATATCTTTCAAGGGATTTCCCACGACGCCAATAATATCGGCCAATTTGCCGGATTCAAGAGTACCGACCTTTTCCTCCAGGCCGCAGATTTCTGCCCCTCTCAGCGTAACAGCATCTAAGACATCGCTTTGTGACGCTCCCATCTGGGTGAGATATTCCATCTCTTTGGCCAAGCCGCCATGCATGCCGTCTGTCCCTACCCCGAATTTTATGCCGCTTGTTACGGCTGCGGCCATCCGCTCAAAAGCCAGTTCCCGTTGCTGATAATGCCCTTTGATCAATTCCTGGGGCAGATTTTCAATCCTAGCATTGGTCAGGAAAATACTTGGGGTCATAACAAGCCGATTTTTTGATTTTGCAAGAAGATTCAGCTCTTCGTCGGATATGAAATAGGCATGCTCGATCGTGTCTACACCCGCTTCAATACACCACCTCAAACCGATTCCCCCAACACAATGTGCCGCCGTAGGAATTCCGACACGATGCGCCTCGTCAACGATAGTCTCGATCTCCATTTGTGAGATGTAACTCTTGATATCTCCCTTATCCCTGAGGGTTCCAGTTGCGTAAAACTTGATGATATCGGCGCCCCGTTTCAGATTCTCACGAACCGCCTTGCGGATCCAATCCACGCCGTCAAACGGATACCCCACAAATCCGTGCCCATGAGAGACACGGATGCCGCGGGTTGCCACCAAGAGTCGGGGGCCTTGAATGCGGCCTTCAATAACCGCCTTTTTACATTCAACATCCAAGAATTCTCTGTCGCCCAGACATCGCGAAGTGGTGACACCGGACTGCAGATCTATTGACATGGTTTCACAGGCTCGCAAGGTGAGCGCAGCCACGGAATCGTCCATGCGGTGCAGATAATTTGCCAGGCGGGGATCAAGTGAAAGGTGGTTGTGGCAATCTATCAATCCGGGGAGCAGTGTCTGCCCGCTGCAATCGATCACCTCAGCAGAAGGGGCGTCTTTAATGAGTGCATTTGCCTGCCCCACCCGGAGAATTTTCTCTCCCTCAATCAGGACTCCTCCCTGTTCAATGGCGGGATTCCCTCTCCCATCTAGCAGCCATTCTCCTTTTATGATGGTCTGTTTCATTTCGTTGATCACCCTTTCGGCTGTATCATCTTCTCCAGGACCTTGATCAATTCAGATGAGTCGGCATTCTCCATACCCAAGGAAAGGGCTGCAAGAAAATATTGATAGGCAGCCGAGGCCACCGCCAATGGCATCTGAACCCGTCGGCTGTCGTTTATGACCAGGCCGATATCTTTGCACATCTGTCCCAGCCCTCCTGGTGAGGGGGTATTGTCAAGGATACTTGAGGCGACCAGCCTGAAATAATCGCTACCGCAGATCCCGCTTCCCACCACCTGGCAGACTACTTTCGCATCAAGTCCGCTTTTTTTGGCCAGGGAGATGACTTCTGCAGTGGCGGCTAGGGTCGTGGCCACCAAAAGCTGGTTGCAATGTTTGACCGCCTGGCCCAAGCCAGGTTTTTCCCCCACATACGTGATTTGCCCCTGGACTTCAAGGACCGCTCGACACTCTTCCAAAAGGTCTTTGGGAGCCGCCACAATGAGCGTTACGGTGCCGGCTTCCACCCTGGCTGGCCCTCCTGTAACAGGGGAATCCACCAAGCCGACCTGTTTCTTAGCGCATTCCGCAGCCACCCATTCCAGATTCTCTTTGTCTATCGTAGCCATATTGATGACTCGCGTATCTTTGTGACACCCTTCAAGGATACCATTAGGACCAGTGACTACCTCGATCACCTGTTGATCGTTCAGCACATAGACAATGACCGTACCTGCCTTTTGGGCGACCTCCTTGCTGTTGTCGACCGCAATACCTCCATATGATGTGAATTCTTCAATAACTTCTGGCCTTCGGGCATAACCTACTACCCTGTAACCTTCTCTGATATACTTCTTTGCGGCTGGCATTCCCATTCGTCCCAAACCAATGATTCCTATTGTCTCCGGCATTGCGACCTCCTTAAAAAAACGAGTCGTTTTTTCTTGCCTTTTGGCTCTAAACGAGCCCATAAATAGCGGCTCTGGTGTAATGTGTTCCTAAATTTCCTTCACCACTAAGGCACGAAGCAGTTCGGCTGCCCGATGAGGATTGAATATCCCGCACATACAGGGCTCAAAAAGTCTTTCAGCACCTTGTTCTGGTGTTGAATTCCCATTCTTGATATCCTCTATTACTTCTTGAATTAGGCTTACAGTTACCATGCCGTGCCCGCACATGGTGCTTATTTCTAAGATCTCCCGGGACGGCAGTCGATCGGTTCTGCCCCATCGGCCCAGAGACTGGTTGATGGTATGCCTATCCAGCCCCACACGATTGCAGCAGGTTGCCACTTCATCAAAAAGCCCTGAAACAACCACCGAAAGGCCTAAATCGGTCTCCTTGAGCCTTTGCAGGATTTTGATGAGTGAGTCTTGGTCCTTAAACACAGCGTGGACCACGGCCCGGTCTTCAACATTGTTCAAGAGGTTGTCAATGCTGCCTTGATGATACTGGTTGCCCAAGCGGGCATCTCCGATTTTAATGGCGCCGGCTTCCAAGGCCATTTGCAGAAACTGCCGGAGCTTTGGGCCGGAGCCTTCATGATTGATATCTTTACTCGGCATAACCAAAACTACATAATCTTCTCTAAGAGATGCCTCCGAACCCATTCTATGCAATGTATGGGTCATTGTCATTTCTCCTGGTATAAAGGTCGGCCCAAACCCACATTTGTTTTTCCATTCGGAGCAATCCACAAGCCGGCACCCTCAATATATGGTGACGTTGGCACCCTTCCGTCGGAACAGATCCGAGTGGCAACATCAAGACTGAACACCGTCTCAATTTTCGCGGCAACTTTTTCCAGTATACGAAACAGTTCAGGCAATTGCTCCAGCTTCACAACAAATTCGATGATGGCTGATAAAACTTTTTCATTAATCAGCTCATTCTTGAATTTTCCGGTCTTGGGATCGGACATCATGCTCGTAACAGGATTGTTTTTTTCAAACTCCACATTTAGGCTTGCAACGGCCTGCGCAATTTTCTCGACATCATACAGCCGTGCCCCTAAAACCGGTCGACCCACTTCTATGGCAATCCCCGCAAAGCCAAATTTAAATCTTCCAGTCACTTCATTGGTCTTCATCTCCTCGGTACCGCGACCCGATATGCCGGATTCAACTGCTATAGTCAATACATCGCTCAGGATGCTTCTAACAATTCGTGGCCACGCCAAATCCTGCTGGTAAATAGCATCAACCGGACAGTGGGCATTCCGAAGACAATTGCCGCATTCTGCGCATTCATCCAGGTCAATTTGTGAAATATCTTCTTCAAGAGTTATGGCGTTTACCGGACAATAAGGTAAACACTGACCGCACCCAATGCACAAATCAGGATCAATTTGCACTCCAATCTCCTTTCGCTAGTGCGGGATAACAGATCACTCCCAGATTGATACGCCCACCAGCCAAGGTGCTATCGCCCCCGTTCTTGGAAAGGTTCCGGATACCAAGATCGGATCATTCTTGAGGCTCGCTTTAGATTTGGGATCATAACCCTGCAAGAGCCTCTCATGTCTTTTAACAAATTCACTTTGAAGTCGATTTTCCAATTTCAACAAATAGTTTTTGCAACTCCCCGTCAACCATCTTGTAGATATGTTCAGCTTCAGGGAACATCTTGGTTTTTACATCTTTTATATATGCATGAAATGAAGTTAACATGCAGTTGCCTAAGTCGGCGTACTGTTTTACGAATTTTGGTGTAAATGCCTTAAAGACTCCCAACATGTCACTGACGATCATCAATTGGCCGTCAGCCTCTGAACCCGCGCCGATACCGTAAACCGGAATGATTAATTCGTCTCGTATGATTTTACATACCTCCTGCGGGATAGCCTCCACCAATAATGCAAATGCACCTGCCGCCTGAACCGCCCGTGCGTCGTCAATTAATGCCAAAGCTGAATCTGCAGTTCGGCCCTGGGCCTTAAATCCACTCAGCTGCCCTGAGCTCTGCGGTGTTAGTCCGATGTGTCCCATAACCAGCATTCCAGCCTCGGTAATAGCGTGTATCTGGGAACAAACCCGCTTTCCGCCTTCAAGCTTAATAGCATCCACCTCGGCTTCCTTAAAAAAGCGACCCGCATTTCTGACTGCCTCTTCACAGCTAATTTGGTAGGAAAGAAATGGCATATCACCAATGACAAAGGTGTTTGGAGCTCCGCGGCGAACCGCATCGCAGTGCCAGAGACACTGATCCATGGTTACAGGAACCGTTCCTGAATAACCATAAACGCACATCCCCAGGGAATCCCCGACCAAAAGCATATCCATACCTGCCTCTTCAGCGAATTTTGCTGTGGGAAAATCATAGGCAGTGATCCATGCGACCTGATCATCAGATTCTTTCATTCTTTGGAGATCAAGCTTGGTCAATTTGTGCTTACTCATCGTTTTCCCTCACTGTTTCTTGTGATGTCTTTTCACAGATTTTGTGACTTACGGACCATCTCGAAGAACCAACGGTGTATCAAAGACCTATTTTACATCAAATTCAACGACTCCCGGATTATGAGGATCTTTTACCTTTTTAAGGCTAATTCCGCTGATGACTGCTATGCACACTTCAACCAGATAACAGACCTCGCAACCATGTTCGATATGCCCTGTAGAGGTCTCCTCTTTTTCACAATTATGAAATGTAATGTGGAGGTGGGGTTCACCCTGAACAATCAAACCCTGAATGCCGCCAATCTCAATTGGGCCTTCGATATCGTAAAACTTGTCTTTGGGCGGCATGCCAGTCCAGGTTATAGTATGATATTTGAACTTGCGGAAAGAGCCTATTCCTGAAGTGATGACAGCTGTTTCAATGTTTTCTTTCTTGATGATTTCCTCGATGCTTTCCAAAAAAAGGTCACCAGGCGTTAGAGAAACGATAATCACCCTTTCTATCTTCCCGCCGCTAAAATACTTCATTTTTATCCTCTCTCATTTTACATTTTTTGACCCATTTTCAGCAAGTACCTCTCCCGTTTGATTCAAACTTAACTATCTGTTTACATTACTTTTCGGGAAAGGATCAGATCATCTGATGAATTTATACTCAGTTAAAAACTCATTCTTGTCAAGTTAAAAATACAAAAAAGTCAAAATAATTCGAGATCAGTTACTGTCCAATCAAAAATATGGAAAAATTGACGAGCAGCCTATTTTCCAATCAAGGAATTCGTATATCATACCGGAAATTTCTATTAACGTATTAGAGCGCTCTTTCTACCCAAAACCCGCGATTGATTGAATTTTAGTACCAGAATAAATTGAAAACCTTCATTGGGCCAGCCAGATGTGTGTCATGAAAAATTAAAAAATCTCTATCCAAAAAGGTGGGAGCTTTTTCCTCAGTAAAACAATCTGAACTAAAGAGGTTCGAACCAGATGAGAAAACAAACGGTACTACCTCCCAAGTTGGAAAAGAAGAACCGGAATCTAATACAAAAAATTAAAGGATCATCCGGCAATTTAGTACCGCGGTTGTTCTGATATGAAAATTTAAGATGCGAAGGTGAAATGGCTCCTTTAAATTGACTTCTGGAAGAATTTCGTTATTCCTTAGCGCTCGCTTCGCTCTACTCAGGCCTACCCCCTGGGGGCAGATTCCCGGTTAAAGTTTGTTATGGGGTGGAGACACTCTGGCTTCTATGATCCGAAGGATCGGAGGACATAGCATAGCGGTAGATTTCACTTCAGTTTTATTAATAAATCCCTGACTCGGGAGCAAGCATGTTAATCGTATCCACAAACATGGTTACAACAGGGCCTACGGCCAGGCTCCCTCCCATCAGGATACCAACCGATGCTGTTTCTATAAGCTCTTCACGCGTGGCGCCCTCCTGTACTGCCTGAGCGGTACGGGCGGCAATACAGTACTCTGACCCATTGGCAATAGCAATAGCAATACACATTAGCGTCTTAGTCTTCCTGTCCAGAGCTCCTGGTTTGAGTGCTGTTTCATTTAGATTTCCAAACGCCTTCAGGGTTTCCCCGTCGACCTTGGAAAAACCATCAATCGAGCTTTTTAGACTATCCAGAAATACTTTTGGATCCTCTAACATAATAAACTCCTCCTTTTTTGGGTTTAAGCAGGTTGGCTCTTTTCGGCTACTTTTTCTATTTTGGAATACATAACGCGTTAAAATTATATACAAAAAGCACTATACAATACAACAAATCCCAAAAAATCAAAAAATTAAGTCAATTAATACCCCCCTGTTATTCTTATCCAGCTGACTGAATAACAACCTAAAACTTATTTTTCATCCTTTGTCAGGGCTTCACAATCTATTTACAAGGATCTATGATATCTGGTAGGTTGCAGCCTGAACCCTCGGCTATCAGCGGTCAGCCTTCAAGTTTAGGCACTTGAAATTAGGATTTTTCTTTCAACAGGATTCAATTCATATTCAGGGTATTATTAACCAAGGTGGATTCATGAAATTTTTTGCCGTTTTTA